>Ga0209501_10000594_pt1 | contig 43838 bp, 37 predicted proteins | sample ArcticOcean_MG_C_4_FD_187434 | JGI IMG/M metagenome (GOLD analysis project Ga0209501, IMG submission 187434) | Marine microbial communities from western Arctic Ocean - ArcticOcean_MG_CB4_134 (SPAdes) (version 2) | ecosystem: Environmental > Aquatic > Marine > Oceanic | place: Arctic Ocean...
CAAGCAATGGACCATATATAATTTTCTCTCCTATCAATTTGTCACTCTCCAAAACTTCATCATATCGCAGATTGTCTAACAAGCTTGTTTCACTATTACCTATATCTAGAAGACAACTTTTATGTATTTTTTTTATTTTAATGGTCTCGGTCCCGGGTGTTTTATGCAATGGAACGTAAATATTTTTCTTGGTTAATATATAATGTCCATTTTTTATCGATAGTATACATATTCCATGTTTTTTAAAAATATGAGGGCGTGATTCTGCTGTATCTTGCTTACACAAGTTACGAGGCTCAAATTGGTAGGGCGTCCCGTTCCAAGTGGTTCTCGCAGCTTTTATTTCGGCGCTAGTAATTTTACGTTCCTCACATTTCGGATCAAAATCAATCTGTTTTAATATATGCTCCCATCTCAGATCCATTTGACTTTTTTTTACTTTTATTTCCTTTTTTATTTTTTTGATTGGAACGGAAGGAGGCGATTTGTCTATAATGTTCATCGTGTTAGAGTTATTGTCTCCAATAAAGTATTTTATTTAATTCAATTTTTATAATTAGTTAAAATATAATGCCTACACATAAAGTAGTGATTATAAATTATTAGCAGTTAAATACTATTTATCTCATTCTAAAATCAAGTGCAAACTTGTAAAATATTTGGATGTTCTTTAAAATCGTTCTATATCTACATATGCCCCAATTAAACCAGTGGGGGAGGTCAGGGACGCGTCGAATAGCACTTCTATGGATATCATTTCTGTGTGTGTGCCGACCCCTGTGCCAGAACCAGTGCTTGGGGTGGCGTTGAGCGCGGAGGGTGTATTGGAGGTCGCGGGGACGAGCAGGGGCGTATGATCCGTCATATTCGCGCCGGCGCCGCCGCCAATGGCTCCCGTATTCATCACACGGTTCGTTTGAACCCACAGCCGCCCGCTGAAGGCGATGGCGACGGTCGGCTCGGTTAGTATATTTACTGTTCCACCGGCTGGCAAACGAAAACCTACAGGCATCATTCTAGATGCAGTGTATGGACCGGCAGTATTATACGCAATTGCCGGTCGCCCGGTGGAGGGAAACCTGTATAATCCTCGACCCATAAAATCGGTAAAGGTAAAGTACAACCTTTCAGAATTACCACAATTTCCATCTTGCCAATCCGCGCCGCCTACACTGCTGGCTCTTGCTAAGCCTTGTCCCATAGTAGGTATTATTGTATTACCACTAATTATTTTACCACCACCATAAGTTTGAATTTTTCCAGAAGGATCAGCAGCATTGGTATAAATATTGCCTTTTATATTTATAAAATCTCCTTCCCATTGTCCAACTTGGTAATTAGGTACAAAACTTGCGGACCCACACCCCAGCACTGCGATTCCATCAACAGCTATTACTGGACCGGGTCCAATAGCCGTAAAAGGGGCGGGCGCCGGGAGGAGCTGGGATATGGGTTGAAGATAGATACCCGCCGAGGGATCAGTCAAAAAAGATATACTCGGCGCAGCCGCACTGCCTAATATGCTTCCGCCGAATAATATTTGATTTCCCGAAACTTCAGCGAGTGGCGTTCCAACTAATTGCGTTGGTGTATTAAAAAAAGCCATTTGATTAGGTATTCCAGAAAGATCCGTGCTACCGGCGGGTCCTGTAGGTCCTGTTAATCCGCCAAATGACACATTATCATTAAAAATTCGGAACCAAAATGCAGCCTCACTATTGACTGTCGCCCCAATAGTAAATATTCCAGCTACAAAATCACCACCAGCTTGTCTCACCACCGAATATGCAACATTATAATCAGTATGATACCCCATAAACAAGCTGCCAGAGGTATTATCAGCACCAATTATTGCCCAATATTGAGTATTTGCACTTAAATCAATAGGTGAACTGAATGCGATATCATTATATCTAAGTTGAGGATTTGTTAAACCTGAAAAAGTTATAAAACCGCTTCCTAATGGTGCCCCTAATGCGGGGGTACCCGGTTGACCTGGTGCATTACTACAAATAGCAACTCCCAAAGTTCCGGTATAGGCAGCAGTCGAAGACTGAGTTGTAAATACAACCATATTTGTATAAGTGGCTGTTGTAGGGGCGAAAAATTGCACACAATATATAGTTTGGTCGCCGAGGTTGCTCTGGTTCAATGTAATATCCAAATTCCATGGTTCATAAGGAATTGCGGCAAATGCAGAATCAGCATTTGGTGGTCCAGCGGGTCCAGGTGGACCTGTCGGTCCGCCGGGAGGGCCTGCCGGTCCGACAGGCCCAACGGGTCCAGTAGCAAAACTACTCTCCCAATTATAAATTCGGAACCAACATGAATACTCACTATCGACTGTCGCCCCAATAGTAAATATTCCAGCTATAAAATCACCAGCCCCTTGTCTCACCACCGAATTCGGCGAGTGATAATCAGCATGAAATCCTGTATACAACGTGCCAGAGGTGTTATTAGCACCAAATACTGCCCAATATTGAGTATTTGCACTTAAATCAATAGGTGAACTGAATGAGATATCACTATATCTTTCTTTAGGATTTGTTAAACCTGAAAAAGTTATAAAACCGCTTCCTAATGGTGCCCCTACTGCGGGGGTACCCGGTTGACCTGGTGTATTACTACAAATAGCAACTCCCAAAGTTCCGGTATAGGCAGCAGACGAAGAAGTAGTTGTTAATAAAACCATATTTGTATACGAGGCTGTTGCAGGGGCGAAAAATTGTATACAATATGCTGTTTGATTGACCAAGTTCAACTCGGTGAGTGTGATAGATACATTCCACGGCTCATAAGGAATTGCGCCATTTCCGGAACCATCGCCGCCACTTCCTCCGGTCCCCCATTCGACTCCGCCAAATCCATCGCCCTTTGCTTGCACAACCTGTCCTGCAGTTCCTTCAATGCCACCAATGATGAGTTTTTCTGACGTTAAATCAAAGGAATACGGATAGGCTACCCCCGACAGAGGTCCAGAATTACAAGTAACGATCGAGGTGCCGCCGGACCGGAGGCGTAGCGGCGCGCCGTCGGGCCACGAAGTAGTGGCGCCAGAATTTATATATGAATACGGCGTGGCGAATCCAAAAAGTAGGGCAAAATCTAACGCCCCGCTGTTAGTTCTTTTTATTCTTACTGCATCACCATTTGCTGGCCGATGAATATCCAACAGATATTCTGGATTCGCCGTACCGATCCCCACATTTCCACTCTGATCCACAACAAGTGCAGAAGATGTATCTATTACATTAATTTTAAAAACTTCATTGGTTGAAATATCAAAAGAACCACCGGGACCTATAAAAGTTCCATCGCAAAAATGTAGCCCACTTATATCAATAATAGTATTGCAAGATAAATCTATTCCTACGCTATTGTGACCACAAAAGCTTATATAGCTAACATCTGTGATCGAATTACAGGATACATCCAAAGGATCGACCCAAGACAAATTGCCAAAACCATCAGTCTTTAATACTTCATTGCCAAGTCCATCGCTGCTTGGCAATTTCCATACTATATTAGCCGGAATTGAATCTGGTGCTTTAAAACCCACATAATTTGTACCACCTCCTGATCTTTCCATAAATTGTAATTCTCCAGTATCTGCATTGCCTACAGGGGCAATTCGGATAGCCCCTTGCGTTTTTGCGCCGCCACCGCCCCGATTATTTGAAGGATCAATAAAGAGAGAAACTCCCGGAATTGGGACATTACCCATCCCTATCTCAGCCCCTGAATAATCAATAATGGCGCCGTTCGGAGATTGCCCGGCAATATGAAATCCACTTATATAATTTGGTTCTTCGTTTTTAAAATCGAAGGACAACATATTTTCTACCCCCCCTGTATATGCATCTCCTTTCGCAACTATATGCCATCCTTTGGTTGTATTACTAAATGAAGGGGCTGTAAATGTTCCTTTTGTCAATAGATTAATAGCACTTTGATATGCAGGATTACCACTCGCATCACCACCTATAGATATATAGGGACCGGTCTCTCCACTCACCCCTCTTCCCTTAAAGTATAAATAGGATGGGATAGACCCATGGGGGAGACTAGTATCTGTGCCTAATAAAATATTACCACTCTGATCTACCACCAACGCATTGGAGGCATCCATGACATTAATCTTAAGTACCTCATTGGTAGAAATATCAAAGGAATTTCCTGGACCAATATACGTTCCATCGCAAAAAGTAATAGAACTTACGTCTATGATAGGATTGCAGGATAAGTCTAAAGGCACCGATCCAGCCTGACCATATGTGACTTCACCAGTAGAGGGCGTATAATACAATACATTATTGCTAACATCATTTCGAATAGGTTTTATAAATAATCGCGATGGACCGATAGCATTATCCAAGGACAAACCTGTTGCATTGATTATAATACTATTGTCACAAATATCATTCGCTCCTGCTCTTGCGCCTAAGGCAATAGAATATTCACCTTGTTCCCTAGTTGTTTGGGATGTGCCTGTGTTATATCCTATAGAAATAGATCCTTCTCGTTGGGACATAATTCCATTACTTTGGTATCCAATAGCGATTGTGTAATCACCAATAAAGGAGGCGCCAGCTTGATGTCCGATTGCAATATTTCCATTTTTGTCCGGTCCGCCTGCAAAAGCTGTATTTCTGCCTATACATATGCGGCTGGATCCTGTTGCCGCCGAATTTCCTGCAATATTCCCAATGCTAATATTCTCCAAGCCTGTTCCTGTATGCGTGTCATTTCCTATAGCTATATTATTTGATCCATCATTACCAGCTCCTTGCCCAATAACAATATTCGGGTCTATGGCAATTCCTGCAGCCACAGTATCAATAATAATATCGTCGCAGAAAGTAACCCGACTTACATCTATAATAGGATTACAGGATAAGTCTAAACCGCCCGATATATCGAAAGGTGGACCTGTAGGTCCGGGTCCTCCTGTAGGTCCTGTAGGTCCTGTAGGTCCTGTAGGTCCTGTACAACAAGGTCCTGTTGGGCCCGTTGTTCCTGTTGGACCTGTAGGTCCCGTTAATCCTGTTGGTCCGGGTCCTCCTGTAGGTCCTGTAGGTCCTGTACAACAAGGTCCTGTTGGACCCGTTGTTCCTGTTGGACCCTCTGATCCCGATACCACATAGCCAATATAATATAATAAACCTGGTATTGCTGGTGCAGCAGGTAGACCAGTAATAGGACCACTTATATAGCTTAGAGTCGCCTGCTGCACATTAACCAATATAGTTGTGAAAATGGAAACCAATGAAAAATAACCAACCATTGCTGGGTTACAAACTTCTCTTATAGTTATAATATCACCAACCTTTGTATCTGTTAACCATGTTAACATATCATTCGTATTAAAATCAAATTGATTAATAATTATGGCGTTGCCTGTGACATTAATATAAAATTCCCCAAAAGCAGGCGCTAGTCCTGTGGTTCGGGCCCTCCACCGCGAAGAGTTTCCATCGTATCCACACAATCCTGTAGGTCCTGTAGGTCCTGTACAACAAGGTCCTGTTGGACCCGTTAGTCCCGTTGGTCCTGTGGGACCATCGTGTGTCATAATAACACACCAAATTCGCACTTCACCTGTTAGTGTCCCTACGCCTTCATACCATGTACCACCGATAAAGAACTGCGAAGGACCTGCAACGGCGGCAAGACTTCCTGTATAAATAACATAGTTATTTGGATAACCATTGTTCCTTCTCTCTAATAGAAGAGCCGAGCCGGCTGGAATAGCATTAATTTCTGCAGATCGATCAATACCCGCAGAATCGTCTATATATAAATCGAAACCAATTGTTGTTGAATTTGTGCAGTCCAGAGAATAGGCGCTCCCTCCGGTGAGTACTAAAGCATATTCACCATCAGCGTTGACGGAAGGTGGAATACTCCCTGCCACACCAACATCATATTCGCCATCAATAAAGATGGCGCAAAAGGGTTTGGCTTGCGGTCCGGTAGGTCCTGTACAACAAGGTCCGGTAGGTCCTGTACAACAAGGTCCGGTTGGTCCGGTAGACCCTGTAGGTCCTGTAATGCCTGTTGGACCAGTATCGCCGTCCACTCCATCGTGACCTGTCGGTCCCGTGGGACCTGGTGCGCCTGTAGGTCCTGTGCAACAAGGTCCGGTCGGTCCTGTTACACCAGTTACACCAGTTGCTCCCGTAATCCCCGGCGCCCCGGTTACTCCTGGTGCGCCTGTAGGTCCTGTGCAACAAGGTCCGGTCGGTCCTGTTAGTCCTGTTGCGCCTGTAGCCCCTGTGCAACAAGGCCCGGTCGGTCCTGTCGGACCCGGTCGACAAGCATAAACATTGATAGTACCGGAAATATCTCCTATGCCCGCAAGATTAGCTATAGAGGCAAATCTTATCCCCACCCCCCCAAGAAAGACGGCAATTCCGGTAGTAGTATATTTAATATAATTATATGGGTATCCATTAGCAGCAGTTTCAATTAAAATTGTGGTCCCAACAGGAAATAGAGCATTTATAGTCCCCTGAGAATTAAATGACAGGTTTCCTGCACTATCTAGTTTGCTAATCTCAACTTTCTGACTTGTTCCTGCTACCCATGTCGCCGCATTTGAAATATAATTAACGCCTTCAAATAGAATATATTCTCCATTACCTACGGGACCAGCAGAACCCTTATTTATATCATATTCTCCATTTACCCAAATCGATGGACAATTAATAAAAGCAGGACCAGTAGGTCCCGCGGGACCTGTGTTTCCTGTAGCCCCCGTGCAGCAAGGTCCCGTGGGACCTGTATTACCTGTAGCCCCCGTGCAGCAAGGTCCCGTGGGACCTGTATTACCTGTTGGTCCTGTGGGACCCGTTGTCCCCGTGGAACCTGTTGTTCCTGTTGCGCCTGTAAAACCAGTTGATCCCGTGGAACCCGTATAACCGGTTGGCCCTGTACAACAAGGTCCGGTTGGTCCGGTTCTTCCTTCTGATCCAGTAGCGCCGGTTCCTGATGATGTTCCATCAAGCCCTTTAGGACCCGTAGGTCCTGTAGCCCCCGTGCAGCAAGGTCCCGTGGGACCTGTATTACCTGTTGGTCCAGTCATACCTGTTGGACCAGGAGGACCAGTGAAGCCGGTAGCTCCGGTATTGGTCGCATCACCTGGAATCCCTTGTGTGCCCGTCGCGCCTGTAGGACCGGTATCGCCGGGTGTTCCCATTCCCGGGGGTCCTGTAGGTCCCGGTATGCAACACATGCCAGATTGAGCTACTTGTTGTTTTCTTAAATAGGAACTAAAATTAGAACATGACATAGTTGAATTATAATATAATCAGCTATTTTTTTCTACAACCTAACACATTATCTAAACTAAGAATTTAAATACTACATCATAAATATATTATGGAATTAGGTGGACTTTTTCAGAAGTACGGCAGCGATAAAGACAGAAATGGATATACACCTGTATACCATTCGCTTTTCAAAAATCTTCGCAATAAAGAAATGGTATTCATGGAGATTGGGATTGGTACCATGATTCAGGGCGCTCCATCTTCGATGGTAGGTTATTCATTACCAAATTATAAACCGGGGGGATCTTTGCGTGCTTGGCGTGATTACTTTCCAAATGCGCAAATACATGGTATTGATATTCAGCCTGATACACAATTTACCGAAGACCGAATCCACACACATCTATGCAATTCTGTTGATGTGGAAGCTTGCAGTAAATTCTTTCAGCGGGATAATGTTCCAAAAGATATTGATATTATCATAGATGATGGACATCATTATGATGAGTATCAATTAAAAACATTTTACAATTTTTTTAATCTTGTAAAGGAGGGCGGTTTTTACATTATAGAAGATGTCTATCCCGGAAGCCGCATAATGACAGAATTTTTACCGAAAATAAGGAACTATGCAGAAAATTCTCATGTTTTTGGCGCGTATCTTACTGATGATCGCGAAAAACGTACACCCATTCTTATAATTTCCAAGTAAACAAGAACTTAGAATAGTATTTAATAATTAATGTAATGTATTCGATAGCTTTATTGATTCCTGTCTGCGGTCGAGGAAAAGATTATAAAACCATAGACGATACTCCTTTTGTGCGTATCTTCTATCCTAACTTTTTGAAAACGTACAATCCAACTTATAATTATACAATTTATTTGGGTATTGATAATACCGATAATTTTTATATTTCGACAATGCATCTTTTTGCCCTTTTATCGCGTGATAATATTATAATTAAACCTATTCTGCTTGAGGGCTGCGAACACAAACCCGCATTTGCATGGAATAAATTATTTGAAGTGGCTTATAAGGAAAATAATCATTATTTTTATCAAATTGGAGATGATATTAAAATGCTCACTCCATGGATTGATAGATTTATTGAGATTCTTTCGGCACGTGATAATAACGGCGTTGTGGGCGGATGTCATGATGCAAATTATTATGGACGAATTAATCAAAAGAAAACACCCGTTATAGAAAATGCATTCGTACATCGAAAACATTATCAAATATTTAATACTTTTTTTAATAAAAGTATAGAGAATTGGTATTGTGATGATTGGATAACGGGGGTATACAAATCTAATTTTTCGACATTGTGTGTTGAGGTGAAGGTTGTTAATACGATTATGGCGCGATACGTGGTGAAGGATATTGGTGGGAAAATACAGAAAATGATTTTGGAGGATATTAAAAAGCTGAAGGAATTAGGCATTAACTAGAAATTAACATTCTGGATTAAAACTGAGAGTCCAACGGCGGCATGAAAATTATTTGCCGCGCGCAACGTGCTAGAGACATTTCCAAGGAAGGACATATTATAAGCGTCCAGAGTTTGCGGGACTTTTCCCGACGGGCTTTCTAAACTGACAGAAATCGAATGATATTGGGGGATGGAGATATTTATAGCGGAACAATCGCACAGACGTGCGTCTGATATATCTATAACCCCCGATATATCCGTCTTGGGCATTAATCTACCATCGGGACCTGGTAATCCGCTAACTGCATTACCGCAAAGATCATTACAATATACCCAAATCTTCAGTTTCTCGAACCCCAAATTACCAGGCGTACCTGGTGTTCCGCTTATTAGTTTCGATGGATCTATATTGAAAGACCATGATACTTTGATAATTGATGCCCCACTATAGCATGTTGAGTGTGTTGGAGGAATACATAATGGATTTGTGCCAAAAGCGTTAGGCCATGAATTACCAGCATTCCATGCTTGTACTGGTGCTCCAATATATCGAAGTGATGCGATATTTTTGGCAGGCAATGGGGTCCACCCTACAATATTATCACCTTGCTCATTTCCAGGATATCCGGGATGGAGCCACCAATCGCTTTGGTGATTGTTGGTCCTGCTCCAAAGAGCTCCGGCTGTATCGTATCCGGAAATATCCATAAGTTGGCTGTTAAACATCGCTGAGAAATAGTATGTATTATAAAGTGCTATAGAATTGTTCTTAGGACCTGTAGGTCCGGTGATCCCTGTTGCACCCGTAGGACCTGTTACGCCCATAGGACCTGTAGCTCCCGTAGGACCTGTTGCACCCGTGGAACCTGTTTCACCCGTAGGACCTTGTAGACCAACCATGCCTATATATCCAGTCATACCAGTTGGACCTGTAGCACCCGCAAATCCAATAAATCCTGAAAATCCTTGTGGACCAGTCGGTCCAGTGGGACCAGTCGGTCCAGTGGGACCTGATGCCCCAATCCCTTGCGAACCGGTTGCCCCTGTAGTCCCTTTTGGTCCACTAGCCCCCGGGCAGCAACATGTAAAATTAGTGGAACGCCTTGCTAAATAATCAGAGAAATTTCGATAACTTGCGTTGTAACTATATTGACCTCGCTTGTTATATGACATATTATATACATATAACAAGATATTATGGAGTAAGTACGTCTATATACGCAACTGCATTAATACCAATTGTGCGTGTGGCAGTAGCGCCAGCTGAATTATTTATTCCCACAGACATAGCAATAGCAGGTCCGCCGGTCGCCGTGACTTTGGGACAGGAGAAGGACACTTGTACTAGATTTCCATCATCATCTTTTAGTGTATCGCTTCCACAATGTATGTTATCGATTAAAATACCACCAGAACCGCCAGCAATTTGCCATACATTGCCACTCGGTTCACCATTTTCCGCCTCCGTTATCGAACTAACCGGCGTCCCATCGCAAAAAGCCCAGACTTTTAATAGAATATTTTTTCCTTGGAACATACTGGCACTCCCCGAGAGGTCGTTAACGATGCTATAAGCAACTCGCGTGCATACCGCACTCGTATATGGTATAACAGCTGAGGGTATATAACTAGAATGAATACCAGGTGTGGGTCCGGCAGTGGGTGGGGTATGGAATGCAAAGCTCGGCGGCTGCGAACTCGCCGCGGGTGCCGCATTCGAAGCTGCGGCGCCGATATCTACAACGCCTGTAACACTGGGCGTGGGAAATGTTCCGCCGCTAAATTGCATGCAGCCGCCGCCCGATGGAAACATCCAATGATCTGCGATCTGTAAACCAATAGTATCTCCGTCACGTATTATACAACTAAAAGGAATTAATACTTTTCGCAAATTAATTCCAGCGTCAACAGATGGACCCCAATTTATTAATGAATTTGCGGGACCTGTAGGTCCGGTTGCCCCTGTTGCACCCGTAGGACCTGTTGCACCCGTAGGACCTGTTGCACCCGTAGGACCTGGAGCGCCATCAAAACCGGACAAAACGCCCGTCGGTCCTGTCGGTCCTGATGAACCGAAGGTACCAGTTGACCCTGTTGGTCCGGTTGGTCCTGTCGGTCCTCCTGGTCCCCGTATATTTCCACGCGGACCTGTCGCTCCTTGTAGTCCTGTAGGACCAGTGCCATAGATACCATCTGTCCCTGTAGGACCCTTTCGCCCAAAGGTCCCAGTAGGACCAGTTTTGCCAATGATACAACATTGACTCTGATTTTTGAGTCTATTATAATTAGAAAATCCCGAAATACTTTTCATAGAGAACATTATATAATATTGAGTAAAAAAAAATTGTTTCGGCTAAGCTTCGACTATTTCATATTTTAGTCCTATTGTTATAAAACCATCGGTTTTGGGAGGACTCCAACTTAATATACCTACTAAACTTGGCGAAATATTAACTGATATAGAATTATGATTGTTAGCTGCATTGGGTATACATCGCGTGATAAGAGGCGGATTTATCGGAATGCAACCACACCAAGAGCCCGAAGGGCAATAAAGGGAGCGACTCTCCCCTACTGGTAAGGCACCCGAGTTATCTGTAGCACAATAACTCCAAATTTCTATATTCCAACCATTCATTGTATTGGCGCTATTCCATCCTGAAAGTTCTGGAGGCGATATGCTGATAAGATCATTTCCGCCAAAAGAATATGCGAGATCTGTTATTCTAGTCTGAGCCCATGGGATCGAGATGAGAGGGGGAGAAGTATAATATTGCGTAGACCCCGGGACTGGAACCGCAGGAAGCGGCCACCACCCGACCCGCAAAGGTTGCGCGGACCGCCAGTATTGCGCGGAGCCGGTGACGGCTGACTCGGCGCCGCCACCTCCTGGGTATATCCACCACTTATTTTCCCTAATGACGTTAATATCCCAAGGCGCGCTGCCTTGGACGGACCATGTTCCAGAAGAATCGGTTACATCTGGGCTTCCTTGAAAAAATCCACTAAAATTTACCATATTAATATTTAAACTTACAGGACCAGTGGCTCCTAATTCGCCCAATGGTCCTGTTGAACCCGTCGGTCCTGTAACCCCTATTGGTCCCGTCGGTCCTGTAGCTCCTGTCGCACCCGTAGGTCCGCGCGAGCCTGCTACACCATAATTACCAGTTGGACCTGTCAGTCCATCTGGTCCTTGATCTCCCGTTGGCCCAGTATCTCCCGTATTACCCACCTGTAATCCACTGGGTCCAGTGGCGCCCGTGGGTCCAACGGGACCTCCAAAACCAATCATACCGGTAGGACCTATAGCCCCACGTTTACCTGGTTTTCCATTACAACAACCACCATTTCCTGGATAAGCTTTCATTTTATTAGATGCACATGACATATGTATTATATATATATCTTTATCATAAATCAAAGACATATATCAAGTATAATTTAACAGAAAGGTCCTTGTGGACGCTGGCATTTTGGAATGACTAAAGGTTTGGGCAAATATTTTTGTAATTTATTGAAAAAGGTAATTCCTGGAACACATTTCACGTCGGCGGTGAATGGTTTTTGCGGTTTTACAAGATTTGTCGAGTCTATTCCGTATAGAAAACTTTCGGTATCGGTTGCATTGCAAGATAATTCGGTATTTGGTGTATAACCGGTATTAATTCCAAAACAAGGAAAGCGTGTGTCATAGGCGATTCGTTTATATTTATAGAGATCGTATTGGGAAGATAGTTTGTAACTTCTTTGTTGTAGACAATAATCGCTGCGAGTATTGTTGTTTCTTGTTGATGCCATTAATATATTATTATATATTTTTTTTTTACTTGCAATTTACTGTGCACGGCTCGCGACCCTCATAGCTTTGATCGCGGACAAGATCCCGGGTTGGAAGTCCGCCCCTAATCCAGCCTTTGGCAGCCACACCCTCAACAAGATTGTGGGGGTTTTGCACAGTCGCTTTAAGGCTCGGTACCAAATCTTCATATTGATGAAAGTATGAAATTTCGCTGGTGGTGTTACAGCTTTTGACATTAGTTACGTAATCGCCTTGCTGCAGTTTAGATTCTAGGACTGGATGCTGAGGACCACGCCCAAGATATGGCACAGTGGCAAAAGGGCGCTGATACAGGCTAATGCGGCATTTGGGGTGTGTTTGGACCGACCCGATCTTAAGTTTGGAATCGCTATTGATATTGCAGCCGCCGGCGCCGCAATAGTTTCCAAATCCTCCGTTATAAAATATGTTAGGTTGGCTTGTTGCGAATTCGATAGGTTTTTTCATTCCACAATATTTTACAAAATAATTTTGTACTGAATAAGAACCAAAATCAGCATTTTGTACATTTCTTTGAGATAAATTGCACTCGTCATCTCCAATGCGACTCATGTTATCAAATGTAAAGCTATGGACACTTGTCATATAATTATAGGTAAGAAAATTTTATTTAAAAATTAAGTGGGATTGCGATAATTATTTTTAGAACATTGCAAATTATCGCCGCCGCGGCATGAGGGCATATTCCCATAACAAAAGCTGGCAAATGCCTTCTGATCATTTGGTATAGTGGTATTTGCTGTCGCATAGAAATTTCGCATAGATTGGTCAAATGCGATATTATCGCCTAAATCTAGGAATAGGCGCGGATCCGCCACGTTTTGATTGATTTTTTTCTCGACTTTTGGATTAAAAGCCGGCGCAGCAGGCTTTCGTTGCGGATTATATTGAATTTCTGGCAATAAAACATTCATCAAAGGATTTTGCCTAGTAGGTTGCTGGAAATGATGATAAACCTTATTATAAAGATGTGGTCCAGTAAACCCCTCTTTTAAAATCTTCTTGCTAATCTTAGTCTTCTGTTTTTGTGACTTAAATAATATGACAATGGCAATAATAGTCACCATACCTGTCACTAGAATATTGTTAGAACGTGTAAATATGTACCCTAAAAGTGTTAAAAAAGCAACGAGGCGTGTTACAGCATTTAATTTTCCCGCAAAAGTATCAGATGGAGAAGGCCAGACAGACATTATTTTATCTTTTTGGAACAAAACACTAGGGTTATCTAACCAAAATGTGCTTATCATATATATATTCAGTGTTATTTTTTATTCTTACCCTTCTTCTTTCGACGGCGACGCCTTTTTTTCTTTGTAGGGGGTATTGCTGGGACTGCAGGAACTGCAGGAACTGCGGTTTGCATCGCCGCTTGCATCGCCGCTTTCATTTGTTGTTCCTCTCGCCGCCGTTGCAGCTTTTCCTGCATTCTCTCGCGCGTCTTCGCCGATTGCAAATTTCTCTCCATATGAGCTTGAAAAGCATTCATATTTATCTTACCATTACCCACAGGCAACCCTAAACTACCAAGCATCGTATTCATTTGCTTCATCGCAGGCATTTTATTCATCTTTGTGATTAAGTCAGACGCCTGCTTTATTAAATCACTCTCCTTCATTTCACCCGATTTAAGTTTGCTATCCAGCTTCGTGCCCACCTTTTGAACCATCCCCATCAGTTTTCCCGGATTCCTAAATAGTTTTTTAAAAACATCGCCCACTGACGTTGCGTCTCCAATATCGGAATTCATTTCGTTTGCGGTCTCTTCTGCAATTTCTCTCGCTAGTTTTCCTAGATCGCCATCAAGCAGGCTGCTGATATGATTTTGCAATTCTGCGGGATCTGGAATCGGCATACTCGATGCATCCATTGCCTCACCGCTAATATTGAAAATAGAAGACATCTGATCCATGGTTTCTTCAAGTTTCTTACTAAACTCCTCTTCGTCAATCGCTTCGAAAAGCTTTGCTGTATCACCAAAGCTTTCTGTTCCCTTTTGTGCGGATACAATAGAAAATAGAAGTAGCTGCAAATATTTCCAAATTATTGTCCGAGTCTTAGGAGTTATATCTGAGGACCATATTTCCTTAAAGTCAATACCTGGAAGAAAGTAAATCGATTCGGAAAAAATATCTTCTTTTTGATACAATATATCAAAAAATCGTTCTGGGTATACTTGTTTACAATGATCTATCACAGCCATGATCTCGGTCTCAGCGTTTTCATGTCCACTATACAAAGCTAATAAACCTGGATGCAATTTATCTTTATATTCAGGAAATGTCCCTAGCATGTCTTTAATAAAGTCGTGAAGAATAGTGGCTAATTCTTTTGATATCATTAATACATTAATCTTTTTGTTTTTTTTCTATATTATTACTTATTGAAATACAATTTACTCAACTTGGTCAGATTTTGAACATATTTAACGGCCTTTTTCTGATTTTCCTTCCCCATTGCGCGCAAAGGATCACGCAATCTATCGATCGCACTTAAAATATACCTTGAATCTTCACATCCAGATATATCTGTGACATAGTCTTTCTCCAAAAAGAAGTTAACATTTCCACGTAGAATCTCTTTATCATACTTATCAGTTATCCCTACTTTCCAAGTGTATATTATCGATCTTGGATTCACTCGACGCCATGTTTCTAAGGCGGTTTTGGTTACTCGTAGCCCTTTTTTTTCTGGAAAGATTGAAATAATCTCTGTTATAAAGTCAATCAGATGGGTATTAAAGGCAGCTAATACATTGCTCATTAGAATAAATAAAGTGTTTATTTTTAAGTTTCTTAATGTTTAGTATTTTGAATATCCAGATTGCGTTGTTGTTGGATTTTTCCTAGATCAACATCGCCAATTTTATTCGGTGTATAGCTTTCTGGTGGTGTTTCAATAACACATGAATCTCCTAAAGTGACATAATTATGCAAAATCCGAAGACCACCGGCTCCTTTTGCTCCTAAATCTGCCGGACTTGTATCTAGATAGGAGTAGGTATCGGAGAGAGTATTACCCATTTCATAGGTCGAAAAAGCTAAAGGTTCCTCATTATTGTTCGTCGCCTTCATTTTTATTTCTTTCATTTTATTTTTTAAATGCTCATAAATATTTTTTCCAAATAATATTTGCTGTCCTCGATTAAGAAGGAGAAGAGCTGGAACTTTTGTTACTAGTGGTGGAAGAACTAGTGTTTGTCCATTTTCTAGACTAATTAATGTGGTATTTTTTGGACCACTATTTCGCCGATCAATGCACACAAAGTGTATATCTTCTTTTATTTTAGATCGTGATAATTCAAATAGTAACTTTTTTGATGGACCACAATAATTGCTATAGTATAAGATACAACTCATATATTATAGGATTCTTTTTGTAATATAAATAATTTAACTTAAAAATTGATATAATATTAGATTATATATATAACAATTATAGAATGAAACCTCACGTTACTAATCTTGATGAAGCTCATGGAATTCTTACGTTCACAATAACCGGTATAAATGTAAGTATGATAAATGCATTACGGAGGGTACTTCTCGCTGAAGTACCTACAATTATTTTTAGAACTACACCATATAAAGAAAATGGTGCCACATTCCATAAAAATACGACTCGGTTTAATAATGAAATATTGAAACAACGCTTAAGTTGCATTCCAGTCCATATTACTGATAATTTGACTGATGACGAATTAGCAGAATATGAAGTCGAGATAAAAGGAAAAAATGATGGGGGGAATATTGAAATGGTAACAACTGCTGATTTTCGTATTCAACATCAGGGCAAATATTTGGCTTCCCATGTTGTAAAAACAATCTTTCCACCCGATCCTATCACCAACGACTATATTCTCTTCGCTAGACTACGACCAAAAATATCAGAAGATGTACCCGGAGAAGAATTGTATATTACTGCCAAATTGTCCATAGGCGTTGGCGCTGAAAATAGTTCCTTCAATTCAGTTTCAACATGTTCATATGCCATGACCCCTGATAAAAAAAAACAATATGACGAATGGGCTCGTGTAAAAGAAGCAATAGAAGACAAGGCTGGGGAGGACCGCGCTTCAGCGCATAAAAATTGGTTACTTCATGATGGGAAAAGGGTAGTGATTCCCAATAGTTTTGATTTTCGTCTTGAAACTATAGGAGTATTTACAAATAAAATATTAATACAGAAAGCATCCGAAATTATAAATGCCAAATTAGATAATATTAAAAAGGCAGTCAGTGAGCAAAAAATGCAAATAACAAGGAGTACAACTACTTTAGAAAATTCATTTGATATCATACTAGAAAATGAGGGATATACAATCGGGAAGGTACTAGAATTTATACTTTATGAAAAATACTATATTAATCAGAAAGTACTATCCTATCTTGGATTTATTAAAAAACATCCACATGACACTGATGGACTTTTGCGTATAGCCTTTCGAGATAACGTTGACCACACACGTGCACTTGAACTCCTAGTAGATGCTATCGCCGATGTCACGCGCATTTTCAATACAATTCATCATCAATTTGCATAAGTAACTACCCCTGTTGTAGATTCTATATTTTTTTTCCTTGTTGGATAATTAATTGCATACATTAGGCGCGCTGGTTCCAGATTACAAATATAATCTATTACACATTTCTTTGTTATATATTCACTTTTTAGCTTTAGTTCATTAAGATAATATTGATGCAATGCCCAGACATGCGGGCGAAATTGATATGGAATATCTTCCCTTGACATCGTTCTTTTTACTTGGACCTCATGATATAATCTAAATAATTGATTGGTCCAATTAATCAATTCCTTCCTATATTCCCAAAATTCATCTTTATTTTCAGGATAATATTTCAAATACTCATTAATAGAATTTTTAGCATAAAGAACATAGTATTGATATTGCAGTTTCGGTGAATTACCTTTAAGAATTCGTACTTTTTCATATACTGGATTTCGAAACTTACTCCGTGCTCCATTAGAATGTTTTATCATTACACCTGGTATTTTATAATCTGTTGCTTGACTAGCAAATCGATCCTCAACCTCATCCCATGTCTGGCACAGATATCGGTAAGGTAAGGGAAATTTTCTCTCGAATAATTCTATCCATAGCGCCGCAGTTTTATCCTCCACCTTCCATCCATCACATTTAAAAACAGCTGCCAAGATGATAGAAGGTTTCGTAAATGGCACCACTATACGATTGGCAGGATGCTGTAGCACAAAGGAATAACAATACTGAGTATCAAGATCAGATAGACTTATAGGAGATAACTCCAGAGCTTCTAAAAACATAGCTTGAAAGCTTAAAACACTATCATGATAGAACTTATTCGTACCATCGATACAGCCCTTTGTAGAAAAGTTCCACTTATTATCATAAAAGTAACAATTTACCATAGTGCCCTCAATGTAATTCTCTATCACACTTTCCGCAGGAACATATTTTTGAGTAAAATCTACGCATTGGAGAGACTTAGGAGGACTGAAACAGACAATCTTGTTCTTCGTAATTATTACCGATCTCAATAACCCCAAGGTAGCTATATTATCAGGACGTATAAAGTCCTTTGTATATCTCAAAATACAAAGTCCATTTTTTTCTTTTTTAGAAAAATGCATTTTTTTAGCATAATCAGGGTCAAGTAGACGTGCAGTATCAAAGACTGATTCTAGATCATAGATGGGCATAATGTTAATATTTATGTTCCAAAATAATATTTAAATCAATTTTTGTATTACTAAAAAATTTCTACTATAATTATAAGATAATGTCTGAAACTAATTTATTCCTTTCGCTAGGCGATATTATACAACTAAAGGCGCCTGATAATTTAGATATAAATACTCATATTTATTTAATTACTTACATTGATGACCAAAAATTACAACTAATCGACGCTACCGATATTGATAATCCAGCAAAACTTGAATTAACACTGATAGATGGAAATTTAACCGATGAAAATATTGAAGAAATAGCTATTGTGGATAAGGCGGCAGAAAAGGGGTTTGCCCGCCAAAAAGGTTTAGTCCCAGAAACATGGATAGATATATATTTTGGCGGCGATGTACCATATAGTTTAACAGGAAAGATAGCAAGTCTTGAAGAAGATATGATTGAAATTGTAACATATCCTGCACTAAAACATATATTCATTGACTTTGCATACAAAGGTATCCCCGCAAATTTACCAATCACTGCAATAAATATACGTGGACCACCAAGCACACCTTCCGCCGAGAGTGAAGAAGTTATTGAGGAAACCGATGAAGACGCACCACCAGATCTTCAAAAGTATATCGCAGAAGGCGATGAAATTGTCTTCAGTGCACAAGAAGAAGAAATGATACAACTTGTAGATGTCGGGAAGGGAGAAAGACGCTTCGCCGTCCGCGAGCAAAGTGAAGATCTACTTGATGAACTTTTAGCGAAAATTCCTACCAACCAACGAACAAACGAAGTAATGAATAATATCCATAAGATGATTGCACGATTTAAAGAACTAAGACAAGCTTTTTCTATCTTCGATGAATGGGGCAATCCACAAAAACCCCTCTTTAAAGGCGCTAACTATAAACCCCTTGCAACTACTCTACAAAAATTAAATTATAAACTATATTGGATTTTACCCGTGGTAGAGAACCGGCGAAAAATCTATTATGGCGATACAACTGATTTAGAAGATGTTATGCCAAAAACATTGGCAGATGTGAGAGACAAAGTATATGCAATAGAACAACAATATAAACAAAATGTCGTTCCAGGCGACCAGAATAAATACGTTTTTCTTATGCGATCACTTAACCCCTACTGGACACCCATTGCACCTCCTATAGTAAGAGAACCTACACTTCACAGACAAGAAGTCAATGCTAATATTAACGTGATTGTAAATAATAACGAAGACTTCTTCTCCTCCACATATGGCACAGAATCTATACCAGGATCCAGAAAATTACTATCTCTCGTACATCCTACACAATTCGTACTCGAAACATATACATTAGGACTCACATATCTCGAGTCCGTGAGAGAAACACCACGCATAACAACTATACAAAGAATACCATTAACACCTAATGATTCTATTCATATTAAAAACTTTTTGACATTACCTATGTCGGTTGTAAAATATTCAAAAATTAATTTGCCTACAACCTCAATCTTGAAGAGAGCCAATTTGCATTTAGTAAATTTAAATTACTGGGAGTTATTAAGAAATAAGACAAAGATTAATGTATTACCAGCGGGTAATCGCGGGGAATTCTTAGATGGTGTCCAAAATATTCAGATGCAAACCGAAGATCAGGAGACTAGTGAACAGGGATACAAACAATATCTCTCAGCTTTAATTCCCAAAACTAAACGAATATTTAAACGGATACAAGCAGATATTGTATATCCATATTCACTTACCGGAATATTAGAGGAGATGGAACCTTTTATGGTATATGATGGCGACCTTACCTTTCAACAATATAAACGGATGACCGCATTTATTTTCAAAAATATACATGTACTCAAAATTAATGTTGTGGAGAGAAAACACGAGAGCGAAAATTATGTGGATACAAAAATTCATATAACTCCTGTTCAAAAACCACTTATTAAAGAAGTTTCTGAATATACTCTTCATGAAGCGCCATGGTGGTTATATTCTACTTCAGAAATTCTTGCCGAGATGCTAAATAGCGACGGAGCTCGCGTATTGACTATTCAATTATCTTTACGCGATATTGACCTATTCGCCGCAGTCGATCTCGGTGCAGTCGACGAGAGAATACACGCCGCGAGCGCGCAGCTGCTGCAAGAAGAAGCACAAGATACATGTGCCAAATATATATTGGCCAAAAGATATATTGATGTCGAAGAACTAGAAGAAGATAATAATAATATCACTTACTTTGATAAAAAATATGATGAAACACGCTACGATATTATGGAGGAGTTGGGAAAACTAAAAGCGCAAATGGACCATACCGCTTTTAGTCGTCATCTTAAGTCACATCTAGAAAAATTAGGACTCACGACAAATATAGAGAGAGAAGTGGCCGCGCTATTAAAAGGGCGCAGAGAGGTAATAGATGGAGATTTTGCAATGTTAATGGATGATGATTCACAAATGACATTTTATAAACGTGTTAAAAATCATTGGGCACCAGCACCCGAATTGAAAGGAAAAAATTGGATTAAACTATTTTGTAATTTACAGGATAAATGTTTGAAAGTAAAAGAAACTTGTAATAGCGAAAACGTAAATCAACTTCATATACAAAAGAAACTCATGGAGGATGTAATTCATCACTTTGAAAATGAGAATAATCTCAGCAGAGAAAGATTACAGCAACAACTAACAAAGGCTTTGGTATTATATAAAGCTAAGCTTGCTGCACGCGAAAATCTCCAACAACTTGAACTACTCAAATATGACCTACAAAAATATCATCTTGGACTCTTAGATGTAGAATCCGAGCGAGTCGTTTCTCCACACGCTGAATTGAGAGAACTAATTTTGATGCAAACCGATTTTGTAAAGAAACAGAATGACATTAAAAATTTCGTCGCACGTTTTTGTCGCATCGGACAAGGAGAAGATGAATCACCATACTGGTATTATGATGCCGAATTAGGAGTACCACTTCTCCCCACCTTTCTAAAAATACTCGCTGATGCCTTTGAAGAAGATAGATATCAACAAGTCATAGAACAAATTGCAGCACGACAGGGACAGCTCAGCGACTCCGGAGATGCAGTAGTTGATAAACATAGCGGTTATGTTATTAAACAACTCGATTTTGTAACATTAGAAGAATATGATGAAAAAGGTTTTCGAGTCGTATCACATGACTTACTCGAACAAAGCATGCAAGATCTCGTTGCCTCACAAGTACCTGTGCGCACTTTCGAATCCCCAGAAGCAAAAATGATATATAATGTAATTACGGCCATGTCAAACTATCTCTCCCTTAAAATGGAATCAGAGATTAACTTCATCATTAAAAATGTACTTGACGCACAACGCGCCTTTCCATCAGAAGTCGCTTATAATAAGGCGATGAAAGCGAGAAGATTCGCCAAAACATACAAATTTGCAGTTCAACAAAACTTGCTATTGCTTACCCTCGCCTTTATCATTATTGTTCTACAAACAATGACCCCATCCATTGCAGTTCATAAAACCTTTCCCGGCTGTCGACGCTCATTTGCCGGTTTCCCCTTTGATGGTGATGGCGATGATGGATTTTTGCAGTATATCGCCTGTATCATATTTAATACAAAATTAGTTGGTACCCCATGGAAAACATTAAAGGTAAGAAAAAAGAAAGGCGTTGACCGCGCAGTCTTCACGCGACAAATAAGGCAAGACTTAGTAAAACGATTAAAAAGCCATATTATTAAGTATATACTGCCACGCGATGATATTAAAGAGAGAATTAGAGAAAAAAGAGAATATTTAACAACATACGCTGAGGTAGAAAATATTCCCGAAGAACATAATATTACTTCTTGGCTTACCTTCCTTCCACCACTTCGCCCCCTAAAACTCTCCGAAAAGAGAGCGTTAGCCACTAGCTTCGTAACCCAGTTGAATGGACTCATAGAGAGCGGCTCACTCAAACAAGAAGAACAAATATCCATTTTGTTAGGACGCATAATTTATAGATCACTCGCAATTATACAAAGTATACAAAGAATCGTAAACAAGGAAGCACCAATTCTCAGAAATTCCCTCGATGAACCATTCTTAGAAAATGTTTGCTGCAATGTCGGAATAAAAAATACAATAAAGTATTTTTGTGATAAGGAACAATCAATACGGGATAACAATGACCGCGTCCGTGGTTTTGAAAAGACAATAAGTCTTGTCCGCTATTTAACGATGGCAGCTTATTTATTCGATCCCGCCGATACGCGGTATATTTACCCACTTCTCTCGCCAGCTTTTTCTGAAGAAACCATATACAAAGCTTTTATACGTTATTGCCGTTTTAATAGTGGAGTTCTGTTAGGGGCAGATTTGAAAGGTGTGTGCATCGATAATAAGAGTGAGTTTCTTATAACGCATACATTTGAGGAAAAGATGGCGATATTGAAGGGAGAAGGGAAACGTTATACTTTAACACATTTCTATCAATTGATGAAAATTGTCGAAACCAAAAATATTGTAACAATTAATCTTGAACCCCCTGTATTTAGCGCAAGACCAAGATTAGAGGCACTATTGGAAACATTTAGTGAAGATGATATTCAGGCTCCATTACTTACTATGTTACATGAGACTCTAGAATATATAGAGATTGAGACCGCCGATGATGGAAATGTAATGGGGAAAATGGATAGATATCTCGAATTAAGTATCGGTGAATTACAACAAAAAATATTGGCGTATATTCAGAATCATAGTGCATTGGCAGCGAGCAAGATGGCGAAAATACAAAATACTTTGCTTAATCTGGGAAAGTGGCGTGAACGCGGTGAAGGTGACCATATGACGAGAAAAGAAGATACTGATGCATTCGTAGGCAGCGTCTTCCATAGAAGTATCATTAATATTGTTAATGTTTATCCACAAATAATTGCCAACCAAGTTGATTATGAAGAGGCACCCATTCCAGAACATTGGCATTTATCACCTAATCATATAGGCGACGTGCAATCTATTATCGCGCGGGAGTTTGCTGACTTGCGCACTTTCTATGATAACAAGGAGCTCTATGCGATACTTGTTGCGGCAAGTAAAACTTCACAATACATCATTCAACTTATCGATATTCTTCCTATATTTATGAAAACTGCTGATGCCCCTGAGAAAACATCTATACTCTTTGGAGCAGATGTGTATAAGAAAGTAATGCATTTTTACTATCTCACAATATTGGATGAAATAATATTAAAGGGAGGAGATATACTTGTAACCAAAAAATACAACCACCCGGGTCAAGAATTTGGAAAAGCAAAAGATAAACGTCTCAAAAAACCTATGTTAACAGAAGTTGATATTATTATTGGTGGAGAAACTGCATTGGTAGATCAAATTGTAGCGAAATATATTACACGTTTGTTACAACATTTTGAAGCCGAAAAAAAAATATTGAATATGAATAATGAAATGATTATGGAGAGAATATTAAAGATACGAGAAAAAGAGAAAAATCGTATGACTAAAAATTTCGAAGACCTCTCAATTCGGCAGCGTGAGATTGAAAAAATAATGATGAACCATCGATTAGGTGAATGGAGTGTGGGGCTGACACGCGCGTTGTATGTATATGACGAAGACCAGTATGAAAAGGAACGTGAGAGATTAGAAAAGGATGCATTAGAAGAAATAAAGCAGGGTAAAATGGGCGCTGATACAGAGATGACGCAATCAATCTATAAATTAGATCTTATTGCGGAAGGGCAAGCTGAGGAAGCTTCTTGGAAAGAAGCATTCGATATCTCCGATTTGCCCGATGATGATGATTATGGCGAGAGAGATGGGGATGAGGCCTATTAATATAAAAATTAATCTATTTATACATTAATATGAAAGGGAAAGGAAGACACTTTATTCGAAATCATATTAGTGCTGTTTCTATAATTATTTTTATTGCCACCTTTGCTATAGTACAAATGACACGCCCAGCTTTCTTATATAATGCCGATGGCAGTTTAAAACAATTTGGGTTAGGTATGCGCAGTAAGACTGTTATACCTATTTGGCTTGTCACAATGATTTTAGCTATTTTTAGTTACTTATTTGTGCTGTATTATTTAGCAATGCCTAAATTTTATTATTAATTTTTTTAAAAACAAAAATAAAAAATTAATTATTCTCGAGTGTAATAGACCCTTGGAGTCTTCTTTTTCTCCGGTACATTTTGATCGGCAGTCCATTTGGCGTGTGCCTGTAATTGCGCATCAGCGCTCTTCTTGCAAGATATATTCTGCAATGCATTGTACGATGTTGTAATCACTAGAGATCCAACCAATAGATACCATACTAGTTCTGAAACACTATCTTTTAGAGCTACTAGCTTATAAAGCTTACCAAAACTTTTTTGCGCTCCTTTGCCTATAAGACGATTAGTATACATTTCAGCCATAAAAGTATCAAAATTATTAGGTGTAATTTCATTAATCATTAAGGATGGGTTATCATAAATTTGCTGTATTAAGGGTTGTTTATAATGACTTGAATCTCCATGTTTCTTCACGGCGGCACCTCCTTGTTGTTTTCCTGTCTTTGTTGCACTTTTGTGTTGCTTCTTCGAAGAACCACCATATTCCTTTTCCAATATCATATCCATAAAAATTTTGCGCGCGCCACCCATATAAGCACATAAATATCCAATTGTATTGGAGAATGGCGCTTTCCAACCCGGAAGGAAAGTAAATATTATAATGAGGACACCAAACATAATTGTATTCGGAATGAGAGTCATCCAAAATGCTGTTCCAGCTTGCACTGTGCCACAAATTTGTTTCGTGATTTGAGTGTTGAACATGTACTGAGTCATTATAACACTGGTGACATAAATGCCTAAAAGTATATTACGTTTTTTAACACTTCCTTTTTCTTTATAATTAAAACCTATAGTTTGTTTCAATACTATGTATATCAAAGTAATCACTACAAACACAATTATTGATGCTCCTGCAGTTTCCATTCTATAAATAATGTGTATAAATTAATTATTTATTTATTTTTCTATTATTATGGAATGTTCTCCTATTCTTACAGAACCTGGTATGCATTATTTTATGAGAGAAACATTAAAACAATGTCGTGATCGAAAAGCTATCTTATACAGCCAAGTATGCAATTTACTTCTTTTATTGGCATTTCTTCTGGTATTGGGGCTCTTTCTTTATTATAAATACAAAGGAAGAATGACACCTGAAGAAAAGAAAAAACGGCTTCTGGATCAAGAAAAGTATATATTAGAGAGAATTAAAACAACACATGACAAAACAAAAAAACATCAAAATCTAATAATCACAAACTTACCCACATTAGATTCTAATGCAAATTTAAAAAAATTTTCTTAAAAATATTATAAGATTTAATTATAATGGAAAGTCTAGAGTATGATAATGCTATGGAACACTATTATACGTTAAAAGCAAAATATGATAAAGTATTAAGAAAAGCTAAGGCAAAAATCAAGAGATCGAATGTTTCAATAGAAGAAAAAAGGAGAAAGGTAAAGAAATTAAAGAAAAAATGTGTGGGGTGCCGCCGTGTTGGCGGTACAATCTTTACCAATGATGGTGAATTCTTGAAAGTAAAATGTGCAGCTGAAACACCTTGCAAATTACATATTGAAATCAAAAAAAGTAATTATAATTTTTTGCCCACAGAGATTGAACATAATAGAAAAATCATCGCTAATCTTAAACAAAGGATAATTATTATTAAATTGGAATTTTTATATGATTTAGAAAAAGAACCTGAAACTATAGTTAAATTTGACAAAGCAAAAAAATTATTTGAGTCATATTTTGAACATTTAACCACTTTAGAAACATTATTGGAGAAGAATTATAACTGGGCGAATCGTATAAATGAAATCGAAGCGGCACGCCTACAATTATATACATATAATGAGCAATTTAAGGAAGAAATTAATGATTTTAAACAAAATGATAATCTAACATCCGTGAAAGATGGAATACAGCTCTACATAGATCAAATACTACCCCTGCAAAAAGATGTTCAAAATAATCAATATGCAAAATTATATGTGGATGCCGACGATGAAGAGAGCGAAATTAAGTTTAGATTAATATCGGTGAGAAATGGTATCTTGCAAAAGGAAGAAATGTGGCAAGAGGGAAAAGTATTATCAAATATAAAATAAGCATATACTCTATATGAGAATATCAAAGGTAATAAGCATTCCTGTATTTATTTTAAGTTTATGTGTGGGTGTTTTCTTTGTATATATTACTATCCCTAATCCAGAAGTGATTTTAGTATATCCAAATCCTGATAATACAGAAAAGCTTCTATTTAAGGATGATGCAGGAGTCTGTCATAAATTTATTCCGCGGGAAATTACATGCCCCAAGGATTTATCGAAGATAAGAAAATACCCAATGAGTTTGAAAAAATAATACAACCTAACTATATATGAATATTAGAAGAATTATATATAGTAAATTCGGCAAATATATTATTTCTATATTGCTTGGTATTGGCTTGGCATCAATATTTCGGAAAGCATGCAACGGCCGTAATTGCCTTAAATTTGTCGCCGCGCCAATGAAAAAGATAAAAAATCAAGTATTCGAATATAATGATACCTGTTATACTTTTGAAAATAAGGCAGAAAGTTGTTCTCCTCTGAAGAAGATCATATCTTTTGCGTAATTTGACCATTCTATCAATATTTTAGTATAGTAAATGTCTGATACTACTGATATCAATACTTTGCCCGGTGGAACTGGGGGAAATGTTACGCTAGAAACCAAGGAAATGCCACCACAAAGACGCCCCCCACAAGGGGCACCCGCCGCGCTTCCACCGAAAAGAATTCCACCACCCAATATGGCAAATAAAATAATTTCAGGAATTAAGACGGCAGCGGGTCTGGGAGCGACTCAGCTACCATCACGTGATGTTCCGAGGATGCCGCAACAATATTCTCAGGATCCGCGTATAAAGCCAAATTATGTCCCACCAGTTGAACCTGAAAAAAGCGATTATATCGGTGATCATGATTCCATGCAATCTATGATCGACAAAAATAAAAAAAAAGAGTTGCAGAACGAGAGATTGGAAAGTATTTATGATGAAGTCCAAATTCCTATTTTCGTAATGATTTTATATCTCATCTTCCAATTACCCATCTTTCAACGCTTTTTAAAGGCACATCTTCCAGCTTTATTTGGAGGCGACGGAAATCCTAAATTGGCAGGGTATCTATTTAAAACAATCATGTTTGGCATTACTTTCTACATTATCCAAAAAGGCGCGCATTATCTCAGCCATATGAGATAACTTATTCAAACCAGCTTCTCAATAATCACACCACACTGGGAAGCAAATATTGCAACTAAATCATCATTATGATAGTCTGTCAAATATTTTACTTCTTTAACCCCCGCTGCAAACATCAAGCGCGCGCAAATAATACAGGGATAATGCGTAACATATGCAGTACTTTCGTTACAACTTACCCCTCGTTTTGCACAATCTGCCAACGCGTTCTGTTCCGCATGTACAATTGCCTGCTCATGATTATCGCGTACAATAGAAGTATGCACGCAGCCAGGTAAAAATCCATTATATCCTTGACTAACTATACGATTGTCTTTCACTAGTAAACATCCAACGTGTAATCTCTTGCAAGGAGAGCGTTCACTGGTCACTTGTACGATTTTAGTAAAATATTCGTCCCAAGATGGTCTTTCGGAATTCATATATTTAATATTAATCCTTATATTTAATATTAAAGCGTTAAAAAAAGTACATTTTAACATCCACGTATATTATGCTTTCACAATATATAGATAATTTAATTCAAAATATACCAAAACGTGAAACCCCATATGAATTAGATGTTGTATTAGAAGGAGGCTTATTTAATGGTTCCTATGAATTAGGTATCCTTATTTTCTTAAAAGCACTCGAAAAAAAGAATTATTTAAAGGTCAATAGATTATCAGGGACTAGTATTGGCGCCGTAGGCGCTTTTAAATATCTTACCAACAAATTAGAAGCATCCATACAAAACTATGAACGTTTTCGTAATCATGTTCGAACGCATTTTAATTTAAATATATTAAAACAAATTATTGATGATGATATTGCATCGCTGACACCAGATATGTTTGAGAAAATAAAGCACGATGTACTTTATATTAATTATTTTGATGTAGAAAAAAAAGAACAAATCTTAGAATCAAGGTATTTATCCAAGGAACATCTCCGAAATACTATTCTTAAGTCCTGCCATATCCCATTTCTAAGCGACGGAACATGTTGTATACAAGATAATGGGCGACTATTACTTGATGGAGGACTCCCCTATATTTTTCCTGAACGCGAGAGACGACTGAATAAGCGCATCTTATATATATCCATAAGCGCCGCTTCAAAAATAAAAACTATGTTTAATACCAAAAATGAAAAGACCATACACGGGCGCTCTCTAGAGGGTATCTTAGATATTTATAATTTTTTATTAAAACAAAAGAAAACCACTATGTGCAGTTTTGTCGATACTTGGTCGCTACAGGAGTTTATGTTATTGCGATTTAAGCACGGGGTAATAACAATTGCCGTGTATATTATCTATTTGTCGATTATTATCGGACGTTGGGTTGTCCCACTAGCAGAAAAAAGTGAACTATATCACAAGATGCTTCCTATATGGAGAGATGTTTGTCAAGACTGGTTCTTACATTTTTGTTTTTAAAGCCCGGTAATAAGTTCGAGAGGAAGGCGCCGACGTGTGCTTCTGCGCTTTCGATTCTTCTTCTTCTTCTTTTTCTTCTTCTTTGTTTTTCCTTTTTTCTTAGGTTCTTCCTTGTATAGTAATTTTTCGGAAGGCACATAACGCAAGAAAAACCATTCATAATCCGCGCTTTTCCTATTTTGTTTATATTTCTTATATAATTCTGTCTTTTCTTTACGCATGCTTTCTAAAGTTGCTTGATTGCCATAACAATCAATGCTAAATCGTCTCAGAATCCCTGTTTGTGAGAGACTATTTGCATGCTGAACATCGAACAAATATTCACTCATGCACAAGAGCCTTTGAGGATCATAGTAGTCTCGGTCGGCATAGAGAAAAGCTAAGTAAAAACTAAGCATTGTATCAATGGTTGCGATCTTTATACTTCTGTTATATTTATGAATCACATTATAACTATGACATCCTAAGGGTTCGTAGATTGTTACCAAGGTTTCATCATTAGCGCGTACCTCGTAAGCCTCCGAAATAATTTCTCCCACCGGTTTTCTTTTCACTACTTTGATCTTGACAATACCAGCATTCTTTAAATTTCTCGCCAATATCTGCGCCGTTTGTTCAGGATCTTCAGCCAATACATCAAAATCAGGAACTAGTAGAACCTTTTTGTCACGAAAGTATTTATTATGACGTAAATATAATCGATTGGCAAATCCTCCAAAGAATACGACTCCTTGATTAATGAGAGAATCGCGGGTAATTAAAAATATTTTTTTTTCTTTAAATCCACCGGGTTGGTCAAACATGCGCTGAACCTCGATACCACCGCAATCACGCCCCTTTAAAGGATATACCTTATTCAATAATATAAGGCGCTTTAATACTTTTTCCCATCTAGATGTATCTCCTTTGGGTCTGGACAACTCTAAATACATGGCCATGCGTAAATAGTCTGGCGGGGCGTAATAAATTCCTTTTTTTGCAATTGCATGTTTTTTAATAGAGTTGTATAGTTCTTTGGGCAAATATGTGATATCCGCAACAGGAATGAAGTTAACGAATACTTTGAAGGTACCCCCATGCATTCCCGCTTTGGCTTCTACTTCGGTGAATCCTTCCTTTGCATAAATATCGGCAAGCGCCTTTGCATCCTTGAGTGGTTCAGGAGAGAAAAAATCATAGTCTGGTAGTTCTATATCCTTATGATAGAATTGAAATTCAGTAGGTAATATATTATTTATAGCTGTGCCTCCATAACAAACGCGTCCTTTGTTTTGCAGGAATTTTTCCACAATCTCAATTATTTTTTGCACTGCTGGTGTATGTAATAATTTTCCTCCTTCCCGCTCTTGTACTTTATCTACGGCAGCTCGAAGAATAGCAAGTTTACAATTATCATCACTTAATTTTTTGTTACCCTGTGTACACTCTTTGGGATATTTCATACTTAATATAAGTAAATATAAAATTAAATGCTGCCTTTAAATTGTGGCATATTGATGCTACGGGGTGCATATGAAAGCGAAGGGTCCTGTGGTGGTGGTTTCTTAATGGTCGTTGGTTTATAACGGAGATTGGCAGGTTTTAAAACGAATGCTGAATTAGCAAAGAATTTAAGATAATATTCAAGATTTGCATCCAGATTTTGATAGCTCATACATGTAAATTGGCATCCATATTTCTGCTGTAATGCGGCATTTTGGTTTGTATCGAGTGAATTTAAATCTGGTAACACGATCGACATATTTTTCTTATTATGTTCCATTAACTCATCCATATCAGAAGCATATTCTACATTATGCTCACGTAATCCTCGCACGAAATTACCACCCGTTACGAGATTAATGAGCTCCTCCAAGGCAGTACCACGAAAATTCTTGGTGGGGTTATCGCAAATAATACAGATTTTGCCCCTAAAGTCCATTATAGGCTTGTTCGTAATATTCTCTCCATGAGACTCATCGGCAAATTCCGCACTGCTTTGTGCTAGTAAATTATTGAAATTAGATGTCAATGCTTTTGTAATTTTTTTGTAAATATCAATATTATTTGACTTAATGCGTAGATGAAGGAATAAAGGATCTTTAGGATTTGGACACGCAGAAGATAATGCATAACTATTTACTGCTTGAAAAACTTCACCAATAGGTAAACTATTGTATGTCCCCTTGAAATGAAAATTAGCGATAGGGCTTGCTGCCACAACCGCCTCGCCATTATACGAATATATCTCAAAATCTAAGAAGCGGACGCCTCGTTTAATAACATTTCGCAAAGCATCCAGTGAAACGTAATCATCTAGAAACTCTCCCGGACAACACGAATTATAACTAGAAGCAATATAGTAGTCACGAAGCTTATATTGCGAAGAACCACTCGTTCCAGTCAAAGGCGACAAAGTGACTGGCACCGTCGCTAAAGCCGTACTCATATTCTTAAGATCTACGGACTCTTTTTTAATCTGAGATCTGTAGTAATAAAAAATTCCCAAAACTATGATTACAGCCGTAAACCATAAAAACCATCGTAATATTTTATATTTTTCCATTCCATGCGCCTTCAATTCATTAAACATGGCTTTAGTTGTTTCATAAATAGTGGGCTTGGTCGGCATATATATATTTTATATATTTTAAATATGATCCTAAATCAATAAATTAGCATTTAAATAATTTTATACTTATAATTTAATGGCAGGTGGTCTAATGACATTAATTTCTGAAGGTCCCGAAAATATCATTTTAAACGGAAATCCTAAAAAAACCTTTTTTAAAGCAACATATAATAAATATACAAATTTTGGTATGCAAAAATTTCGTCTTGATTATCAAGGACAACGGCGTCTTCACTATGATGAACCAACCGAATTTATTTTCAAGGTCCCACGCTACGCTGATCTTATTTTTGACACTTATGTGGTGATCAATCTTCCCCATATATGGAGTCCTTTATTTTGGAACGAAGATGTTTCAGGGAATTGGGCTGAACTTGGATTTCGTTGGATTGATAATTTAGGTGCAGAAATGATTGAAGAAATCCAAGTTTATAGTGGGGGGAGTGTTCTAGCACAATACCCCGGAGAATGGTTATATGCAATGGTCCAACGAGATTTTAATGATGCAAAAAAAGAACAATGGAATAAAATGATTGGACATGTCCCAGAACTCAATGACCCAGCAAATGCTAATGGACGAATAAATTCATATCCTAATTCAGTCAATGATGGAAGCTGCAATCAACTAGAGCCTTCCATTCGTGGAAGGCAATTATATATACCCTTAGATTCTTGGTTCTGTGCAGAAAGTAAAACAGCGCTACCTCTTGTTAGTCTACAATATCAACCTGTTAATATTAAGATTGTTTTCAGATCTATAGCTGATATATTCCGAATAAGGGATGTTAACGATCCATCCGGCAACTTCCCCTATATATCTCCCAAGCTAAGTGCCGGTCTGAACAATATCTATCGCTTCTTGTGTCCACCCAATGTGCAGTTTGCTGCTGGTGGCGCAGTCGTTGACGCAAGTCAAAATATATATCCAAATACTAGACAAGATTGGGATGCCGATATTCATCTTATTGCAAATTATGTATTTCTCTCACACAATGAAAGACGATTACTCGCTGCTACCGACCAAAGCTTTTTAATCAAAGAAACCCATACACATGATTTTCTAAATGTTACAGGTTCATCAACAGCAGAAATCCAAAACGGGCGTAATATGGCAGCTAGTATGATGTGGCGCTTCCGGCGCAGTGACGGAAATCTACGCAATGAGTGGACAAATTATTCAAATTGGCCTTATACCAATATATTACCTGTACAACCAAGTAATCCACCACCAGGTGGCGTCGGGGGAGGTCTTGTCGTACCAGCGAATATAGCATATTATAATTGTTTACAAAGCCAAAATATAAAAGATATATTGGTAGATATGGCTATTCTTATGGATGGTAAATACCGCGAAGATGTATTCCCTGCAGGATTATGGACATGGGTGGAAAAATATATTCGCACCACAGGTAATGCTAAGGATGGATTGTATTGTTATAACTTCTGTTTAAATAGCAATCAGCGCGAATATCAACCCTCAGGAGCAATGAACCTAAATAAATATAAAAAAATTCACTTGGAATTCAACACCATACAGCCACCATTAAATCCAAATTCCAATTTTGATGTTATTTGTGATCCATCGGGAGCTATTATTGGCGTTCGTAAACAAATTTGGCAGCAAAATGATTATAATTTTGACCTACGCGTCTTCGAGGAGCGGTACAACGTTCTCATTATTAGTGGCGGTCATGTAGGTCTCATGTATGCGCGCTAACTCACGCTGCAATAGTATGCCGCGCCACCAGCATTGTATCCGAAAGGCGGCAATCATTTTTTCCATCATATTATATTTTCTACATTCCAAGCAAACCCACCGATCAGAAACTTTTGGACAATAAATACACTCGTGCAGCTCTTGCATTTCAAAAACTTCGGGCGGCTTTTGGCATCCACGCAAAGTATTATACACAAATCCCATGAGAGATTCTTCAAAACAAAAGCGCATTATTCCGTCGAATGTTGTTTTTGAGAGGATTGTCATTTTTACTATAGTATTCTAGATTTTCTTAAGGTTTTCTTGAAGTATATAAATTCAAGAAAATCAAATCAATTTTGCCCAAAATTGATGTGTATGTGTCTTGGTGATTCTTTAATATTAAGATGGAATTTTATGGCAAAAACAAAGATGGTAAGTATTGGTTTGAGGAAATCCCTGCACACAACGTGTCAACACAGCAAAACGCAATTTCAACCAGTATTATGGAATACTTTAATTGTATGGTAAATACTGGACATGTTTCGACAGAAATGACCAATGAATATAAGGAATATATAAGAGTTCTTAGAGCTTTTCTTGATAATCATAAATAGAATTGTGTTCTAATCAATGTTATTAATTTGGCGATCTCGAAATGACAATTGCTCTAAAGCTGGTTTTGGTAATTTTGGATTTATCCTTGACCCGGGTCCCATGGGTGCTGCCATAGCATCTGAATATGGCACAGGTGTAAGAAGATCAAATCGAATCGATTCTTGAGGATAGTGGTGCACCGTGTCCTTGTATGACTTATGGTAATCCGAATAATTACGTTTCTCTCGCCCCCGCCCCCCTCGACCTGATGGCATTGCCCGCGGTTCTCCCTCGGGGGTAATATGTATCTCAGTACCCTCAAAGAAATTACGCACAAATGGACCAGCTGACATATCAACCTTTCCGCCTTGCGCTTTCGAACCACCGCTTTCACGTTCCATACCACATTTCATGCATCCACAACCAGACTTGTGCTTATTTTCTCTCCCGGGAATTTCCTCGCAACACTCATCTTTGGTACATTCGCTACCAGCGCAAGATGCTGGGAATAATGATTTCTTTTTAATCGTTTCCACTGCTATTTTAGCTGTAGCCGATTTCTTTATCGCTGCCGTATAAAGTGCTGATGCCTCCGTCGCCCATATTTTCGTGCATTCCGGTCCCACCAATGACGCCGCCACCGCTAAATCAGCATTCTTTTTATACATAGCAACCGCTGCTTCTGCATTGGTGGCTACATCCATAGCCGCCCGCACTTGTTCTTCGGTAACAGAGCCCGATTTACGTTGATAATCATCGCCACAATTAAAAAAATCACAAGAGTTGCGCTTGGTGGGCGCTGAGTTAAGTCCAGATGAAATTGGTGGCGGCGGTATTGATGCAGATATAGGCTCACTTTTATTTATTCGGGCTTTTTCTTTTTCATGACGTTCTGCAATAAAACTAAACACTTTTTGTTGGTGCGCACGGTTCTCCTCATCTGTTGTATTTATCTGATCATCCAATTTTTTTTCACCCAGATTATTTTTGGACGCCGCCTTATTTTTAGCATTATCGCGTCGGTCCGACCACTTTTTATCTTGTTTATCACTCCATACTTTTGCGTCCGCCTCAACTTTCTTTGGGTCAAACTCGTATGGACGTTTACCAGGAGTGAGGGGTCCATCATCAGCATTATCAGTTAAACCTTCCCGATATTTTTGATGCTGCGAAACTAGACCTAAAATAATAAGAAATCCCAAAAATGTTAGTAAATAATATTTATAAGACATAATATATACATTATAAATATTATTTTTACTTATATTATTTTTTTACGTAAAGATCCGTATTAAAAGCAGTAGGACCAAATTGTGTTGAATCACTAGAAGGTGATGTAGTCGCAAAAGGATCATCTTTATTGACCGGACCCGCAAAATGTGAAGAGGATGAAGCATATCCAGAAAACATATTATTCGTGCGAGTATTATTGGGCATTTTTGGAGTCCCCCATGCATCATAATGCATATATGTATTAGGCGCTGATCCTTTTTTATCTTTACCATTAATAATAATAAAGGTCGCACCGGGATAGAAGACTGAATTTTTACCTGGATTGCTTATCTCTGTAGCCGAGGTAAAAACACGTGGGTCATTTTGGACTACATTATGAACTTGGTGATCATCATGGTCGACATTATGTGTCCTTTGGCTGTTATTAATCCATCGCCGATTATCTACTTCACTCGTCTTCTTAATATCCGTAATATTTGGTTGCGGTGGCTCAGATATGCAACAATCAGCCTCCGTGCAATTATAGGTCTCGCAGGCGATTTTCTGAACATCTGGTTTATTTTCATAACCATAAGGACATAATACTGGATCTGTCCCACATGTTGGTTTGGGATCTGGAACACAGCATTCTTCGTCCGCGCAAGTTGTGGCAGCACAGGTAATATTGGTCGCGCCAGATTTGAGAGAATAGTTCTTAGGGCATGGGAAATTATCACATTTTTCATGAGGAATAGGCTCACAGCATTCTTTGTCTTGACATTCTGCGCCAGCACACATTATGTTAGCTGCACCAGGTTTCAATTGTCGTCCTGTCGGGCACGCTCCCATCGTCGAGCAATAGGTGTTCGGCTCACAGCAATCTTGTGGTTCACAGCCAGCATCAGGGCACGTCGCTGGCATTGGCGATTTTCGATGGAATTTTGCTGGACATGCGTAATCTAAAGGACATTTGGTTGGCACGTCATCTCCCGTAATATTAGTTGTTGTGCCATTATCCTGTGGTGATACATTAACAGGTCCGGCGCCTGTTCGCTGTTTATACCATCCTGAATTAGGCGGGTAATCTGGGGATGTCGCAACTGCTGCATAAATTGCCGCCGAGCCCGGCGGACAGGAAATATACCACGTATGCTCATTTCTCTCAATTTGACATCCATCCTTCAACCATATAGCGCCATAATGATTCTCACCCCCTTTGGCATACGTACCATTGGTCATAGTATGTTCGGCGCCTTTAATATTCATCTTTTTCCACGTTTTTACAGCAGAATCGCCACTATAGGTTTGTGCCCCCGCACAAGCATTGTTTTTCAATCCGGTATTTCCAGTGCATGTTTGTTCCCCGGTGCATGGACCGGCGCAATAGTGAACATCGTTTGTGGAGCAGTATGCATAGGACTTTCCGCCTGCCGCTGTGCATGCTTTTTCACTGGTAATGGTATTGGGGTCAACCTTCCATGTTCCGCCGGCTGCTGTGCAATCTGAAGGATTGTTGCGTGTTTTACATATATTTTCAAAGGCTGCCCCAGTATACGGCGCCCCGACGGCTTTTAGTTTCGCGCCCCCACAATTGACACAACAGCTCATTTGTCCATTGCCAGGATCACAGGGACCAGAGGCATACTGTTTGACATTAGCATTAGGATCTACTGCTGCAGAAGATTTATTGTATGTTTTACAGAAGTTTGCTACCGCCGCTGAGCCGGCAACACTAGTCGCCGCCGGCCACCCAGATTGCCCTAACTGACATTTCTGGTATACACCTGTTGACCAGTTGCCCCAATTACATTGACCTGCCTGAAGATTTTCGACACATTGGCAGGCGGTAAGGGCGGCACCTGTTAATCCTGTGCATTTACTTTGTGGAGATGTTGGTGTGCCGCCGCTGCCGCCGCCGCCGCCGCCGGCGCCGCTGGCGCCGCTCTTGATATAACAATCATAGTTCGGCTGCGTCGCCGATCCTTTCGTGATCGTAGTTCCTGTGCCCCCGCGCGAAGGTGCCTTTGGGTATGTTGGGTCGCCAAAGAGCTGGTAGTAATCTGTCCCAGAGCCCTTCGCAAAGCCCTGACAAGCTGCGTTTTGCAAGCATTCAGCCTTTATTTCGTCGAGTGTTTTACCGGCGGTGGCTTCAATCTCTTTCCACTTGGGAAATTTGCCGTTGTCGTCCCGGCACACACCCGGTGTCTTCGTCCAGCCGTCTCCACCGCCCGTCGGTGTTGCGGGAGGTGTTGCGGGAGGTGCGCTTCCACTTGTAATTTTACAACCTGTCCAACCGGGGAAAGGTCCATTAGGACGCACTTCATTCCCAACACGGCATTGGCAATATTCTTGAGGGTTCCAATTAACGCCTGTGAATGTTTTCCCTGTGGTTTTTTCGGCATCCGAACATGATTTGAGACAAGTTTCCATGGAATTAATTCCACTTGCGCTGCAAGATAGCGCACCAGTAAAGCGGTTTCCGTGCAATGAGCAAGGATTATAGTAATCAGCTCCACTTCCGGCGGCATCAGATGAAACGTTGGGTCCGCCCCATCGCATCCCACTTATGCAGTCAGATGTTGTTGTTCCCGGCGTCCCTGCCGCTGAGCCACTTTTGCAAATAGCCCAATGAGTATTGCTGCTACCGTGGTCTTTATTATAGTCGCCCGTGTTATTCCAATATACACCCGTACCCGTCGTGAAACAGCCTTTGGCTTGGTCAGTTCCGAAATTGCTCAGGTATCCAGTGGCAGAGGGTATTGCCGCCCCTTGGTTCGACATCATCTTGGGCCAAGCACCTGACCCCTTTAAACTCTGCCCCGCGTTTATGCACGCATCGATGTCCTGAATCCGCTCACCCTGCGGACATTGTTTCGCCGAACCTTTCAATACGCGGTATACTTCTTTAGTTACCGCGGGAGGTGTTGCGGGAGGTGTTGCGGGAGGTGGGGCAAGAGCGGTTAATATTTCGCATGTAGATTTCTGGTCGGATGGACGTATCCATGCGCCGGTAGTCCCGCAGTTTATTATAAGCGGTTTTGTCCCGGAGGGGGCGGGGGCGGGGCGGGGGCAGGAGCCCCAAAGACAATTTGCTCCATCGTTGGATGCGCACGCCACTTTACCTCCTCCCATGCATTTAACTGGTGTCCCTCCGTTCCAACCTTTTAAACAAGTAAATTCTTTTCCTTCAGTTGCACAGAACTTTGGGGCTGGAGGTGTTGCGGGAGGTGTTGCGGGAGGTGTTGCGGGAGTCATCGAATATGTATTATACGCAGCGTCGCCACCGCTTCCAATTGGGTTATCACAACTAGTATATAGCTGACACCCTCCATAATCGTTCATTCTCGTAGAATAAAACTTACACCCTGCAGTCGCGGTGCATTTTGCTTTGCAAACTGAAGGCGGCAATTGGCGTGTACCTGTTTCGTCAAAGGAAGCCTTGATCCATCCTGGTCCGTTCTCATGAGCACAGACAGCACCCTTATGCAATGCTGGTTCCTTTTCCTTAATATAACATGTCCAATTTGAGGGTGGATTTGTGGTTACAACATCACCCTTGGTAATAATTGTACCTGGTTTTGTTGCGGGTATCCGCGAATCGCGCTTGGTGTTCTCGGTCGCATATTTCCGCAATAACAAAGGAGCAACGAAGCCGACGGTGTGGTCGGGATTTGGTCCATAGGGTTCGCCATATATTTGAGTTCTTCCGTCAGTGCTCTGTGAAAAACCCTGACATCCTTCTACCCCGGAACACAATGTTGCGATATCGGTGCGGGCGGCGCCGGTGTTTGTATATGCCCAGTTTGGATATTTTCCAGCATCATCGCGACAAAGACCTGGCTGTGTCGAAAATCCGGCTAAACTGCTACTGGCGAGACCTTCCTGAAGTGTATTATTGGCTCTTACAGAGGTATAACACATATACAAACATCCAATTACAATGATACTTATAATTAATAGTAGAGAACTACTCATTATAATATATTTATATTAAAAATGTTTTACTAAATTCGTTAAGTTATTAAAATATAGGGTAATTGTATAAATGGCGCGTAAAACTTGTAAAAATCGCAAAAATCGCAGAAATCGCAAAAGTCGGAGAAGTCGTAAAAGCCGCGGAAGTAAAAGTAGAGGTGGACGCCGCCGGCGCACTAATAAACGCCGCAGAAGCAACAAGCACAACAACAAGCACAACAACAAGCACAACAACAACAACAACAATAACAATAATAACAAGAATAGCAATAAGAACCGCAACAAAACTGGCGGTAAGAAGAAGCGTAAAATAAATGAATTCTTCAAAAAGATGCTTCACGCGAAGAAGCACAAGGAGAAAGAGTTTCATTACAAAGGAAAGAAATATGTAGCAATGGAGACAAAAACTGGGATGACTGTGTACAAAAAGGCGTAAATATTTAGTGATTACTTTTCGGCTTATGACGGGCGCGATGGCGCTGGTGATGAGCTTTAACCCTTTTTTCTCTCCGAGGATCGCGCCGACCAAAGGTCGCTTCGGCACCCGTGATATCATATGTGCCAGGATACTGATGTCCCGGATGACCCTGCTTTTTAGGAATTGTTGCAGCATCGGCAAAAATATAAAAAGTTGAACTAGGATAAAAAACTCCGCCAACACCAGGTTCCTCGATATCTGTGAACTTCATCATGATTTCCGCATCATTTTGGGTTTGAATATGTTGACGATTGTCTTTTTTAAGATGTACATTGGATGTTCTACTATTATCTTCTCTCACGCTATTATTTCTTGCCGTTTCACTATCTGCGGTTATATGTTGGACTCTAGGTGTTGCCAGACCCTCAATGGCGCCACAACAGCTATATAATAATCCTATTACGATAGCTGACATTATAATAAGTGATGTATAATTACTCATTATAGTATAATTATAAAAAAAATTATTTCGAATAAGGTTTAGCGTATGTGTGGACGTTAAAGGGTGCGGGGCGGCGATGTGAATTGGTTGCGGAAACGTCATTAAAATTGGCATGATCTTTAAAATGCATATCTGTATGTCTACGTCCAGGTGCATAACCATGGAACATATTTAGATTCTTGCGTGAATTATCATATAATTTTGGTGAAGTAGAATTATCATAAGGTGCCTGTTCTTTATTTTTTGAAAAGACAACAAATGTAGAGGAAGGATAGAAAACGGAACCTTCTGCTGCTCGACGAATCCGAGTATTAGTAGCAAAAATTTTAGGTTTATTTTGTGTATGAGACCACTTTCTATTATCCTCAATATCGTGATGTTGTGATCGGCGGCTATTATTGATATTTTTTTGGTTATTCACATTGGTTGCAGTTGTATTCACAAGATCTTTAATAGGCGGCGGCGCCGGTGGCTGTGGTGGTAAGGGGGGGGATATTGAGGGTGGCAAAGATGCGGCTTTTAACGGAATAGCTGGCACCTGCGCCGCCGGTACAGCAGACAAATCTCCGGTTGCTCCTTCTCTCATAGGTTTCTTCTGTAATACAAAATATACCATTAGACTAATTAATACAAGCGCCAAGGTACAATTAAATAACATAATATACATATCTTATATATTAAATTATAATATTAGATTTGTTACTTTCTTAGGTATAACTATCTACCTGCCGTCCATTGACCGCCAGCCTGTGTACATTGTGTAGTATTCGCTCTAGATTTACAAATGTTCGGGTCATTTCTATATTGTTCACCTAAATTTTGAGCAATAATTGCCGGATCGCATCCTGTACATTGCAATTTGGTTGGCTGCGATGTGTCGCACGTTGGTCCTGTGCACGCGACATCGGGCATCATCGCCTTATATTGACCCATAATATTGTCTAACTGCATTGTAAAATTATTTTGTTTTATCTTAGTAGTCCGGCATTCTTTAATCACCTTTTCGCATGCATCATCTAATTTAAGAGCATCTATTTCTTTTTCTATTGATGCGATTGTAGCTTCAATAACTAATATATTTTGGGCATCCTTAGAGTCTGGATCCATCGACCACGTATTGTAAGCATTGAGTCCACCTTCAGAATCAGGGTTATCACAGCTAGAAAAGAGCATGCATCCTCCCATATCGTTCATTCTTGTGGAATAAAACTTGCATCCTGCTGTTTCTGCACATTTTGTTTTGCAAATTGCAGGTGGCAATTGCCGCGTGCCTGTACTATCAAAGAAATCTTTTATGAATCCTTCTCCACCCCCTTTTGTGCCTTGACCTTCTTCGACCAATATATCACATGCGGTTTTACCATCTGAGGGACGCTTCCATCCCGGACAATCTGCCGACGCAGGATTATTACCCCCAATCTTCCACCTTGCGCGCCCAATACCCTCCTCCCCGGTCCCGGGTCGCGTATAATATGCCTGGTTAGTGGGGTCGACGTTGCCGTCTGCACCGCAGGTGCCCCAAAAACAGCTCTGCCCGTCGTTAGATGCACATGCCACTTTACCTCCTCCTAAGCATTTAACTGGTGTTCCTTGGGGCCAACCTGGCAAACAAGTATATTCTCCTGATTCAGTTGCGCAGAGCTGCGGTTCGGCGCTACAGGCAGAGCCCTTATGTAACGCTTGCAATTCATGTCCCTGAATTTGAGCAAGGGCAAATTTGGCTTGAGAGAGTTGTTTTTGTAAGCCCTCTTGCCGAGTTTCCATGGCTGACTTTGGTTTTAGCGTACAAATATATCCATCGGGGCAGTCTACATTACTAGATAACCCTTCTTTGCCCCCTAAGCACCCAATGACAGGACATATTAATAAAATCCCTAATGCTATTATTAATAATAGGTCTTTATTCTCCATTATATTATATTTATATAAAAATTTAAATATAATATTTTGCAATATTTGGTTGTAGATTTATAAGTTTCTTTTATGTTGATCATTACTTTTAAAATTCTCTCTATTGACCATGTACCACGCACCGGTATATGCCAGATAAATACAAACGAGAGTAACGCCCCCTAAAATAAGTTTTGCATTTTCCGTTAACATTATTATATAGGAAGATAATTTCTATATAATACTAAATGGCGGGAATTAGTATGTTAATACGAACATATCCAAAAATATTCATTTGTATTTATCTTTATGCGCCGCCGCTTGCTATAGGGGTAATATGGGATTATTGGAATCAAAAAAAAATATTATTTACAGCCTCAGGGGATATACCGAGTCATACTGCTTCAGAATGCCCTGTGGTCTAGACGGGGAGGTTTGTAGGTGGGTGAAGAATTGCAACATTCATACTCTGTGCATCGGGAACCAGCGCACGTAATCTGTTCAGAGTGATTCTTTAATTCACTGCGTGTATAGAAGGTCGAGGGACATTTATAGGTATTGCACATAGGATTTGGTTCGCAGCACGATGCTACATCGCAACCTTTTTCTGTGCACGCCAAATTAAGATAATCTGGGAATTTGGGATGACCTGGTGGACAACTGAATGTGGCGCAGGAATGGGCAATTTTTCCTCCATCTACAACCCCTGGTGGTTTCTGACAGGTTTTAAGATTTTCGCTGAATCCCCATAAATCATCTGGCGCCGGAAGAGTCCCTGAATAATTGCACGCTTCTCCGGTTCCATCCTGATTCTCATAACAAAACCACTCTTTGCCAACCTTAACCAGCCATGGCAGTTCTTGATTATATAATGGTTTATAAGGGCAATAAGCGCTACTTTGATGTAGGCTGGGTAGATTCAATTGTTTCGCTTTGGCGGCTTCGACAGCCGTTCGGTCGCACACGGCGGACATACCTTCTTTTTTGGCATTTTTGGCACCAACGCAACTAACATATGCGATAAGTAATATTATTATACTAATTCCAACAATTCCTTCTGTTTGCATAATAATATTTTATTAGATAATAATTTTTTTCTATACTGACTAAATAATTACACTTGTCCCTTATAAATCGGCCAAATGTTTATTTCGGGTAATCGACCTGTATTCTCTCCATCACAGCATTCATATGCTGTACAGCGTGAACCTCCACATGTAATGTCTTTTGCATTTGACTTCAACTTTCTCTCTATATAGAAATTAGACGGACATTTAAATGTACCGCATTGAGGATTTGGTCCACAGCACGATTCAATAGAGCATCCTTCCTTTGGACACGAGAGATTTAAATAATCGGATTTAATTGGTTTTCCGGGTGGGCATGTGAAAGTAGCGCATGAATTTTTAATCGTATGTGGTGGATTATCGCAGCATCCGCCGTCATCATTTGGGCAATTCTTTATATTTTCATTAAATCCCCAATGGGTGTCGGGAGCGGCTAGTGATCCATTATAATTGCAAGCTTGGGCGGCGGCTCCTTCTACTCTATTCCCGTCTGATTCTGCATAACAATACCATGCTTGTTCGCTGCAGTTCTTAAGCAAATGGGGAAATCCGGCAAATGCTGGACAATATTTTGTTGAAGTTTCTTTACCGCCAATGCAGCTTCCTTGTCCCATGCAATCGGCATCGCTATGACAAGGTTTTTTTTGCCCTGAGCCGGCAGTTCCGCCTGTAGATGCTATCGTAGAATATTCGCAGTGTCCTGGTGCGTTACAATTTGAAGAAGATTTTCCGCAAGCTGCAGGAGGAAGATTGGAATTATCTAGACTAGATGTAAAACCTTCCTTAGTCCTTTTTCGTTTTTTTCTGCGCTGTCCTTTAAAATATATATATACAATTATCATCACAATAGCTATTCCTACCAATGCTTCGAATGAGAACATATCTTAATATATTATT
>Ga0209501_10000598_pt1 | contig 43473 bp, 50 predicted proteins | sample ArcticOcean_MG_C_4_FD_187434 | JGI IMG/M metagenome (GOLD analysis project Ga0209501, IMG submission 187434) | Marine microbial communities from western Arctic Ocean - ArcticOcean_MG_CB4_134 (SPAdes) (version 2) | ecosystem: Environmental > Aquatic > Marine > Oceanic | place: Arctic Ocean...
ACGGACGGCTCCAGGGTTGTTACGTCTATGATAGATAATCTCACAGTACCAGGGGCGCACGCTTAGAATACGTCCCGACAAACGTTCCAAATAGAAACGAAGAGGAACCATGCTACAATACACGATTCGAAGGATATTCCTTGGGGCAATCTCGGCATTAATGGTGTCGTTGATAGTCTTTGCCATTCTGCGAATAGCACCTGGGGACGTGGTGGACGTCATCCTGGGAGGAGAGGACGCGTTCTATTCAGAAGAGACAGCCGAACTCCTGCGTGAGCAGCTTGGGCTTAATAGGCCACTGCCGGTACAGTATGTCACTTGGATGAGGGATTTCTTTACACTACAGTGGGGCACTTCGCTTGTTGATAGCAAGCCCATATGGCCACAGATCAAGAAGAAAATTCCTCTGACCATAGAGCTATCATTACTGACTTTGGGGATCTCTATTATCTTGGGGATACCGGCAGGGATCATAATGGCATTGAAGCAGGACCAGTGGGCGGACTATAGCATCAGGATATTCTCCCTGTTGGGACTGTCGATACCGAATTTCTGGATTGCCACAATGATAATCCTTTGGGGCATGGTCTACTTCAACTGGAGTCCGCGGTTGGAATACGTTTCCATATTCACCAATCCACTTGAGAACCTGGGGATGTTCTTCTGGCCTGCATTCGCCCTCGGCACATCATCCATGGCTAGCAAGGCCAGGATGATGCGTTCCACCATGCTTGAGGTGTTGCGTCAGGACTATATCAGGACCGCACATGCTAAGGGTCTGAGGTACTACACAGTGGTATACCGCCACGCCATGAAGAATGCCATGCTGCCCGTGATCACTATCATAGGCATACAGGCTGCGGGAATTCTTGGTGGTTCGGTAATCTTGGAGACCATTTTTTTGCTACCAGGTATGGGGCAGTATCTCGTTTATAGTCTGAGCAGGTGGGACTACCCGGTGGTGCAGACTCTGGTGCTCTTCTTCGCTGGTTGGATCATACTAACCAATTTGTTGGTAGATCTCAGCTACGGCTGGCTCGACCCGCGGATAAGGTTCGATTAGAAGCAGCGGTAAGCAACAAGTGAGCTTATCTCTGTTGTCAGCTTTGCAAGGACTCCCGTGGGATTGCACGGCTGACACTAGATACCCATGATGTGGTATCCGCCGTCCACGGGGATAATGGTTCCCGTAATTCCGCTGGATAGGTCGCTACACAGGAACAGCGCCGTCTTGGCGACCTCTTCGTGGGTGATGTTACGCTTCAATGGTGCTCTTTCCGCGTGAATCTTTCTCATGTCTGGAAAGCCGTGGATACCCCTGGATGCCAGAGTTTCCAGAGGCCCGGCAGAGACTGCGTTCACCCTTATGTTACGCTCTCCGAACTCCTGCGATAGTTGGCGCACCTCGTTCTCAAGGGCTGCTTTGGCGGTACCCATGACGTTGTAACCTGGGAACACTTTCTCGGATGCCTGGAACGTCATGGCCACTACGCTCCCGCCCTCTTCCATAAGAGGGGTTGCGTATCTCACTATGGGGATGAGGGAGTAAGCGCTGATGTCTATGGACATGAGGAAGCTGTCCCGCGCAGTCTTTGAAAAGTCTCCCTTCAGGTCGTCCCTGTTGGCGAAGGCGATGCTGTGCACCACAAAATCCAGGTTGCCGAAGTCCTGTTTCATACTATCGAAGGTCGCGATGATGGACTCGTCTTTGCTCACATCGCATTCCAACAGCGTAACGTCTTCCATGGATTCCGTCATGCGTGAGACACGCTCTCCGAAGCGTTCGTTCTGATAGGTGATTGCCAATTTTGTCCCTGCTTGGTGGAGTATCTGGGCAATCGGCCAGGCAATGCTGTGCTCATTGGCAACCCCGAATACCACTCCCTTTTTGCCACTTAGGTCTATCGGATACATAGATGCACCATCCTTTGATGATTAATCGTTTTGTTTCAAGGTACATCAGAATACCAGATTTTATCTCCAATTGGAAAACGGTGTCGAATTTACCGCTGTTTACTGTTCAGGTCTTGCAGCTTCGTGTATCCTTAGGAGCTAATGGAGTTCTTAGACCTTCTGGTGACCTTTGTCGCAGCCATGACTCCTATAGGTGAGCTTCGGCTGGCTATTCCCCTTGCCATCTACAGCTACGACATCGTTTGGTATGTGGCACTCCCCATAGCTGTGGTTGGTAATGTAGTCCCCGTACTTGTACTGGTGCCTGGCTTGGACTGTCTTTCAAGGATGTTGTCGAGCTTCTCGAACCCGGCTGGCAAGCTGCTTACATGGCAGGAAAATCGATTACGGAGGATACAGTCAGGCCGGTTCGACAGATATGGTGCCCTTGCCCTTGTTATATTGGTTGCCATCCCATTGCCGATGACCGGAGCGTGGACCGGCTCACTGGCCGCCTGGACTTTTCGCATACCGCCACGTCGAGCTATACCGTTGATAGCACTGGGAGTGCTGATTGCAGGGATAATCGTCACGGTGGTCACCATGAGCGGAATAGAGTTGGGCAAGATAATCCTGGCCGACTAGGAACGGTTTTCCCTAGCCCGTATCAACTTCTGTGTACCAACTCAAATGTACATACGGTTTGATGGAATGGTATCATTAAGGCAGACTGCCTGGCATTACGGGGAATATATTGAACCTAGACTTTCTGAAGAAGATACGCCAAAACCACGCTCTGGAACACGCAACCATAACCATTGCACAGTCCAAATTGGACGAGCACCGCATTCTGGGAGGCAACTCCACGCAGTGGGGGTTCTTTGTATACGGTGATGTACCGACTGACGTACTCTCCCGTGCTGCCTATGAGGCTCTGGAACACCTGAAGGCAGGAGAAGAAGAGCTTGCCATATCACCGTACTGTGGGACCAACCTAGTGGTCACGGCGACGTTGACTGGGCTGGCCTGTGCCGTGGCCCTTGGAACTGAACAACGGTGGAGGAATGTACCAAGGGCGGTATCAGTTGCTCTGATGGCCCTTGTGGCCTCGAGGCCGATAGGCACACGGGTTCAGAAATATCTCACCACCAGCGGAGCGGTGGGGCAACTTAGCATTGAGGACATCAATCACATTGGTTCCGGAAACCTGATGGTGCACAGGGTTAGCACATCTTCGGAGGATTAGGGGACGTCCAAAGAGGCACTCTTGGCGACTCGGCCAACAGTTGCTAGAATGGATATGCTATCACGCCCCAGTAGCTCAAAGGATAGAGCGACGGCCTTCTAAGCCGTAGGTTACGGGTTCGAGTCCTGTCTGGGGTACCATTCCTCTGCTACAACGCTGTTACCACCAGCTGGCAGCAGCGTTTTGTTATCTCGTTGCCAGAAATGGAGAGCAGAATTGCGATGGACCATCTGTTGAAGGAACTTGATGAGAAACAAGAGGAACAGGGCTTGAGCTAGCAATTGCCTTAGCCTAGGCAACAAGTCCAGTCTCAGGAAGTTTGAGTAGTGTATCATGTGATGGGTACTACCTGATAGTAGCCATGTTAGCGGTTGTGTCTCTACCTTCTTCCTGCATCTATTGCCACAGTATTGCACAATTATTGACATGAGAGGGACACATGAGTAGTAGTGCCAAAAAACTTGGTATTCTGGTGGGAGGCTGGCCCGCACTGGGGGTAAATAGCGTTATCAATGCCGCCACTATAGAGGCCATCAACTCTGGACTAGACGTGGGGGACGGTTTTCAGCATCTCATAGACGGTCGCATCGATCAGATACGGCCCCACTCATTCACTTGCAGGGCGGCTCCATCCTGCGTACCTCACGCGCCAACCCTACCAAAGCCCTGAGGACTTGCAGCAGGTCTGTCAAACCCTCATCTTGCTTGGAATTGGCTATCTCGTTACCATAGGTGGCGACGATACCGCTTTCGGTGCTTCCGAGATGGCCAATTCCTCCTATGGCCCATTGCGTGTAGTACATGTCCACAAGACCATAGACAACGACTTGCCATTGCCGGGAGGTTGGCTTCGAGACCGCGAGGCAGGTGGGTACTCAGACGGGGCTCAATCTCATAAAGGACTCGCGTACCACGAATAGGTGGTATCTAGTGGCGGTGATGGTACGCACCGCGGGGCACTTGGCCCTGGGTGTCGGCAAATCGACAGGGGCAACGATTACGATTATACCGAAGGAGTTTTCCAAGCCGTGTCTATTCCTGGATGAGATGTACTGAGTTATCGAGGGAGCAATCTTCAAACGACGTGTGATGGGTCAGGAACATGGGATGGTGGTTGTATTGGAGGGCATAGGTGCCAAGCTGGACCCAGAAAACTGTCCAGAGTTCCCGGTGTGGAGGTAAGGCACGATCCGTACGGGCACGTTCGCCTTGAGGAGATACACCCTGTCCTTCGGAGAGAGATACAGAGGAGGTTTGCCGAACGGAATGAAGAACTACCCGTTGTGGAAACTACCTTGGGCTACGGACTGCGTTCGGCGGCACCCGTTCCATTCGACATCGACTACACACGCAGTTTGGGTTACGGGGCTGTTAGCTACCTCATGGATGAGTCAAGCGAAGAGATTCTGCGCGTGGCACTGATCTGCATAGAAGATGGAAGTCTGCGGACCCTGCCGTTACAGGAGTTGCGCGACCCTAACACATGTAGGACGCGGGTGAGTGTTGTGGATATAGATTCCGATTACTATACAAGCGCCAGACAGTACATGATACGTCTGGAGAAGCAGGACTTGGAAGACTTGGAGATGGCGGCTAAGTTGGCCGTAGCTGCAAACTTGACCCAGGAAGAGTTTGCAACGTCATACTTGCTTTAGGGTATAACCACATATCGCCGGCACCCAACGGGGGCTTGTCTAGCGACAGCCAGACTATTCCAAGAAATCCTTGAGTTTCCTGGATCGTGAGGGGTGGCGGAGCTTGCGCAATGCCTTGGCCTCAATCTGACGGATACGCTCGCGGGTAACGCCGAACTCCCTGCCGACCTCTTCCAGTGTGCGGCTGCGGCCGTCTTCAAGGCCGAAGCGCAATTGGAGGACTCTGCGTTCTCGCGGGTTGAGCGTGTCCAGTACATCCTCAACTAACTCCTTAAGAAGCTGGTATGAGGCGGCGTCCGCGGGTGCAATGGCACCTCTGTCTTCAATGAAGTCTCCCAGGTGGTTGTCTTCTTCCTCACCTATGGGAGTTTCAAGTGACACAGGTTCCTGCGAAATCTTAAGGATTTCTCTTACTTTTTCTGGAGTGACCTCCATGTCAAGGCCAATCTCTTCACTGGTTGGCTCTCGTCCAAACTCCTGCACCAGTCGGCGACTGGTGCGCATGAGCTTGTTGATGGTCTCCACCATGTGAACTGGGATACGGATGGTTCTGGCCTGATCGGCGATGGCCCTGGTTATGGCCTGTCGTATCCACCATGTGGCGTACGTGCTGAACTTGTATCCCTTGCGGTAGTCGAACTTCTCAACGGCGCGAATTAGGCCGATGTTCCCCTCTTGAACCAGATCCAACAGCGACATGCCCCGGCCTATGTATTTCTTGGCGACGCTTACAACTAGGCGCAGGTTGGCCTCTGCCAGGTGGCGCTGTGCGTTCACACCCTCTCCGATGACCTTATCAAGGCTGGATCGCAGGCTGGATTCCCGCACTATAATGTCACTGGTAAACCCCGAGTTCGCCAGGATTTGAGGAAGTTTATCGAGCGGGGTTTCCTCTCCTATGATTTCGAACACGTCCGGAGGTACGATGCGACTGTTGACGGACAATCGGAGGAGATCCTTGCGGAGATCTTCTGGAGGGTACTCTAGCTTCATTGCCAACTCGTCAACCATCTCCAGGTTTATCTCGCTATCAATGGCAGTTAGCACTTGCGGGTCGGAGTACAGTTGCGAAAGGTTCGGTGTGCTGGGAAGTCCTATCTTCTTACCCAGGACATCTGCCAGAGATGAGGCCTGTCCCAGTCGCTTTAGTAAGAGGAGGACTATTTCGTATGCCTTGGGCGGCCGGCCGTCTTGAACGGTGAGCTCCTTCTCCAGGCTCTTGATCTGTATGCTACGCTCCATGCTCCGTGCGAGTCTTCGTTCATCCTTGGCTGTCAGAAGGTGTACCCGGCCTATCTCCCTAAGGTACATCCGGACGGGGTCATCTATCATGTCCGGGATTTCCAGGTCGGCCTCTACTTCAACCTCAGCCTCTACCTCGGCGGCAATGTCTTCCACCTCTTCTTTTACCAGTGCTGTAGCAATTATGGGTGCCTCAGAGTCGGCATCCCCTTGGGGGGACGATGAGGTGTCGATGCCAAGTTCCTTAGCACTCTCGCTCATACCAGAACCCACAGCCGCCATAAGGTTTTCTGAGGAGCCGCCTTCCTCTTCGGAGAGTTCATCTATCAGTTCATCTAGTTCTTTTTTTCTGTTTCTAGCCATTTCACCATCTCATGTATTAGTGTAATTTGAACCGGAGAATAGTTCTTTCAAATGCTGATTAATCTCTTTTGCTTGATTGGCGGAGGATTCCAGATTGGAGATGTCACTCCAGTCTGCATCCTCTAGCTGGTCCATTAGGGCTTGTTCCTGAATCTTGAAGTAGCGCTCCTTCAACCGATTCACTACCTCTTGAAGAGACCTCTCACGCTCCTTTATGTCCAATGGAGGGTTCTCCATATCTAGCAGGGATTGAAGGTGCTCAGTTAGATCGACAGGCAGAGTACCACCAATCTCTTCTATTGTAGTACAAACAGACCATTTTGTGAAGATGTCTCTGTTCTCCGATAGATCAAAGTAGTCTGCAGATATCTCAAGCCCTTTCCCCCTTAGGTCAGGATGCTGCAGAAGAAGAGAGAGACAGTACTCCTCCAGTGCATCACGGGTTGCGGCGGCTTGCTGTGAAGAGTTGGCCGCGGTGTTGGGATTTGTCCTTCTCCTGGTGGCAACGGTGCGTCTTTGGGCACGCCATATGTATCTTTCAAGGTCTGTTTCGCTGAATGAAACGATGTTCCCCAAGTCGCGCATGTACCGTCTCTGGGTGAACGGGTTTTTCTCGCCGCGTATGAAAGGGCTCAGGGCATCGACCAATTGGAGCTTCCCCTCGTCCGCCGTGAGGTCAAAGCGTGGAGGCAGTACCTCAAAGAGGTAGTCGAGCAGTATCTGCGACTCCGAGATAAGTCTCTCCCATTCCTGGCTATCCTCCCTGACGAGCACGTCGGGGTCTTTGCCTGCGGGAAGGGCCGCTATTTTGAGGGACGCACTCAGTTGGCGCTGGCTGAACACCACACCGCTTTTCCCTCCAGCCCGCAGAAAGTTGATCTGCAGTGCCTGCCAGGACGATTCCAAACTGCGTAAGGTGGCCTCTTTCCCTGCGTTGTCGGGGTCCAGTGCCAGCACAAATGTGGATGCCACCGATCTCAGTGAGGAGACCTGCTGTTCAGTAAGTGCAGTGCCCATTGAGGCTACAACGTTTCGGTAACCATGCTGATGCGCTGCAATGACGTCCATGTAGCCCTCTACTATGACTGCGGTGCCGGTGCTGTTTATGGACTCCTTTGCCAGTGACAGTCCGTAGAGGATGCTGCTCTTATCGAACAGAGTGGTGCGGGGTGTGTTGAGATACTTGGGGGTAGAGTCGTCCAAGGCCCTGCCTCCAAAACCAACCACTTGTCCCGAGGAGTTCAGGATTGGGAAGATGAGGCGTCTGTGAAAGAGGTCTCTTATTTCTCTTCTTTCGCCCCTTGTGGCCAGCCCTGCAGAGAGAACCTCTTCTTCTGAGTATCCTCGCCCGATTAGGTGCCTGGTAAGTGCCTCTCGTCCACCTGGGCTTAGCCCAAGTTGAAATGTGTCTGTCGTAGCCTTGTCTAAGCCTCTTTGTTGGAGGTATTCCTTGGCCCTGATGCCTTCCGTGGACTCCATAACCTTCCGAAAGTAGTCAACGGCTTCATCGTTCATACGGTGCAGTGACTCTTGTTTTCCACTGTCCTGTCTGGTCGGCAGTGTTACTCCTGTGCGCTGTGCTAGGTTGCTAAGGGCCTCGCTGAAGTCCTTGTTCTCGGCTTTCATCACGAATGAGATGACGTCACCGCCTGTGGCACATGCTCCGAAGCAGCGCCATGTCTGACGCTCCGGAAATACGATGAACGACGGTGTCTTTTCAGTGTGGAAAGGGCAATTGGCCTTGAAGTTACGCCCAGCCTTCTGGAGGGCGGCATAATCCGAGATTACTTCTACTATTTCGGCTCGGCTTTTGACGTCCTGGACCACGGTCATGATACGATCCTCACGTGAACGGCGGAAAGGCTTGTAGGATATCTTACTTCTGGACCTATTCTAGCAGGTTTCCTTTTTGTAACCTACAAGAGATGGGTAGGGGAGTTACTCAAATCCTGATACGTAATCCGCACAATCGCTATGTGTGTCTACACACCCGGTTCGGAGATTGGGATCACTTGAGCCGATGGAGTATGCGTTTTGCTAGATTCCAGATGTACACGCTGGTCATCGAAGTAGATGTGCGGACTCAATGCATTCAATATGGGTCCCTTTTCAATGCCGCCGAGGAAGAAGCACTCGTCCAGTTTGATGCCCCATGCTCTCAGGGTTTTGATCGGACGTTTGTGTGCGGGGGCATTACGTGAGGTTACGAGGACTGTTCGGATTGGATTGTTCGACTCTGGAAAGGCCTGTTGAATCTTGCTGATTGCTTCCAAGAAGTTTTTAAATGGGCCTGGATTTAGGGGGGTTTCTTCTAGTTCAGTCTCATGTCTTTTGAATTCGTCTAGGCCATGCTCCTGGAATATGCGCTCTGATTCGTCGTCGAACAGCACGGCATCTCCATCGAATGCAATGATGACCTGCTCTGTCTCCTCCAGCATGTGGTTAGGAGGTGAATAGACCAATGCAGCAGGGAAACCGGCGGCAAGGGCATTGTGGACATCCTCTGCCTGGGCTGAAAGGAATAAATTGCAATAGAATGGCTTCAGATAACGGTGCGCGGTAGGTCCGTCCGTGAATGCAAATCGCGTAATGTCTAGGCCATGGGCTTCAACAGAGTTAATGATTCGCATTCCTGAGTCCGCGTCATTGCGTGAGATCAGGATTACTTCAACTAGGCGATTTTCCCCGAGGTCGTTTATGGCAAGTAAGGATTTGATCAGTGGCAAGCCTGTTCCATGATCAAGGGGCTCATTTTCTCGTTCAATCTGATAGGAGCGGTATGCCTGAAGCCCGTGTTCAGAAAATACACGGTGTGCTTCGTCAAGATCAAATAGTGCACGTGAGGTAATTCCTATGACCAGTTTTTCGCTCAGGTTGTATGACATTGGACTTCCTTGTTCTTTTTTCTAAATCCGAAGTCACCCTCACTCAACTGTGACTGATTGTTTGAAAAAGGTGTAGTTGTTAAATCGTATCATGTCCATTCATTTTACTGCTTTTTTAGTTTTGACATAGTTGAACCCTCTCTTCCAACGCATACTGGACACCGCGAATATAGTCTTGGTCTTTTTCTAGAGAGTAAACCCGTGTCAACTCACTTGACACGGGTTTACTCTCTATCAGTCATAATGTTTAAATCCGAAACTGGTAAAGACGATGGGATATTCCTTTAGTCTTAACTCTTACGCCCTTTCATCTCTTTGTCTTTTTCTTTTTAAGACAGAGAAGACTTTGGTGGTTAGTCCCACCAGTGTCTCTTGCAGTCTTGATAACGTAAGAGTTTAGTTTTGTGACAATCTTTCTATAACCCAACCCTTCACTGTACATAAACTTAATGAGTTTAAAGACAATCTCTTATCTCTTGGAGTAGAGTTTGTGGTAAGTAAGGTTGTTGGATTTGGTGGTAATGGAAAACTCTAAAACTACGCCCTTTTCAACTATTCTACGGTGACAGTTTTCGCCAGGTTTCTAGGCTGGTCAACGTCGCATCCACGCCGTACGGCTATGTAGTAAGCCAGCAGTTGCATGGGGACCGACGCCAGTATGGGTGTCAGAAGGCGAGACGCCTGGGGTATGTACAGGACGTGGTCTACTAGGTTGGCTATCTCTTCATCACCCTCGGTGGCCAGGGCTATGATTGTGCCTCCCCGCGTCTTAACCTCGGATATGTTGTTCAGCATCTTGTCACGCAGTTCGTCCCTAGGCACAATTGCAACCACTGGCATGTTCCCGTCAATGAGGGCTATGGGGCCGTGCTTCATCTCGCTGGCGGGACTTCCCTCAGCGTGTATGTAGGATATTTCCTTGAGTTTGAGCGCTCCTTCAAGCGCCACTGGGTAGTTCACTCCGCGGCCCAGATATAGGAAGTTGGACTTTTTGTAATACAACTCGGCCAGATGCAGGTATGGTTCATGGTTGGAGATTATCCTGCCAAGGAGATTTGGTAACCGCACCAGTTCTTTCAACGCCTCTCCAAGGTCGGCCCTGGATAGGAAGCCGCGGCGAAGCCCTATGTAAGCTGACAACATGTACAGTGCCTCAAGGGAACACACAAAGGTCTTGGTCGAGGCTACCCCTATCTCCGGCCCTGCTCTTAGGTAGATGTGTCCCTCCGCCAGCCTCACGGCCTGGCTCTCCTCAACGTTGCATATGGCTATAAGCCTGGCGCCTTTCTTGGCGGCCTCTTCCATTGCTGAGAGGGTATCGACGGTCTCCCCTGATTGGCCCACGGATACCACCAGGGTATGTGAGTCCACTATGGGGTTTCTATACCTGAATTCGGAGGCGTTCTCAGCCCCGGAAGGAATGCCACTCAACTGTTCCATCATGTGGCTGGCCACACGGGCGGCGTGCAGGCTTGTGCCCATAGCCGTGAAGATCACTCGGTTTATGCTGTGGATGTCCGAATCGGTGAAGTTGACGTCCTCCAGCGAGATGTCCCATGGGTCAAAGGATACTCTGTCCCGCATGGTGGAGATGGTTGCCTCAGGCTGCTCCGATATTTCCTTGAGCATGAAGTGTTTGTACCCACCTTTAGCCACAGAAACCGGGTCGTATGGGACAACCTGAGGTTTCTTATCTATTGTGGTGCCTTGTATGGAGGAGTAGGACGCTGTGGTGGGCGTCAACGATAGCATCTCACCGGCGGATAAGAAGGCGATTCGTTGCGTAATGGGGATTATCGCAGGCAGGTCGCTGGCCAGTAGCATTTCGCCGTAGCCATAGCCCACCACTAGGCCTCCCGCGTTGCCGTTCCTGAAGGCCAGGAGCTTCTCGGGTTCGCCGCTGAATATGACCACTACTGCATGGGCGCCCACCAGTCTAAGGGCTGTCTGGCGCGTTGCTTCTTCGGTACTCATACCATCTGACATCAGGCTCTCGATGAGGTGTGGAATGACTTCGCTATCGGTTACAGAGCTAAAGGTGTGCCCACTGTTTAGAAGTTCCTGTTTAAGCTCCCGGTAGTTTTCTACTATACCGTTGTGTACCACGACCACGTTTCCCTGGCAGTCCTGGTGTGGGTGAGAATTGGCCTCATTGGGGATGCCGTGAGTGGCCCATCGTGTGTGACCTATTCCTATGGTTCCTACAGGATTGGCACCATTGAGGGATAGTACAAGGCTGTTCAGCTTGCCGGGAGCTTTTTTGACGGATATGGCCTTGTTGGCATCCACGACTGCGATGCCTGCGCTATCGTATCCGCGGTATTCAAGCCTGCCCAGTCCGTCGAGCAGTATGGGGGCGGCTTCTCTATTTCCTGTGTAACCTATGATGCCGCACAAGGCTATTTGCTCCCGTTTCCGCTATCTCCTTGGGGCACTTCCGAGACATCTCGGTTCGCCTTTGGGTCGTACACGCCGCGATAGCTTTCTGGCAACATGGCTGCGACACGTTCCATGATCATTGTGGTGATTGCTTCCAGTTGGCCTCTAACCACAGCGCCTTCCATGGGAGGTACGGTGAAGGGTTGACCTATCCTTATTCGGAACTGTCCCTTTGGTATGGCTACCTGCCAGGGCGGGCCAATGACCTCCGTGCCAGTAATGCCAACAGGCAGAATAGGTGCACCCGATCTGAGAGCAATCATGGCAATGCCGGGGATGGCTCTTTTCATGGCACCAGGGCTTCGGGTGCCTTCCGGGAAAATGGTAATGGCACCGTCTTGACTGAGTATCCGTATACTCCGCTGGATTGCCGACAGATCGTTTCCGCTCTGATTGAGAGGGAATGCGCCGTAAGCCCTGAAGAAGCTGGAGGCCACTGGGTTGTGGAATAGGCCCCGCTTTGCCATGAAGTTAAGGCGTCTGGGTATGCTGACTGCCAAAATTGGGGGATCCATGTTGCTCTGGTGGTTGGATACGATGATCAGGGGGCCCTTTGGAGGAACGCACTCCTTGCCTTCTACCTTCCAGTCTCCAAAGATACCCAAAGCGCCTTTTAGCAGTACGTTGGACGTCTCGTATATTATGCCCATCAGTCATCCTCTGCCAGAGTCATGATTCGTTCTACAACCTGTGTTAGGTCGATGCTCTCGGTGTTGAGGATGTGTGCCCCATCTGCTGGGCGGAGGGGTGAGTTGGTGCGTTCTGTGTCCAGCTTGTCGCGGTTAATGAGTTCCTCCAGCACATGCTCAAATGCATGGGATTGTTTTGAATCTTTCATATCGCGATGACGCCTGCGGGCCCGTTCTTCGGAGGATGCGGTGAGGAATATCTTGAGGTCGGCATCTGGGAGGACAATGGTTCCAATGTCTCTGCCTGCCATTATTAGCATGCCTTCTTTGGCAAACATCCTTTGGTGAGTCACCATAGCCTGTCGCACTTCGTTGAAGCGGGAAATCCTGGATACTCCGCGTTCGATCTCCCTTGTTCTGAGAACTTTGGTGACATCCTGGCCGTCGACACTGAAGCGCGGGCTTTCCGTGCCGTCGCTGCCGATAACCTCTATCTTGGTGTGTTGGGCCAACGAGGTTACTGCTGCCTCATCATCCGGGTCAATGTTGTCTCTGAGGACAGCCCATGTCAGTGCACGGTACATTACTCCAGTATCAATGAAGCGATAGCCAAGGCGGAGGGCCAACAGAGTGCCGACTGCCGACTTGCCTGCGGCTACCGGGCCGTCTATTGCTATGGTCGATGACTTAGGCAATTAGCACCTTATGGTTTCAGATTTAGGACTGTCCCACTGGTTTTGAGTTTGAGGGCAATTATAAGTTTCCTTTGCTTCTTGCACAAGTGTGCAATTTAGGCTTGGCTCTCACCAACTTGATAGAATGTCTTGGTGCGCTTTTTCAATGTACTACGCTCCATGAACAACCTGCGGTCGCACACGGTGCATTTAATGCCTATGTCCGCTCCGATCCTGTACACCTTCCACTCATAGCTACCGCAGGGATGTACCTTTTGCAAGGTGACCAGGTCTCCTATATTCCATTCCGCGATCACCGTGGCGCTCATTCTATGGCCCTGTTTATGTTCTGACGTAGTTCTTGGGCCGCTGACCTGGCCTCGCTGGCGAAGTCATCCTTGTTGCGTGAGGCGAATATGATGCCCCGGGACGAGTTGATGATGAGGTCTCCGCCACTGGAGTTTATACCGTATTTCACGGTGTTTTCCAAGTCTCCTCCCTGGGCGCCTATCCCGGGGGCGAGTATGACCATGTCAGGACAGAGCTGGCGTATAGTCTGCATTTGTTCTGGGTAGGTGGCTCCCATCACCAGGCCGACGTTGTTCTTGTTGTTCCATTCCTGAGCTTTGAGAGCCACTTGCTGATAGAAGGGACGCTGATCGTTGCTTAGGCCCAAGGCAAGCTCTTGAAAATCGCCAGCGCCCGGGTTGGAGGTGTGGCACAGTACCAGGACTCCTTTGTCCGCATATCCCAGAAAAGGCTCCAATGTATCTCTTCCAAGGTAAGGGTTGGCTGTCGTCGCATCGAAGCCCCACTGCTCAAACATGGCTTTGGCATATGCCTTGGCTGTGGAACCGATGTCGCCACGCTTGGCGTCGCCGATGACTGGAATGTCGCCTGGTATGTATTCGAGTGTCTGTAGAAGGGCCTCAAGACCAGGGATGCCAAGTGCCTCGTAAAAGGCTAGGTTGGGTTTGTAGCAGCAGACCAAGTCTGCGGTGGCATCTATGATGGCCTTATTGAATTCCAACACGCCTTCTATCGGCATGAGAGCAGGGTCTGGGTCAAGGCCAACGCACAAGAGTGAGTTGTTTTTCTTGGAAGCTGACGTCAGTTTCTCATGAAATGTGCTCACGGTTCCTCCTGGATGCTGTATGAGTGATGACAGTGTACCCGTGTTATTTCTCTGATACAAGGTAGAGATGGATAAGGCCGCACGTGAGTGGATTGCCACTTGATGGTGCGTGGCAAGGCTTAGTGATTGGTTTAATGTGTGAGTGCCCAGGCCCAAATTTTGAGACATAACAGGCGGGTCTTAGGATGCCTGTGGCAGATAAGAAGTTCGGAAAACGCGAACTCTGACCCCCTGCTTGCAAAACATAGTGCCTCTAATCCCTAATGAGGCTCCTAGCTTTATGGATTCCTTCCACGTTATAACCGGCCACAGGTGTCCCATATACCAGTGATGATTTACTACGCAAGGCTTAATTGCGATTGATGTGGTTTTTGGTCTGGCTTAATGGCTGATATTATTTAGTCAGACTCAGGCACTATCTTCAGGAAATCGGCATATTCCGATATGTAATTCTCTGGTGGTGCCCACCCATCAGGGGGTTCATCATCTGGGTCACCAGTTCGCAAGAATTCATTATAGGAGTCGAAAAACTCCTGCTTCGTCATTCCTGCATGTTTTTCTACTGAACCCCAAAATCCTAAGTCATAATAATCTTGTGGTATATTAATCCATACAGTCTTATAGGAAGTTATATAAGCTAGGTATGGTGTGGCCATAATAGCGACACCACATCCAGAAGCGGTGTCATATGTGTTTTCTAAATCGGACATGTACCAGTCTGGCGTGCATACTTCTGAATCTCCGTACCCCATTATGTTGCTTCTATTTTCCTTATATACCCGAGAGTTAGTTACATTAGCTATGCTGGCGGATAGTGCTTGTTCTAATGTTAGACCCTTTAGTTCCTGTAAAGATTGCCAATTCTCTCTGAACCATGCATTTTGGAACGTGACTGCTGCCCCTTCGATCCACCAGCGTGGAGCCTGTACTGTTGTTTCAGGATTATTTCGATCGCGCTGATAATCCAAACCTCGATCTAGGGCGTGTACTCTTTGGTAGTGATGGAAATACTCGTGAGCTAAATGAAGAGCCATTTTGATGTCACTTCTATACGGATGCTCTATCTCTTCAGACCAGGGACTTTCGATGAAAGCTAAGTTTTCAAGACAAATACTATATGGGTTTGTGGTTGCAGTTCGCGCCCCTCCTGGGTTCGCTCCACTTAAGCATGATTGGTTTTTAATTAATTCGGCTATTGTCCATTCTTCAGAGGGGCTGAGCTGTGCCATTCGTTCAAAGACTGGTTTTGCATCCTCTTCTGTGCCGTTTCTGTTGTAAGCGAAATATATGTAATTGGGATATCCGCCCAACACACTGTTTAAATTCTCCTGGACTTCGATAAATCTCTGTCTGTATTTTTCGGGTATGTCTAAACTAGCTACGTATTCTTGCCTTGCCTCATCTACGGATCCGACTATCGGCACGTTGTACCCCATGCTGAGTAACTTTTCTTTAGCAGTGATGGTAGGTGTAGGAGTTAGTGGCACCTGAGTAGCCGTAGGCATTGGCGTAGCAGTGGATTGTACCTGAGTTGGGGTTGGGCTTTGTATTGGCGTAGCAGTGGGAAGTACCTGAGGTGATGTAGATGTAGGGGTAGGGGTAGCCACTGCTAGCGGCTGATTATTCCCACCACAAGCTACCAGCAACACAATAAGTGCTGGCAGTAGCAGCAGTAGCGGTATGGACTTCAGGTTCATCTCATCGCCCATTATAACCCGTCAGGGCAATGCCGCAGGGCAGGGGCTGTTGTGGAAGGCTTGGGGCGTGGATGTTGCGAAGATGCTATGAAGGCTTATAAGGCTGTTGTGAGGTAGGGTGTCGCGGGGCTGGGCCGTGCTTGTTTGTTCCCTCATCGCTTGGCTTGATTGCCCACACAATCAGAACTATGGACCCAATAAACAAAGGGATACCTAACCAATATCCAGTACTCACCAAAATGAGACCAATCCCCATTAGCTGCCACCAACCAGTCCTGTTGATGTCGTGTAGCCTTCTGGCTCCCAATGCCAGTCCGGGGATTAATATACCCAGACCGAACAACCCGCTAATCAAGCCATTCCCGGTCTCCCAGTCATATGTGCCTATCATCATGTCTACAACACTCAATATCACGCTGGCAAGTATGGCAAACAAAGAAAACCACCAATATTCAGCCCGTGTAGACCTACTCCTGAAATCAAAACAATGTTGAAAACCGAGTCTGATGGCATCAGGGAAACTTACCCTTCCATGAGAAGTTGTATCGCCTGCTGTATACGCACCAAAAGAAGTTCCACAAACTCCACAGAATCGAGCATCTTCTGGATTATCGTTATCGCATCGTGGGCATTTCATTGTTGCTCCTCTTATCAGAGAGGGTAAGGTTAGATTCCCAATGTCCCATCCTAGCCTTATTGAACTCTTCCACCATTATAACCCGTCAGGGGGATGCCGTAGTGCATGTGGTGGTTGTGTAGGGAGCGGGCGTGGATGCTGCTTGGACTGGGCGGCTTGTGTATATTTTGTCATGGTAATATATATCTATGAAATTAATCAGTGGTTGCATTGCTGGGGCATTCATCAATGTAGTGTTTTGGGTTCTATATACCCAGACTGGGAATGTTGTTCCTTCTGTGGGTATTACTGCTGTTATCGTTATAGGTGTTTTTTCAGCTTTACGTAGGATGGACAAAAGAAAACTGAGGTAACCCTTTTGTAGAAATTAAACTGTCATGCATATCTACCCTAAGATGACTAATCCTCCAAGCCCTACCCCTCTACCACAACATCAACCCACCCCTGACCCACTGCTTGCAAAGCCCAGTTAAAACCTGTAATTCACTACAGTGCCGATGCAAAGCTAGAAGTCACCACCGCAAGCCGGATGACACAGTAGGCATGGGGAAGATATATACCGATGCTCCCCGTTGTACCTAACCGGCCATGAGCACCATTGGGGATTAGGTACAATCACTCCGCATGAGCCTGCCTCTGGGGGGCAACATAGCCTAGGGGTCGTATCCGAGTTCTTTGGCCTCCGCGAAATCCCGCTCTGCTTCTTTTGTCTTACCGATTGCCTCGTAAGCTAAGCCCCTTTTGTAGTAGTCCTCTGGGTGATACCGTTCGAGGCGTATGGCCTCGTCGTACTCCTCTATGGCCATATCGTATTGGCCCTCTTCAGCAAAAGAATCTCCCCTTCCAACCTGTCCCCAGTCTTCATAGCTATCCAGCGTATAAAAATATCCAAAGGCAAACCATAGCAGCCCCACAACAAATACAATCCACATCCATGGCTTAATCTGACGATGGTGAATTGTCTTGATTGTCTTAGGAAAGCTGCCCGTAGGCGGTTCAGACGACGCTGCTCCGACACCAATAGGTGTAGAAGCACTCAGAGATGCACCACACCCTATCAAGAGTTTGCATCCCCTTCGTTGTCGTTACCGCATGTAGGACACTGCATTACGTACCCCCAATCCCGCATGGGACTCCTGGCCGTTATGCTCTATTCCGCAAAACCCTGCCTCTGGTGGCAGTATGACCTAGGGGTTATATCCGAATTCCTTGGCCTTCTGGAAGTCGCGTTCTGCTTCTATTGTCTTACCGAGTGCCTCGTATGCCTGACCCCTGCCGTAGTAGGCATCGGCATACTGCGGGTCGAGACGTATGGCTTCGTCGTAGTCCTGTATGGCTTGCTTGTACTGGCCAAGGTTGTAGTATGCAACACCCCTGGCGATGTAGGCATCGGCATACTGCGCATACTGCGGGTCTAGTCGGATGGCTTCGTCGTAGTCTTGTATCGCTTTCTGGTAATTACCCTGCTCAAAGTAGGCATTTCCTCTCTCGACATAGTAGGTAGTGGATGAACTATTATTACAAGCCACCAGTAACAACATAAAGGTGGCTAGTAGTAGCAGTGTCGATATGGCTTTCAGCTTCATCTCATCGCCCACATAGAATCCTATATCCATTATAACCCGCGATGGGCTGTGCTCGCAGCAACATGCGTCATGCCCAGAAACAGCCGCTTACCGTTGTGTGCAAAAACGACACATTCAAGGCATCTGTTTCTCTCTTGGCAACCTCACATTTGGCTAACAAGTGTAAACCCAAGAGCGAGAAACCTGGCTTTGGTTAGTAGCTCAAAATATTTTGACGCTGTGTGGTCACACTCCCCACCACCTTACCAATTACTATATATAAATACGATTTCTTACGGATAATCTGATATGGAGAGGGAGTCAGCACACTGTCAATATTCTTAGAGCTCTAGCAACTAATATCGGAGGTATGATGTTGGGAACCGATAAAAGTTGTGAACACCTCTGGGGTATGGCAGAGAAACAAGATTGGAGAATCCAATGTCCTTAAGAAAGCAAGCTGTAATCCTAGGAGTAACACCTTCTTACCTAAGTATGCTAATCAACGGTAAGAGAAAATGGCCTGATGCTCTTAGGCACAAATACGAAGAACTTGTGAACACTGCTGTTAACACCCAGGCCGAAAGTGTTAACAATGCGGGGTGGGGTAGATCAATCATAGCTGAGCGTAGAGTAGCTGTGGTGCCCAGGGAGGGATTCGAACCCACACCCCCTAAACGGGGAGCGGATTTTAAGTCCGCCGCGTCTGCCCTTTCGCCACCTGGGCCCGTAGTCAGTGTAGAAGCAGAAGGGCAGACGCAGGAGAAGCGTCCCTCTCTGCCGTTGATTCGTATTTGGAGGCGACGGGCGGATTCGAACCGCCGAATAGAGCTTTTGCAGAGCTCCGCCTTAACCACTTGGCTACGTCGCCTCAGGTTGGGTATTATAACACTTTTGGTGCCGAGGAGGAGATTTGAACTCCTACGGGTTTGCACCCACGGCCCCCTCAAGACCGCGTGTCTACCTATTCCACCACCTCGGCATGGCACCTTATTTTGGCAGGAGTGGGAGGATTCGAACCCCCGACCTGCGGTTTTGGAGACCGCTGCTCTGCCAGCTGAGCTACACTCCTATCCGTTTGATGCTTGAGACCTCATCTATGGTGCCCCTGCCCGGACTCGAACCGGGGCACGCGGTTTAGGAAACCGCTGCTCTATCCGCCTGAGCTACAGGGGCGCGGGAACAGTCCCAAGCCTATGTTAAATGACCATGAGCTCCGAGTCCAGCTTTAAACGTGTGAGGTCTTGAAATTCCATGAGGATTATACCTAACTGCGAGCAAATGTAGAAGGGGCGCTCACGAGCAACCGCGGTGCTCTACTCGCCGTTTTCCTTGTCGTCCTCTTCCAGAAAGATGTTGCCGCTTAGGAGTCCTTCCCATCTTTCTTTCATCAACTCCATGAGGATGAAGTCGTACCCGCCGCGTCGGTCCTCTTTAACTGGCACAAACCCGCATTTTCTGAATGACTTCTGAGCCCTCAGGTTCCAGGTCAGGGTGTGCAGGTATATTCGCCCGAAGGAGGTTGTGTTGAAAAGGTGGTTTGTCAACGTGGTCACGGCATCCGTACCGTAGCCCTTGCTCCAGTACTCCCTGTCTCCAATCAGAATACCAAGCTCTGTCTGCCCCTTTACGTTATCTATGTCGTAGTACATGCAGTTGCCTATGAGCTTGCCGTCGTTGGTCTCAATGGCGAACCGCTTTGACCAAGAGACTGGGTGTCTGATCTCGTCTTCGATCAGGTGGAGGAAGCTGGAATAGGACATTCTCAGAGGTGTTGTGGCGTCCAGAGCGGCAAGCTCCTCATCGAGACGCCATTCATAGTCCGTTGCTGCATCCTCTATACGTTTTTCCCTGAGGACTGTCAGATGGCCTTTAATCACTGTTCCCTGCTCTTCTGGTACTCTGTAAAACAATCTCAATCGCTTTATCCAGAATGTTAATCTCATTTTGGTGTGTCAAGGTACCGCGGGACTTTTCGATGCTAGCCCAGCGCACCTCGTCGAACTCGTGGTCATGGTCGCTAAAGGAGCCTCCCGCCGGATTCATAAGGTAGAAGTAGACCGTTTTGTGGCACCTTACTCCATCGTTTGGACGTACAAACCAGTATTGAATGCTGTCTATGAGAGCTTCCAGGGTTACCTTCAATCCCGTTTCTTCCGTAACTTCACGTATTGCTGTTTCTTCCATGGTTTCCCCTGGGTCAGGAGTGCCTTTGGGTAGTCCCCAGATCCAACCATTTGAGGAGTTCAGCCCACAGATGACGACATCGACTTCCCCATCCTGCATTCTGTATACGACTCCTCCGGCGGAAACTGGATACTCTATGTTTTTGGTTTTTGTAGCCATAGTCTTGTTAAATACTCGATTATCAAACCCGACCATTCTATTTCTATTTTTCGTTGAAATCAAACGTGGGTGACGTTGGAAGTAGTGGTCAGCCGGTGGCAACTATACTGGATGTGAGGATTGACTCCTAAAGATGTACGCGTCGTGAGGGTATCCGGCACTTCTCCGCGGTTACGATGGCGTCTATGCTCTTTACGGCTGATTCCAGATCGTCATTTACGATCACGTAGTCGAAAAGAGGAAGCTGGTACAGCTCATCCATGGCGGTGCGTATACGCAGTTCCAGGTCTGGTGTGGTTTCGGTCTTGCGGCTCCGCAGACGGCGTTCCAACTCTTCGGGCGAAGGTGGCATTAGAAATATGAAGATGGCGTCCGGCACGGCTTTCTTTATTGTGGCTGCACCTTGGACGTCGGCCTTGATTATCACATCCAGTCCCTTATCCAAGGCGTTGGCGACCTGATTACGTGGAACACCGTACCAGTTGCCGTAGACCTCGGCGCACTCGAGGAAATCTCCCTCGCGCACCTTCTGGTTAAAGGAGTCTCTATCCAGGAACAGATAGTCTGCGCCGTCTTCTTCCCCAGGCCTTTGTGAGCGTGTGGTGGCTGTAACAGTGAAATGCCAATTGTGGCCTATCTCCCTTAGCTTCCGCAGAACGGAGTCCTTGCCAACTCCTGATGGGCCGGATAGCACCACTAGCAGTGGTCCTTCTCCAGCTTGGTCGTAAACTGATCTCTCAGTAGGTCTCAATGTGTTCCTTGTTTATGAAGAGGTTAGAGTGATCAGGTCTTCCCAGAAGTTTGGGTAGGTAATGCTTGCAACTTCGGCGCCTTGGATGACAACTTCTTCATCTGCCAGAAGCCCGGCTACCCCGAGTGTCATGGCGATGCGATGGTCCCCGTAGCTACGGCATGTGCCGCCTTTCAGTGAGCCTGTGCCCTCTATGGCAAGGCCGTCGGGAAGTTCTCTAACTCTGCCTCCCAAACGCGACAGCTCTCTGGCAGTGGCTTGTAGCCGGTCGGACTCCTTGATACGCAACTCTTGGGCATCTCGAATTACTGTGGTGCCTTTTGCAAAGCAGGCGGCCAGAGCAAGCACCGGGATTTCATCCTGTACTATTGGAATCTGGTCTCCAGCGATCTCCACACCATGGAGGTCGCTGGATTCGATGAGTATGTCAGCTACCGGCTCGCCGCCCTCCATTCGTGGGTTCTCAACCTGTATTCGTCCGCCCATTGCCTTCAGTATGTCCAGCACTGCGGAGCGGGTCGGATTTACACCAACGTTGGTCAATTTGACACTGGCATTTGGATGAGCGGCGGCTGCGACCATCCAGAAGGCTGCTGAGCTTATGTCCCCGGACACATTTACGTTCAGGGGCTTTAGCTTGGAACCTGGTTTGATCACAAGCACCAGTCCGTCCTCTACTACGTTGGCTCCCATAGCCCAGAGCATTCTCTCCGTGTGGTCTCTGGAGAGTGCCGGTTGATGCAGCATGGTGGTGCCATTGGCAAACAGAGCGGCCATGATAAGGGATGACTTCACCTGAGCGCTGGCGACGGGGAGCGTGTACTCCATCCCGGTTAGCTCTCCACCCCTTATTGTCAGAGGAGCCAGTGAATCGTTGCTACGTCCCATGACATGCGCTCCCATAAGGCGAAGGGGCTGTACTATCCGTTCCATTGGTCTTGTGCGCAGGGAGCGGTCTCCCGTTACGACCGATGTAAAGGGAGTGGATCCCAGTAGCCCAAGTATGAAGCGCATGGTCGTGCCGCTGTTTCCAGCGTTGAGAATGTCATCAGGCTCGTGGAAATTCTCCAACCCCGGTGATGAAAGCCTCAACTTCGGTGTGTCGTACGAGTCTTCTTTCGGAGTGATTTTCTCAGCGGTCACTCCCAAGAGGCGTAGGCATTGTAATGTGGATCGGCAATCGTCGCCCTCGGAGAAGTTGTCGATCACTACTTCCCCGGGAGCCAGGCTATTGAGGATGGCGGCTCTGTGGGAGACGGACTTATCTGCCGGAGGAGTCAGTGTGCCGGCCAGCTTTTTCACTGGGTGGACAGACCTTTTCATGAGATACCCTAATCCTCTTCTTTCTTGTCTTCCTTGTGCCAGTCCAGCATTTCCTTGATGCGCCCGGCGGCCCTGTCGCCCATGAGCATTCCCCCCATGGTTTCAGCGGTCGTTGGGATGTCCACCATCTGGTTTGACGAGGGCGCGGTTATCTTGTTCTGGAGCCATCTGTCCCTGGCCTCCCAGGCACTGTCAAATGCTCTTCCCAGAGTCTTCTCTCCGCCATCCTGCACAAGGCCCTTGAAGGCTGTCAACTCCGAGATGAACTGGTCTATCCAGTATACAAGTCCCTCCTGGTTGGTCAGGCATATGTCACGGCTCATTTCAGGGTTTCCCGAAGCCAGGCGGCTGACATCTCTGAAACCGTTGGATGCCAGCTTGGATATTTCAGGCCATGAGGGGTTGTCTGCATTGAGTTTAACGAGGACGGTGGATAGAATCAATGGCAGGTGGCTCACCGCCGCCACGTAGCTGTCGTGCTCAAGCGAGTCTATGAAATAAGGTTTGGCGCCGATAGTCTCTGACATCTTGGTCACAACGGCTACGGCATTCGGGTCAGCGTTTTTACCGGGAACTATGCAGTAGGTAGCACCCTCGAAAAGATCGGCCTGGGCAGATTCAGGCCCCGATAGCTCTTTCCCGGCCATAGGATGCCCACCCACAAAACTGACGTTGCTTGGCAGATACTCCTCTGCCCACCGGAGTACTTCAGTCTTGGTGCTTCCTGTGTCAGTCACAATTGTCCCTTCTTCCAGTTCAGGGCCAAAGAGCTTCATCATCTCTTTTATTGCGCCTACGGGAGTCGCCAGGATAACGATACTGGCACCCGCGACTGCCTTGATTGGATTGTTCTCCGTGGAGTCCGCCGCTCCTATTTTCCGGGCACGTGCCGAGACACTCCTGTCTCTATCCGTGCCAACGATCTCTCCATCTATCTTTGCCTTCTTCAAGGCCAAACCAATCGAGCTCCCAATCAGCCCCATGCCTACGATTGTTATCTTGCTCATTACGGGCCTCCTTGCACCGTCTCTGTATAGCGTACAGTGCACTTATGCATTAAGGAATGGCACTTCTCTACAGGATGTGCCCCAGTACAACGAAGCCTATCATATTCACTATGGGGCTTAGAACCCCCCAGAGCAAATCCATATCCGTGAACCAGTCTACCATGATTATTCCGAGTAGGATGGCTGGGCCTGATGCCTCCCAACGGGCAACTATGTTGGCCAGTCTGTGCGGCAAGACTCCTATTGCTACCTTGGAGCCATCGAGTGGAAACAATGGAATCAGGTTGAAGACGGCCAGTATGATGTTGAAGAATATTATGAACCCCAGAAGATCGGCAAACAAGCTGCCGATATCCTGGTCTTGTAACCCTCCAAAATAGAAGGGCGACTGCCAGGATACAAGCCCGACTCTTATTGGTATGGCGAATATGGAGGCGGTTATCAGGTTTGCCACTGGGCCAGCCGCGGATACGATTGCCATGCCTTTCCTGCCACCGTTCCGTAGGTTGTGCGGATTCACCGGCACTGGCTTTCCCCAGCCGAACCCCATCAGAATAAGCATGATTGAGCCAACTGGATCTAGGTGTCTGATTGGGTTCAACGAAAGACGGCCTAAGCGCTTGGCCGTTGGGTCTCCAAGGCTGTATGCGACCGCGGCGTGGCTGAATTCATGGACGGTGATGGCGACAATCAGGGCTAATCCTACAGTTGCGAGGAACGTCGAGAACACGGTGGCAAATGCTCCAGGATTGTCGAGGAGAAGGTCTAAAGAACGTAAAAGCATAGATGAATGGAGTGCAAGGGAAGGTGAAACCCATTATACATAGTTTTCGAATCCAGTGGAATCGCAGTAGGCTATTGGGGAGAGACATATGGCAACCGTTGAGTTGTTATCAACGGAATATAGTGTTCTCTAGCTTGGCTCTTTGGAGATTAAATCACCACCACTGCTTAGATCATGTCGAGTGGGGGTAAGGCGTCGATTATGCCTTTGTCCTTGGCTTTGCCGAAAAGGGTTTCAAGCGCCTTCTGTCCCTCATCGCCAAGGTCCATGGTGTCCTCGTTCACGTACATCCGTACGAAACGGCGGCAAGTCTCTTTGTCGGTGCCACGACTGAACTTCATAGCGTACTCCAGGGCCTCGTCCTCGTGCTCAAAAGCGAAGAGTATGCTTTCTCTTAGACCATCTACCATCTGGGTTGCGAAGGCCTCACCCAGATCGCGGCGCACCATATCCAGTCCGAGCGGGATAGGCAGTCCGGTGTCCTCTCCCCAGGCCTCTCCAAGGTCTAGCACCTTTGCCAGTCCAAGGCTCTCGTAGGTTATCTGCCCTTCGTGTATGAGAAGACCAGCGTCCACCTGTTTTTCCTGAACGGCTGCGACAATGCTGTCGAACGCCATAGGCACCGCTTCGAAGCCTTCCGCGTACAGTCGGAGAAGCAGGTACGCCGTGGTGTGCTCGCCGGGAATGGCGATGCGGGATCCGCTCAACTGTAGTCCTGCGCGCTCGTTCAGTGCAACCACCATAGGCCCGTAGTTACGGCCTATGGATGAACCAACACGCATTATGCGGTACTTGTCCGCAACCGTGTGGTAGGCTCCTGTGGATATGGCTGTGCCTTCCAATTCACCCACAAGGGCTCGTTGATTGAGAGTTTGGATATCCTCCAGTACGTGTTCCACTTGGTAGTTGCCTATCTGCACTTTCCCGTGTGCGATGGCATAGTACATGAAGGCGTCATCGGCGTCAGGGGTATGACCAATGCGGATTACTGACATGATTCCTCCGTAGCTAATGTTCTTTAATTGAGCAGTTCTATGTAGCCCTATGTTAGGTGAAACACAGACTGGACACAACCCCAGTGCACCGCAGGTTGAGATATTTTGTCGTGATGTTATTGAGTGACGCTGTGTTTTGAATGTGGAAGTTACAAGGCTAATGGTGGTGTGTTATGCGTTCTCTTGATCTTCCCTGCAAACGGATTGTGTATATATACGGTAATTTTCGATGGATGGATTGTTCCTTTGTTTTTTGCTGTACAAGCGCAGGTTTTCAAAAGCGCTGGTCAAAGCTTACAGATGTGGCATTGATAGGGAGAACTGGCACATCGGCCGTCAGAGCCGAAAAACACGGCGAATATCCCTGGTGAGTCCTCTGATTTCCTTGGAAGGGGGAGTCGAGGTGAGGTCAGTATGAAGCGGGGTTATGGATATGCGACGACGACGAACCGCCCAGATATCCAGTCCTTTTTCGAGTACCCACCCCGGGTTTTCACGTGTGACCCAGTAGTATTTGCGCCGTCCGTCGTCACCCTCTTTTATTACATCCATGTAGGTGCGCCGTCCAAGGTGTGTCAGTGACACGCCCATTATCTTTTCCACAGGCACGTTAGGGAGGTTCACGTTGAGAAGAAGGGGCGGAGCGAGTTTGCCCTCGGCTACTGCCTGCGCAAGAGACCTCACGGTCTGCGCCGCAGGTCCGAATTGGACATCTTTTAACGCGGCAACGGAGACGGCTATGGAGGGTATGGAGCGGAAATGGCCTTGAAGTGCGGCACCCATTGTGCCTGAAATAAAGACGTCGTTCCCCATGTTGGAACCCTGGTTGATTCCTGAAACTACTAAATCCACAGGCCCTTCAATCAGGGATTCAAGGGCGACTATAGTGCTGTCTGCGGGGGTTCCTTCCACAGCGTATGCCTCTATTCCCTTCACCATAGGCACAACCTCGGCAACCCTTATGGGTTGGTTAAGAGATATGGCTGTGCCTATGCCGCTTTGTTCTCTGTCTGGTGCTACCACCACCACTTCTGCTATGTCGCGGAGCGCCTCCACGACGGCCCATAGGCCGGGTGAGCGAATACCGTCGTCATTTACGGCTAGTATTTTCAATGGAGGTAGCTCTCAAATGGAAATATACCGAGAACAACGTTGTCTATCAGATGTGTCTTGCCTATTCGTATTGCCAGGGATACCAGGGCTGTTTCTCGAATGGCATCAAGTTCGCTCAGGGTGTCTGGGTCTGCGATGCTGATGTACTCCAGTTTGGCCGCAGGCTCTGCGCCTATGATGTATTGCATGGCCTCCCTTATAACCGAAGCCTGCCGCACACCGTTGCTATACATCTGATGCGCCTGGTACAGGGCGGTCCACAGCACTCGGGCTGCTAGGCGTTCCGCGGGGCTCAGGTAGGCATTCCGACTGCTCATGGCGAGGCCGTCGATTTCACGTACAGTGGGGAGCGCAATCAGCTCAACGCCAAGGTTGAGGTCGTTGTTCAACCTGCGGATTACCTGTGTTTGCTGGGCGTCCTTTTGGCCGAAGTAAGCTCTGTCCGGCCTGACGATGTTGAACAGCTTTGTAACCACGGTGGCGACGCCTCTGAAGTGCTCAGGCCTTGATTCCCCCTCCAGACGGCTGGCTACCTGTCCCACGTTTACCCATGTATCGAATCCCGTGGGATATATATCATCCGGCTGGGGTATGAAAACCAGGTCGACTCCCAACTTCTCCAGCAGAGTCAAGTCTTGTTCCTGGTTTCGAGGATAGGCAGTGAGGTCTTCTTTTGGGCCGAACTGGGTGGGGTTTACGAATATGCTCACGGCAACGGTTGAGTTGTCTTTCTTCGCCCGCCTCACTAGGGAAAGGTGGCCTTGGTGGAGTGCACCCATGGTTGGCACAAGGCCAAGGGGCCGATTCACCTCTCTCATGGTCGAAGTCATCTCAGAGACTGTAAGGACAATCTTCATGTGTTAGTGCACTTGTGCCTGTAGCTCGGCCAGGACGTCCTCTTTGATGTGGTAGCTGTGTTCACTGCCTGGGAAGCGCTCGTCCTTTACTTCGCTTATGTATTCGGTGACGGCGCTACTTATGGTCTCTCCCAGGTTTGCGTATTGTTTGGCGTGTTTGGGGGCGAAATCACTGAAGAGGCCGAGCATATCGTGGAAGACCTGCACTTGGCCGTCGCATGCTTTACCAGCGCCTATGCCGATGGTCGGTATGGAAACGCGCTCTGTGATGAGTTTAGCCAGGGAAGCTGGTACGCATTCTAACACAATTGCGAAGGCTCCCGCCTGTTCAAGTGCTCTGGCATCCTCCATAAGCTGCACAGCCGCCTTTAGTGACTTGCCCTGCACTTTGTAACCCCCCATTTGGTTGACGGACTGGGGTGTAAGGCCTATATGTCCCATTACCGGTATGCCGGATGAGACCATGCGATGCACTGTGGGAGCCATTGAGACTCCTCCTTCTAGCTTTACCGTCTGGGCGCCGCCTTCTTGTAGAAAGCGTCCTGCGTTGTGCATTGCCGCGGATATGCTGGCCTGGTAGGACATGAACGGCATGTCACCCACAATCAGGGCATGCTTGGCACCTCTGGCAACAGCTTTGGTGTGATGGATCATCTCGTCCATTGTGACGGGAATGGTTGAATCGTATCCCAGGACTACTTGGCCCAGAGTGTCTCCAACTAGTATTACTGGGATGCCAGTCGTATCGACTATCTTCGCCGAGGTGTAGTCGTAGGACGTTATTATGGGGATTTTTTCTCCCCTGGATTTCATATCCTTGATGTCGCTAATCGTTACCCGCATGTCGCACCTCCTACGCGGACTCGAAAGGGTCGCGTGAACTCAACCTACGAATAGTGTCACTGCTCCAGCAAGACGTTCTTCCAACAATATATTAAGCTCCTGCTCCTTGATTTGGTTAATGCTCCCATTTTCCCGTGCCATTTTCACTGCTCCAAGAGCGATATTGCAATAGAGGGGCACAAGAGAAGAGGCATAGGTATCAAGGGCATCTAGGTGTTTTCGCACAGTCCCCAGATCTCCGCGGGATATTGGGCCGGTGAGGGCCGATGGGAATCCCTGGGATTCTAGGCTGTCGACGGTGCCGCGAAGGATGGGAAGCAACACTTCAAGACCCTGCTCTCTTGTGTATCCCATTGCCCTCCATAATTCCGCTGCTTGGCCTATCTGGGCGGTCACAAGTCCACAGGCCAGGAAGCCAGATAGGTGATATAGCACTCTGTGCTCAGGACGGATCTCAACGTGCCAACCTCCTAGGGCATTGGCCATTTCCTTCAAGGTGTCTATGAGAGGTGATGGGCCCTCAACGGCAAATGCTACACCTGGAAATGTTCCAGCACCTACGGTGGCCGCGGTGAATGTCTGCATGGGGTGGAAGGAGCCTATGCAGACCCCCTGCTGTCGTGCAGCCTCAAGGATAGAGGCAGATTCGGCGCCGGAGCAGTGGGCGACCCAGACTCCGTCATGCCACTGCACCTCTCCGGCGATGGTACCAATGGTGTCGTCCGGTGTGGTTATGAAGACCAGGTCGCAGGCATCGGCCGTTTCCTGGAGGGTTGAATGGGCGGTGCATCCATCTATGCGCTCGGCCAGAGCCTCCGCGGATGCCGGCGTACGACTGGCCACAGCGGCCACTAGATATCCCTTTTCGTGGAGTGCTGAAGCCAGTGCGTTGGCGGCCCTGCCTGCACCTATAAAGCCCACACGGAGAGGATTACTGCTCACTGTGCTTGCTCCTGACCAGGTAATAAGCGATCGTAAAGGAGGTTCCTATGCCAAGCATCACTGCGCCCCAGAGCACCATTACGGGTGTGTTCTCCCCAATGAAAGCGGCGACTATCAGACCAAGGCCCAGACCTGCCGAGGTCATTCCCCAGGCCAATAGACGCGGGGCTATAGAGCCGATACTCATTCAAAAGCCTCCTGGGCCGAGGGTATTCCTCCAAGGCCCGTGGCGGTTTCGGCGGCCCGTACTACGGCTTGCGCCACGGCCATGGTGGCGATGGAACACAGCTGTCTCATGTCTATCTCGCTGTCGCTTTTGCCGGTTGCAAGGGCAAAGACCACATCTCCGTCTGACATGGAGTGACAGGGCCGCACGGCCAGTGCAAGGCCGTCCTGTCCCATTTGGGCCAGCTTGTTGGCCTGCTCCTTGCTAAGAGAGGCGTTGGTGGCCACAACGGCCAGGGTTGTATTGTTTGGGCTGGCCTGAGGCTCCAGCTTGCCGGGTGGGTTGGCAAGGATGTCCACGGTGCGGAAGAATTTCTTGCCCTCTTGGTCTCTGGGGCCTGCCATGACCTGCCCTGTGTCGGGATTCACGATGTCGCCAAGGGCGTTGACCACGGTCAGTGCTCCTACGATGATGTTGCCCAATTGGATGCTGGAGGTGCCAATGCCTCCTTTGGTTGCCAGCGCTTTTCCCATCACTTTGCCTACGGTGGCCCCTGTGCCTGCGCCGACGCTTCCTTCCTCAGGAGGATTCCCAGTAGCATTGAGGCATGCAGCGTATCCATCGTCAGGCCCCGGCCTGACTTTGTGAGTGACAAGGCCAAGGTCGAAGATTATCGCGGCTGGGACAATGGGCACTACCACCGGCCCGATCTTAAACCCGACCCCTTTTTCCTCCAGGTATCGCATGACACCTGAAGCCGCATCGAGTCCATAGGCACTGCCTCCACTGAGGAGTATGCCATGTATCTGCTGCACCAGGCTTCCAGGCCGCATGAGGTCCGTTTCTCTGGTTCCCGGTGCAGAGCCGCGCACGTCCACGCCTGCAACCGCGCCTTCTGGGCAGAGGAGGACGGTGCATCCAGTTGCGGCTTCCCGGTTGGTGAAGTGGCCCACATGTATGCCCTCTACATCTGTGATGGTGTTAGGCAATGACACGCCTCACAACAAAAAAGCCTTTCCCACCTTTGGAGAAGGCCTCTCAGTTTCCCTTGTAACGCTGTTCTGCCGTCGTGGTCTCACGATCCCCGCGGCTCCCCGCCAAAGGCGTTTTTAGGCTCACCGCTTCCTGCAAGTCGATGGCGCAAAAATTGTACTCAGACATGCAAATTTTGTCAATTCGGTGGGGCTATCGTCCTTGACACCTTTGGGGTGCAACGCTAAAATTGCGATATCCGATTTGGTCAACGAGAACTGCGCTTACAGTTTAGGCTTAAATACGTACGTGAGACCATTTTAGCAGCGTTTAAGGGGGTGTAAAGCGTGGCTGTGCAAGGAAAGCGGCAGACCCTCAATGAGTTCGTGACCTCAGCATTTAGCGGAGATGCCCAGTACGATGGCCTTGATGTCGTCATCTCTGCCATTGCCGAGGGTGCCAGACAAATCCACCTGCAAGTCCAGGCAGCGACTCTCGCGGACGCCATTGGAGTTACCGGTGAGACAAATGTTCAGGGCGAGATTGTACAGCGCCTCGATAAGGCCAGTTCCGACATCTTTGTGGATGTTCTCAGCAAGAGTGGCCGCGTTGCGATAATAGGATGTGAGGAGATCGAAAGGCCTGTTATCGCCGGGGATGATGAACAACATGCCTATATGGTTCTCATGGATCCCCTGGACGGTTCCTCCAACATAGATGTGGCAGTGAGCATAGGCTCCATATTTGGTATCTGGCGCAGGAATCCCAGCGACCCCGTTACGGAAGAGTCCCTGCTTCGGCCAGGGAACGAGCAGATTGCTGCAGCCTACGTTGTTTACGGTTCCAGCACAGTCATGATAACGGCTACCGAGAACAATGTGCAGGGCTTTACGCTAGATTCTGACACGGGCTTCTTCGCCATCACTCACCCAGACCTACGTATTCCAGAGAAATGCCCTTATTACAGCACCAACGAGGGCAACTTCAAAACTCTTGACGGAGCGACCCAGCAGGCCGTGACCAACCTGCGTGACACGTACTCCCTGCGTTACGTCGGTTCCCTTGTGGCGGACTTCCACCGTAACCTTCTCAAGGGCGGCATATTTCTATACCCCGCGGACGTGAACCGTCCGGAAGGCAGACTGAGGCTGATGTACGAGGCGAATCCCCTTGGCTACGTTGCCGAACAGGCCGGAGGTGCTGCTTCAACTGGCAGGCAGCGTATTATGGACATAATGCCTGAACAGTTGCACCAGCGTACTCCCTTGATACTTGGGAACAAGGATGTTGTGGAGAAAATAGTAGAAATAATAAGCGGCTAGACCAATCGGAATCGATGAGATTAATCTAGGGGAATAGGTTTTTGGATATTGCACTGGCAATGCCAATAAGGAGGAAAGCGTGGACATACAGAAATTGATAGATACCGCACAAGCCATGGTTGCGCCAGGCAAGGGCATATTGGCCGCTGACGAAAGTAGTGGTACCATCAAGCGGCGTTTTGACACCATCAACGTGGAGTCCACTGAGGATAACCGCCGCGACTACAGAGAGATGCTGTTCCGCACCGAGGGCGCATCCGAGTTCATAAGCGGCATCATCCTGTTTGATGAGACGTTGCGACAGAATGGGTCTGACGGTACTCCGCTGGTGAAGGTACTTGTAGACCAGGGAATCATTCCCGGCATCAAAGTGGACAAGGGGACACAGCCAATCCCCGGCTCACCCAATGAACTGATGACCGAGGGCCTGGACGGTTTGCTGCCACGGCTGCAGGAATACGCTGAGCTGGGTGCCCGTTTTGCCAAGTGGAGAGCTGTCATAACCATCGGCGACGGTATTCCGACCGACCGCTGTATAGAAATCAACGCTCATGCGCTGGCACGTTATGCCGCTCTGAGTCAGGAGGCGGGGCTGGTCCCCATTGTGGAGCCTGAAGTGCTTCTGGACGGCGACCACACAATAGACAGCTGCTTTGAGGCCAGCGAAGCTACCTTGAAGGAGACATTCGCACAGCTTGCCAGGCAGGGAGTAGCCATTGAGGGCATACTTCTGAAGCCTAGCATGGTGACCTCTGGTAATAAGGCCGTCAATCGCGCAGATCCGGAGGCGGTCGCGGAGAGGACCGTAGAATGCTTCAAGAGAGTGATACCGGCGTCCCTTCCTGGTGTTATCTTCCTGTCAGGAGGCCAGGGCGATGAAGAGGCAACACTTAATCTGAACGCCATCAACCAACGGGCCGCCATTGTCGGCGCTCCGTGGGAGTACAGCTTCTCATTTGGACGGGGTCTGCAGGGAGCGCCTCTGAAGGCATGGAGCGGTCAGGCCGCGAACGTGCAGCTGGCCAAGCAGGCCTTCTATCACCGGGCAAAACTCACAAGCGCGGCACGGAATGGCGTCTATGACTCGGCGATGGAGAAGGAACTCTCTGCCGTCTAATGGGCGTTTAACCTTACTGCAAATGAGCGTGACAAAGCTACTTCTGGGCACAAACAACTCCGGGAAGGCCAGGGAGTTGTTTGTGCTTTTGGAAGGTATACCCTTCGCTGTCACCACGCCACAAGCGGAGGGCATTGTCTTGGAAGTGGATGAGACTGGCACTACCTTCGAAGAGAATGCCGTCATTAAGGCAATGGCCTTCGCCGCGGCCAGCGGCTTGACCGTTCTGGCTGACGATTCTGGCCTTGAGGTGGATGCCCTTGGTGGCGAACCAGGTGTTCTGTCTGCCCGCTACGCCGGTCCAGACGCCTCGGACGAGGACAGGGTGCATTATTTACTGTCCAAGATGCAGGGTATAGAATGGAATAAGCGCGGAGCGCGTTTTCGTTCTGTTATAGCAGTGGCCGAACCTTCTGGAACTGTCAGACTTTTTGAAGGAACTTGTGAAGGGATAATAGCCCTCAACCCAAAAGGCGAAGGTGGTTTTGGCTACGACCCCGTATTCTACATACCATTCCTGGGGAAGCTCATGGCAGAGTTGAGTATGGATGAGAAGAACAGCATGAGTCACCGCGGCGGTGCGGCCAGGAATGCGGTTGAGTATCTGAAGGGCGTGGCTGGATAATACGATCCATTGCAGCGAAAAAGCAATAGTAAGGATAAACAGGTGAATAGCAATGGCGAATCTGGGTAGGAAACAACACCAGGCTCAGAAAAGAACGAGAATAAAGGACAGCCGTCGAGGATGATTAAGGACGTTTTCGGCAGGCTGTTGAAAGACCTCCGTATATCCGTCACGGATCGTTGCAATTTCCGTTGCCCGTACTGTATGCCCGCTGAGATATTCGGAGAGAGATATCAGTTTCTGCCGCGGCAGGAGATATTGACCTTCGAGGAGATAGCCCGTCTCGTCCGTATCTTCGTGTGTCTTGGCACAGAAAAAATACGTCTAACGGGCGGAGAGCCTCTGGTGCGTACCGATGTGAGCAAGCTGATAGCTATGCTATCTACAATCGAGGGTATAAATGACCTGACTCTCACAACCAACGGTTACCTACTGGAGCAAAATGCCAAGGCCCTCAAGGATGCCGGTCTTCAGCGTGTGACCGTTAGTCTGGACAGTCTGGATGATGATATATTTGGCCAGATGAACGGGCGCGGATATGGCGTGAAAAAAGTGCTTGATGCCATTGTTAAGGCTCGGGAAGTTGGTCTGAGTCCCATAAAGGTGAACACAGTGGTCCAGAAGGGTGTGAACGACCACACCATTATCGACCTTCTCAAGTACTTCAAGGGCACGGATGTCATAGTACGTTTCATAGAGTTCATGGATGTAGGAAACATCAACGGTTGGAAGCTGGACGAGGTTGTACCCTCGGCAGAACTTTTGGGCCGAATCAATGCCGAGATGCCAGTGGAGCCTGTGGATAAGAACTATCGCGGCGAGGTTGCCGACCGGTACAGGTATGTGGATGGTACCGGTGAGATTGGGTTCATCTCATCGGTCACGGAAGCTTTTTGCAGCGATTGTACGCGTGCGCGGCTCTCCACAGACGGGAAGCTGTTCACCTGTCTCTTTGCGGGCGAAGGACGAGACCTTCGCGGCCCCATGAGGGACGGGGCTAGCGATACCGAACTTGAAGCTTTGATAACTGACGTGTGGGCACAGCGCACGGACCGGTACTCGGAAATACGCACCGTAGCTACCGAACATACGCAGAGAAAAGTCGAGATGTATCAGATCGGCGGATAGCCTGAGGGTTCCAGGCCTTGACATGACTGAGGAAATCCAAATCTACACAGACGGCTCATGTCTGGGCAATCCCGGCCCTGGCGGTTGGGGAACCATAGTCAGACGCAATGGCCAAGATATCGAACTGGCAGGCCACGAGGATGAGACCACAAACAACCGTATGGAGGTCCTGGCTGCCATCAAGGGGCTGGAGACCGTTCCGGAGAGTTCAAAGATTACACTGTACAGCGACAGTCAGTACCTTGTGAACACCATGACCAAGGGCTGGAAACGGAAAGTTAACACCGACCTGTGGAGCCGTTTGGACGTCTTGGTGAGTCGGCGTGATGTGACCTGGCAATGGGTGCGCGGTCATGCGGGGCATCGTGAGAACGAACGGGCGGATAAACTGGCTACAGGTATGGCAGACATATCCGAGGCTCTGGCGCCCTCAGCGCCATCTACATTTGGGGATACGAGGAGTATCGCAATGTCTAGTAGGCAGAGAGATAAAGAACAAAAACATCTCACACACGTGGACGAACATGGGAAGGTGAAGATGGTGGACGTGGGAGGGAAAGCCGAGACCACTAGAGAGGCTGTTGCAAAAGGCTCTGTGGTCATGCAACGACAGACCATCGAGCTTATCAAGAAGGGTGAGATGGAGAAAGGCGACGTGCTATCTGTGGCCCGTATAGCGGGCATCATGGGGGCCAAGCGCGCATCTGACCTGATTCCACTCTGTCACCCGTTGCCCCTTGACCAGGTGAAAGTTGAGTTGGAACTGGACGACATCAGTAATCAGGTGCATATTACCGCCACGGCTAGGACTACGGCCAAGACAGGCGTGGAGATGGAAGCCCTCACCGCCGTGGGCATCGCCGCTCTCACCATCTACGATATGTGCAAGGCTGTCGACAGGGGCATGCATATAGAGAGTATACGGCTTGTGAGGAAACATGGAGGAAAGAGCGGGGACATCGTTCTGGAGTGATCCGTATGACCATAGGCCGGGAGTGCAACTCATGTAGATAGCGCCTGGGGTTCACCATGTTCAGAAGGTCAGGGGCACTACCCTCTTTCTTTATAGTCGACGAGGACATAACCCTGATAGACGGTGGTTATCTTGGGAATTGTCATGTAGTCATGGAGTATAAAGGAGGACTCGGGCGGGGAGTGGAGGAGTTGAAGCGCATCTTGAAAACTCATTCGCATCCGGATCACACTGGAAATGTGGCCGAACTTAAAGACCTAGTACCTCTAGAAGTCCTGGTTCATTCAGCTGAGACCAGCTATGATGGAAATGGACAGCATCTCGTATCCTATTTGAACGTTTTCGGTGCGATTCCCCTTCCAACTCCGTTTCTGCGCAGGATAGTGGCTAATGGGTTCCTAGAGGACGGTCAGGTTTTACCAATCCTTGTGGGATTGAAGGCCGGGCCATACCACCGTCAGAGGTTTGCTTCTATCTGGAATCACGCGGGACATCTTCCTGGGAGATATGGTGGTGAACATTGGGCAGTATGTTGGTGGCTCTATAACCTTTCCCACAAAACCGATATGAAGCTCTACAAAGAATCACTGCGTCGGATAGCCTCTTTGGACTTCAATATAGCCTGGCCTGGCCCACGGCCAGGTTATTCAGGGTGATGTAGGGGCCAACATGTAAGGAAGATGATGGACTGGTATATGAAGTCACCGATGTGGCGTCGGGTGGCGCGCTCTATTCCCAGTGAGCTGTGCCTAGGCAGGCAGAACGGATTAATAGAGTTCTAAGCAAGCGAGGGGCAATGCCATGAGAACAAAAATACATTCGCTATATCATGTAGTAACCAGATTTGTTGTGGGCGTGAACAGAGAGTTTCAGAGACTGTTCTAAATAGTAAAAACTCTCCTGATTCTGGCGTTGACCAGACAAAAAGTATGTGATAGTATGCACAAAATTTGGTGGCTCCTTTGAACAAGGAAACGCTGGTTATAGTCCTGCAGTTAGTGGGTGTTGGATGGTACGTTGTGGTTTGTATTATTGGTGGACTGCTTGTAGGGCTGTGGCTTGATAAGGCGTTGCAGGCGTTGCCTGTTTTTACTCTTACGGGGGTAATATTGGGTACAGTGATGGCCTTTTACGGTATATATAAAATGGTTCTGCCACTGCTAAACAATAACCAGGGAACAGAGAAGCGGAACGGGGAGTAATAGACTAATCATGACGGCCAAAGCCAAGCAAATAATAGCGCTGAGTTCCATCGTGATATTGGCTTTGACGTTGGCGGGCCTCATAAGTGGGGCAATAGGAGCATCCTTCACGGCGGCGGAGGGTGAGGAACCAAGTCCACTGCTGTCAGAACCAAAGCCTCACATACCGCCTCAGAAGGTGTTTGTGTCAGACCATGAGGCCGAAGGCGCTGAAGAGGGACACGGTGGAGGCGGAGTAGTTGGAGCCGGTGACGGCTTCGTAGTAACCAACACTCTTCTCTCGTCTTGGATTGTTACGCTGATTCTCATCGCATTGTTTTATGGTGCCACTCGGCGTATGTCGGTGGTCCCACAGGGATTGCAAAACCTGATGGAAGCGGCCATAGAGGCTCTTTATAACTTTGTTAAGAGTGTGGCGGGAGTAGCGAACGCCCGCCGGTTCCTTCCTCTCATAGCAACGATCTTCCTGTTCGTGATGTTCAATGCATGGATAGGACTCCTTCCAATATACCCCACCCTTGGCTTTATGGACTCCCACGGGGAGCTTGAAAGACACCTGCTGCGCCCCGCAGGGACCGATTTGAATATGCCGCTGGCACTGGCACTGGTGTCCTTTGTTTTCGTTGAGTTCTGGGGCTTCAGACTGCTGAAGCTGAGCTATGCAAGCAAATTCATCCGTCTTGAGAACCTCAGGAAGGGCAACTTCGCTCAGGTGCCGATTGACCTGTTTGTTGGAGCGCTTGAACTGCTCAGCGAATTTGTACGGATAATAAGCTTCACATTCAGGCTTTTTGGAAACATGACTGCAGGTGAAATACTCCTGCTGGTCATAACGTATCTGGTACCATTTGTGCTGGTACTACCTTTCTATGGCCTGGAATTACTGGTTGGTCTTGTGCAGGCTCTCATATTTGCTGGCCTCACACTGGTGTTCGTGGTAGTGGCGGTAACGCCGCACTCAGAGGAAGCGCATTCTTAATCGGAGGTTGAATACATGGAGGTAATGATTTTCACCTTTGGGGTTGTGGGCGTGGGCCTGCTCGCGGCCATTCTGGCTGGAGTTATGGCGGTGTACTCGAAAATAGAGTAATGGCGTCGAGGAAGACTGCCTTTTTGTCTGACGTAAAAACTTTGTCAATCCGAATCAAGGAGGAGAAATGCCTGGAGTAGACACAGTAGGTTTGGTATTGTCATCGGTATTGGGCCAAGATGCCGGAGCCGTTACTGCAGAGACGATGAAGTTTCTGGCGGCGGCGCTCGCCATTGGTCTTGGGGCGTTGGGTCCCGGATTGGGTATTGGTATTCTGGGTGCCTCAGCAATGAGTGCCATCGGCCGCAATCCTGAGGCCCAAGGGGCTATCCTCACGAACATGATTTTGGCCATTGCCTTCGCAGAAGCTATTGCTATATACGCGCTCATCGTGGCCTTCTTGTTGCTGTTCGTGGTGTAAAAACACAAAAGGCATTGGGTAAGTCGTAGCGCCGGAATTCACTGGGAGGAACGTATGGCAGATCTGGGTTTTCATTTACCCAGCTTGATTGTCTATCTGGTCAACTTCGTCATATTGCTCGGCATTCTATATGCCGTGGGCTATAAGCCCATACTCAAAATGCTGGATCAGAGGTCTGAGGGCATTAGGGAAAGCGTGGAGACAGTCGAACGGATGAGGCAGGAGGCTGCGGCTCAGCAACAGGATATGGAAAAGCGCCTCGATGTAGGCCGCCAGGAAGGGCAGGCCGTATTATCCCAAGCAAGAGACATGGCGGAAAAATACAAAGAGGAAGAACGGGGAAAGGCCAAGCAGGAAGGCGATGCGCTCCTGGCAAGGGCTAGGGCAGAAATACGGCGAGAGCGAGATGAAGCTATAGACGAGGTGAGGAGTCATTTCGCTGAACTGGCTATAACGGCAGCAGAGCGTGTTATAGAAAGGTCAGTAGACGCTTCCGTTCACAAGGACATAATAGCTAAAGTCCTAGAGGAAAGCCCCGCTGTAAGTGGTGGGAAAGCAAACTGATCAAAAGGCACTGGCTAAAACATCTGTTCGTGTGAGAATAAGGCTTGGTCACTATTGGTCACTAAAAGCGATGTTGTTGCCAAAAATTTAGAAAGGGAATTATAGAGGATTCATGCCAAGAAAGCCTTCAGCAAAACGTTATGCTATGGCCCTCTTCCAGATAGGCTTGGACAAGGGCAACACTGAGAACTTCGGGAAGGACTTACAAACCTTAGACGAAGTCCTTTCAGAGAGAGCATTTCCGGCGTTTCTTAGAATGCCTAAGATAGGCATCGAACAAAAAATGAACGTCGTTAAAGAAGGACTTCCAGACTTGAATCCTACTGTTCACAATCTCCTAGGACTACTTATTGCTAGAAGGGACACTGAGAGTATCCCTGGGATAATAAAAGAATACGTTAAACTTCTAGACCAGCAGAGCGGTATTGAAAAAGGGGAAGTATATAGTGCTGTGCCGCTTGATGATGCACAGCAGGAGCAACTAGCGGAGTACCTAGGTAACTTGACTGGTAAGAAAATCGAACTCACAGCGTCAGTGGATGAATCTATAGTCGCGGGGCTAGTCGCTCGAGTCGGGGACATGATCCTGGATGGCAGTGTTAAGACTAGGCTTCAGAGCCTTAGGAAATCTTTGAGTTAGAGTACTTAATAGGTTAACTCGTTAATCTTCTTGATGTAGGGGTAAGAATATGGCAACTCGTGGACAAGATATAACATCGGTAATCAAACGGCAGATAGAGGAATTCGGCAGTGAAGTAACCATGGTGGATGTTGGCACCGTGGTACAGGTTGGCGACGGTGTTGCCAGAGTTCAAGGCCTTAGTGGAGCTCGTTACACCGAGCTTGTGGAATTTCCCAATGAAGTTATTGGGCTTGCTTTGAACCTTGAAGAGGATAGTGTTGGTGTAGTTATCTTAGGTAACGACACAATGATCAAAGAAGGTGATGAAGTACGCTCCACGGGCAGGGTAGCGGAAGTTCCCGTTGGAGAAGGACTGTTAGGACGTGTAGTTGATGCTCTTGGTCGACCAATCGATGGTAAAGGGCCAATCAAGAGTGACAGCACAAGACCAGTTGAGAGGGTTGCTGCTGACGTAGCACACCGTAAATCTGTATCTGTACCAATGCAGACAGGTATAAAGTCAGTTGATGGCATGACTCCGATTGGTAGAGGACAACGTCAGCTAATAATCGGAGATCGTTCAACTGGTAAATCCGCGATAGCGATTGATACGATTATCAATCAAAAAGGCGGAGATCTGATTTGTATATACGTGGCCGTGGGGCAGAAGGCTAGTAAGGTAGTCCAGACTGTAGGGATTCTGGAGGCCAATGGAGCCATGGAACACACGATAGTTGTTGCAGCGAACTCTTCAGATCCCGCTGCACTACAATACATAGCGCCATTCGCTGGCACTGCTATGGGCGAAGAATTTATGGAACAAGGCAAAGATGCCCTAATAATATACGATGATTTGTCCAAACATGCTTGGGCATATAGGCAGATGTCACTGCTTCTAAGAAGACCTCCTGGTAGAGAGGCTTATCCTGGAGATGTATTCTATCTCCACAGCAGACTCCTTGAGAGATCCGCTAGATTAGATGAGGGTTCCGGTGGAGGATCCCTTACCGCTTTACCTATAATAGAAACTCAGGCAGGAGATGTATCTGGCTATATACCGACTAACGTTATATCGATTACGGATGGTCAAATTTACTTAGAGGCGGATTTATTCAACTCTGGTATCAGGCCTGCAGTGAACGTTGGTTTATCCGTATCTCGAGTGGGTGGTGCAGCCCAGGCTAGGGCAATGAGGCAAGTAGCAGGCAGACTTAGGCTAGACCTAGCACAATATAGAGAACTAGTGACGTTTGCTCAGTTTGGCACATCTGATCTTGATGCTGCTACTATAGCCCAGTTGCATAGAGGTCAAGTTGTAACTGAGGTATTGAAACAGTTGCAATATGAACCTATGAGTTTGGGAAAACAGGTTTCCATAATGTATGCAGTAACAAACGGATATCTCGATGATGTGCCTCAAGATAAGATTGCAGATTTCGAAATTGCATTCCATAGGTACATGGAGACATCCCACTCCGACGTTATCAACGGGATAATGGAGAAAAGAGAATTAGATGATGAGATCAGTGCGTCATTGATCTCTGCAATAACAGAATTTAAAAAGGCAGGAGTTTATTAATAAGGGTAGGTTTTTAATCAGCATCTTTTGTGAAATTTAGAAGAGTTAATGCATGGCCAATATACGTGAGATCAGAAATCGAATAAAAAGTGTGCAGAATACTGCCAAAGTAACGAGGGCTATGGAAATGATAGCAGCCTCGAAGATGCGCAGGTCGCAGCAGAGACTGATTGCTGGAAGACCATACGCTGAGACAATAACTGAGATTATTGGGCATATAACTGCTCAGGCTGCGGATGGATACGGTGATACCCATCCGCTTATGATAACTAGAGATCCGAAAAGAATTAGAGTTATACATGTAACTCCAGACAGAGGTCTCTGTGGAGGGCTAGTTAGTAACCTTAATAGGAACCTAGCTAAATTTATTGGGGCTCAGGACCTGCCAGTGGACTCTGTAGTTATTGGGAGAAAGGGCAGGGATTTCGCCTCACGTTCTAACATAGAAATAAGGTCGGCATTTGCGGATATGGGAGATACTCCATCTCTGGCAGACACTGAAGAGATCGCTGAGGTGGTTATCAGTGACTATGAAAATGGAGATGTGGATGAAGTACACATCTCTTATAGCAAATTCATATCTACTGTTGTACAGCAGCCGACAATCAAGAAACTGTTGCCAGTTGAAGTAGTAGGTGTTGTATCTGGTACAGATGGGTATATATATGAACCTAATCCAGCACAGATACTAGATTTATTGCTTCCAAAATTTATTCAGGCCCAGATATATCATTCTATTCTGGAGTCTATTGGTAGTGAACACTCGGCACGTATGGTTGCAATGAGCAGTGCCACGGACAGTGCAAACGAAATGATTCAGGAACTGGTACTCTTGATGAACAAAGTAAGACAGACATCTATAACTACGGAACTTCTTGACATAGTAGGGGGAGTAGCTGCCCTAGAAGGGTAAGTATTTACTTCGACCCGAGAGGAGACAATAAGGTTATGCCACAAGGAACTAAAGGTTCAGTAGTTCAAATAATTGGTACAGTAATTGACGTGGAGTTTCCGCCTGATGGCCTTCCTGCTATATTCAACGCCTTGGCATTGGATAATTCGGGAGAACGATTGGTTCTAGAAGTTGAACAACATATAGGTAATAACTGGGTAAGGTGTTTGGCTATGGGGCCTACTGAAGGTTTGACTAGGGGAGTAGAAGTGGTTGACATGGGCGCACCTATATCGGTTCCTGTGGGCCCAAAAACACTAGGCAGATTGTTCAACGTTACGGGTGATCCACTAGATGGACTAGGAGATGTGGAATCGGAAGAAGAGAGATGGCCAATACATAGAGCTCCACCGTCATTCGACGATCAAGAAACCGAAGCAACTATGTTAGAAACAGGTGTAAAAGTTATAGACCTTGTCGCTCCATTTACCAGAGGTGGTAAAATTGGCACCTATGGTGGTGCTGGTGTAGGGAAGACGGTTATCATCCAGGAACTAATTAGGAATATTGCAACAGAGCATGAAGGATACTCAGTCTTTGCAGGAGTTGGAGAGCGTTCTAGGGAGGGAAACGACCTCTGGCATGAGATGCAAGAATCGGGAGTTCTAAAAAGTACAGTATTAGTATTCGGGCAAATGAATGAACCGCCAGGTGTTCGCCTGAGAATAGCCTTGACGGGACTGACAATGGGTGAATATTTCAGAGATCAGGAAGGGCAAGATGTTCTCCTGTTCATTGACAATATATATAGGTACATATTGGCAGGAATGGAAGTATCAGCTTTGCTTGGAAGAATGCCGTCTGCTGTAGGATATCAACCTACATTGGGCACAGAAATGGGTGCACTTGAAGAGCGTATTACTACTACTAAGAGAGGCTCGATAACGTCTCTACAGGCTATATACGTTCCGGCTGATGACTATACTGACCCTGGTATTGTCACAACATTTGGTCACCTTGACGCATCTATATCCTTGGACAGAGCCCTTACTGAACAAGGACTGTACCCGGCGGTAGATCCGCTTTCTTCGAATTCAAGAATACTCGATCCAAACGTGGTTGGAGATGAACATTACAGAGTTGCCAGAAGGGTTCAGGAAGTTCTACAGAGATACAAAGATCTACGGGACATAATAGCAATTCTGGGTATGGAAGAACTTTCTGAAGAAGATAAATTAACTGTAGCCAGGGCAAGAAAAATCCAGAGATTTTTAACTCAGCCGTTCTTCGTGGCAGAAGTGTTCACGGGGAGGGGTGGCAGGTATGTATCGGTTGCAGATACAGTCAAGGGCTTCGGAGAGATACTTGATGGCAAGCACGACGACCTACCAGAACAGGCTTTCTACATGGTTGGTAGCATAGAAGAAGCTGTAGAGGCAGGGGCGAAGATGGCCGACGCAGGCAACTAAGATAATCTTATAATGGACACACATAATTAGGTAGTCAACTATCTTATCAAGTAACAGGTAAAGGGATATGTCAGAAATGAAAGTAATAATCATCACCGGAGAAAAAGAGGTATACTCCGATGATGTGGACGTGATAGTAGCACCGGGGATAGAGGGCGACCTAGGAATACTGCCTCATCATGCAGCCTTGATTACCTCGCTAAGGCGAGGACAAATCATGATAAGGAAAAATGGTGAGAGAACCTTTCTGGTAGTGACCGGTGGTTTCATGGAGATTATCAATAACAAGGTTACGATACTGGCCGATGCAGTAGAGTGATTCTAAGAGATAGATTAAGCAAGAGTCCAGGAAGCAATGAAGAGAGATTAG
>Ga0209501_10000600_pt1 | contig 43424 bp, 39 predicted proteins | sample ArcticOcean_MG_C_4_FD_187434 | JGI IMG/M metagenome (GOLD analysis project Ga0209501, IMG submission 187434) | Marine microbial communities from western Arctic Ocean - ArcticOcean_MG_CB4_134 (SPAdes) (version 2) | ecosystem: Environmental > Aquatic > Marine > Oceanic | place: Arctic Ocean...
GAAAAAGTCCTTTTGGAGAAATTGTCTTTCCGCCTAACGCTAAATTTAAAATTAGTAAAATATTTAATAAATCTCAGGAATTAGGTCTGCAAGCATTAGCTAGCGGTGGCGAAGCTGCCGGTACAGACACGGTTCCCGCTCTTCTTACCCCCGGCGAATTTGTTGTTAATAGAAAGTCGGCTCAATCTATTGGCTATGGCAAGCTTAATCGTATGAATAAGGTTGGTAAATTTGCTGAAGGTGGCCCCGTAGGAGTTCAGCGATTTCAGGGGGGCGGTGGCGTAGGGATGGGCGGGGCCGCAGCCATGATGATAGGGATGACCTCTATGGCTGGAACCTTTTCTGAAGCTGATAGTGGTATGGGTAAGGTTGTTAAGTCGCTTACCACATTAGGTACAACATTTTTACTGACTTCTACTATTATTCAAGGCTCTAGTGCAAAATATCAGATGGCGGTAGAAAAAGTATCTGGAGAGCTTGATGTATTGCGGGGAAAATATAAAGAAAATAAATCTGAACTTACAGAACATAAAGATAAATTAGAGGCCGACAATAAAGCTTTAGATGAAGTTACAGCCAAAATAAAAACCGCAAGAACAGGACAGATGGGGGCGGAAGAAAAGGTTTCGGGTTTTAGAAAATCGGAAGAAGAATTTGAAAAAACAAAAGGGGTTACGGGTCAACGACAAAAGGAACTAAAAAGTATTAAACAGCCATTACAGGGTGTTATTGATGCTTTAAAAGCACAAAGAGCTAAAATAAAAACAATGGTTGCTAAGGGGGTAAGTGGGGAAAAATTAAGTGGAGCAAGAAAAGTTAGAGATGATTTGGGATTAGAAAAACTCAGAATGACAACCGATAGGGGGGGTGGACCTTCGGATTATTCGTTAGCTATCAAAAAAGCTACGGAAGAGCTTATTAAGGCCAAGGGGGAAGAAGTACAAGCGGGTCAACAGTCGAAGAAGAACTTAAGAAAATCTGGGCGCACCCCAGAAGAGGCTAAAGGCTTACTTGACGCTGCAAATGCACAAAAAAAGAATACCAGTGAACTAAGGAATTCTGGCATAGAAACGGCTAAAGAACGCAATGTTACGAAACAATTGGTAACTGAAAAAAGAAACGAAACCAATGAAACTAGGGGGCTTATTAAAGCAAAGATAGCGGAGACGCGAAAAGCACAAAAATTAGCAAGGTTTATGGATAAAGCAGGAAGGGCTATTGCGGGCTTGAGTGCTATGGGGGCTGCTCTTGGCGGGGCTTTTTCAGACGCAGCCGGTAAAGCTGCTGAATTAGGAGAAGAAACCACAGAATTAATAGGTGGTTTTAAACTGTCCACTGAGGCTGTTGCTGGATTAGGGGGTGCTTTGCAGGGGGCTGGAACTGGTGCTGGTATGGGCGCAATGGCTGGCGCTGTGTTTGGGCCAATTGGTATAGCTGTGGGGGCTGTTGCTGGAGGTTTGATTGGTGGTATCTTCGGGTATAATAAGGCCGCAAAAGAAGCTAGAGATAAAATTAAAAAGGTCAAAGTAGATAAAGCAATAAAGGAGGCTGGCGAATCTTTAAAGAGCGGATTGGACGAGGTAGCTGGTGAAACTAAAAATGAAGCAGCGGCTAGACGTAAAGCGGCTGCCGCCTCCACCGCCCAAACCCTTGCTTTTGCTAGAACCGCAGCGGCTTCAATAGAAGACGCTACACAAAGAAAAGACGCTCTTAAGAGTGTTAACGAGCAAGCCAAGAGTACTCAGCAATTAATTGACTTAATGGCTAAGGACGCAAAAAGCCTTGAGGAACTTGAGGAAGCAGCAGGAGGGCTGTTTCAAGAGTTAACAAACGCTGGTGTCAATGTTTCTAAATATAAAGAGCTTTTACTTAGACAAATACAGGCGGTAGAGAACGCTAGAAGGGCGCAAGAAGCATTCAACGCCGTTCTTGACGAACAGCGCAGCAGGCTTAAAGTTCTAGCAGATTTTAGTGATGGAATAGAAAGACTTGCATTTAAGACTAAATTATTAGAAGGCTCTTTTTCAAATATTATAGCGTTTGCTGAAGGCGGTATAGGAAAAACTCAGGTTGTTGACACTTCTTCTTTGTTTGCTAATGTAAAACTTTTTGGCGGAACAGACCTGTTTGAGAGCGAATTAAATAATCTGTCGGCTGCCCTTGGAATTGCTGGACACAGCATAGCTGAAGAAGCAAAATTTGCCGCTACAGCATTAAAAGAGCTTCCTGATGTATTAAGAGATACCGCCACGGCGGTTAAACAAGACCCTACTGGAACAGCTTTTCGATTTCAGTTTGCTGAGAAATTAGAAGAGGCTTTGGGCGCTGATATTGCCCAGAGCGACGTTGGAAAAATGATACGCACAAAACTTCAAGCACAGTTGCCAGACGAAGGCGACATGGAAAAATTTGTTGAAGGGATTTTGTCTGGTGATGAAAGCCTTACTAAAGAATTTGAAGGATTATTTCAGGGGATGTTTAAGGATTTAGAGCGGGCCAGCAAGCTGATTAGCCAAAATCTTAATGGTCTTGCAACTAGCTTGGCTCAGGTTTCTGCTAACGAATTAAAAATAGCCCAACAAAGAGTCTCTCTTATTCAACAGCAGTTTGATTTTGATTCTAAAGTATCAAAAATTAAGGGGCAAGAGCTTGGTGTTGCTAAAGCCAGAATAAATAGAACCAAAAAACAGCTACAAGTATTAAGCGTTGCGGACAAACAGGTTGCGGGCAACGCCAAGTTAATGGGTGATAGAATACGCTCCCTTCAAATACAAATTCAACAAAGAACTCAGGGCCTACAAAGAGGCGGCTCTACCGAAGCAAAGCTAAAAGAAATCAAGGCTATTGATTCTTTACGAAACAGGCTGGGTAGACTTAATGAAGCCTTAAAAACACTTTCCGACACAGCCCAAGAGTCTGCTGCTATTGAAGCAGAGATTTCCAAAGAGCAAGCAAGGAGAAAGGTTTCTTCGGGCTTGGCAGAAGAGTTTGCCTTTGGTACTGGAGAAGAGCGTCAGGCAATGGGCGGAAAGTTTGCAGCCGCCGCCACTGTAGCTAGAACGGGAAATATTTCCTCTATACCAGACGACATGCGTAAGTCTGCTCTTGCTATATTTAAGCAGTTTGGAGACATAGACTTTGCTGGTATGGGAACAGGTAAGGAAATTATTAATGCAATTACGGCAAGAGAACTGGGCAACGCTAGGGGTAGACCTTTAACCCCAGATGAAATGAGAAAGCTCTTTAGAGAATCTAATAAAGAACAAGCTTTGATGGATGATTTAAGGTCTCTTGAAAAAGAAAGACAGGCCGCTCAGCTAGAAGCTATTAAGAGTCAAGAAATAAATAATGAAAATTTATCTCAAGTTATAGAAACACAAAATAAAAAGTTTCTTGCTGAATTAAAGCAAATATTTGCTCCAGACGAAAGAAGGGCTGGTCCCGGTTTAGGCCCCGGAGCATTTCTTGACATGTTTGATGGCGCTCAAAATGGCGGGGTGATTCCTGAAAGAACCGCATCTCTTAGTGGAAGAAAACGTAAAAAAAGAGGCGCTTCTGATAGTGGGTCAGAAGGTGAACTTTTTGCTTCTAACGGAAAAGATACTGTCCCGATGATGCTTGAGCCGGGAGAATTTGTTATTAACGCAAAGTCTACTAGAAAAAACTTTGACGTTCTTAAAGCTATTAATTCGGGAGCGGTTGTTACCCCCCAATACGCAGCGGGTGGTGGTATTGCTGGTATCTCAGATAATTTAAAGCATAACCCATCTATTAGTGAAGGATTCGGCGCGAAAGCACAACCTGATAACGCATCAGCTAGTCTAATATCGGAGCTTAAGGCTGTTTCTGTAATTATGAAAATAATGTCTAAGGGAGACCCTCTAGGTCAACTACTTAGTAACAACAATATAGCGAGAATAAATCCCCACGCTTTTTGGGAGAGCGATATAGGAAATGGACCACTGTTTAATAGTCTTCCACTTATGACTAGATTTATAGATGAATTAGACATACTTCTTAATTCCAGCGGAATAGCCAAAGAAAGTATATTTACAAATGAAGAAACGGGCAATCATATTTCGGATAAAGTTGATAAAATTGGTCAGTATTCATCGGGATTTTTGGAATTTAGCAATAAGTTAAGTAGTGTTGATAGCGACCTCAAGCCAAGTGTTGATAGGATGGAAGGAGGCCAGCTTTCTAAAATAGCTAAAGCTGGAAACAAAGCTGATAAAGACGCAAAAACACTTTTAGGCGTAAAGGCTTCAGATGACAGCGTTCTTTCTGAGAGATTATTATCACAGGCTCAAAGACCTGCTGCTATTCTTTCCAAAGAAGAACAGGACGGGACTCTTAAACGTGTTTTAATACACAGTATAGAACAGCCAGAAGATGAAGAATCTATTGCTACTAATACTGGGTTAATTACAGTTCCCTTTATTCAAGAAATAGTGAAAATGCAGTCGCAGTTTGCGAATGCGGAAAAGAATCCTGAAGTCGCTAGTGTAAATTCTATGTCTTCTGTTGGGGCTTGGTTGGATGTTATTGATAATGGAATGCCCGATGCAAGGTCTTCTGCGGCAGAGAAAAATATGAGCGCAGAGGGAAGAAATATTTTCGATGGCAATATACAGTTATCTGAAGAATTATTAAATGACAGATTTTTTAATTCTGGAGTTAATAAAAATGGCGTAAATACTCGCGGGTATTCTAATATATTTAAAGATATTGGAAAATATTATAGTACTTATGTCCAAGATGATAGATTAGAATATTTAGCAGATTTGTTAATGGGCAATGTCGTTCCTCCCGGTGGAGTTAGCTTTCCAAAAAGTACTGCCTTAATACAAGAAAAAGGTCTTCAGTGGATGGGGAATTTTAAAGAGAATGAAATTGTACAAAATATACCAAATGTTCTTAGTAACGATTCTTCTATACATTCATATGGAGAAGAATTTCCTGCTGCTAAAGATAGCGATTTTAAAATAAGCTCAGGCGATATAAAGACCAAGCCGCTAAAAGGTGTTCAAGTATTAAGAGAGGATATTCAATCTCTTAAAGAATATGCTATGGGGATAAAAACAGTCGATGGATTAGAAAGTCTTTATGATTCTTTAGGTGTACAGTCTTATGAAATAAAAGAAGATGATATGGGAGTGCCAACTGGCATAAAGCCCGGAGCCAAACCTGCTTTTGGAAAAGCTGAAGGTGATGTTCAAGACATGCTAGGAGAAAGGCGTCAAAAAGAAAAAGAAGCTCTTGAGGCAGATAGAGAAAAGTTGGTTGAAGGTGGAGTTAAAACCTTTGGCCTGCAAGACCCAGAATACTGGAACAAGATTGCTAGTCATATTTTAGATAACCCCTCTTTATCTAGAATGCCTGTTGGCCCAAAGGGAGAAACTGCTGGAAAAATGGTTGGTCAAGGTGCTGACCAACTATTTCCTAATATTAATACTTTATACGAAAATACACAACGATTATTTGATGTGGGGTGGGTATCTCAGGCAGATAAAGGCGGGTTTGTTTTTAATGAAGACTTTGCTAAAAAAGATTATAAACAACAAGATTTAGGAGGAAAAAACTTAAGGCTTGACGCACTAAAAAATCTGCATGGTGCTGCTGGCACCATTGCTCGCGGCAATGTTGATGGCGGACTGGGGGCTAATTTTTATAGAGGTGTCTTTGGAGATACAGCAGCATCTCAGGCTAAAGATGTTGAAATGAAAACCATTGATATGATTAAGGGACTAGCAGAATTAGAGGGTAAAGGTCCAGCGGGGCAGGTGTTGTGGGGTGTGGGGCGGAAATTTAAAGCGTTTGACGAAAAAATGAAAAACCCAGCTAGTTTAGACCCTTGGATTTGGGCCGGGTTCACTAAAGACCAATGGGATAAAATGCCTCGCAAGCAAAAGAAGGGAATATTTGCCCAGTATAAATTTGCTCAGGGTCAAAGTCGAGCAAAAGCTACAGCCGACGAAATAAAAAATAGAGGGCGAGGAAAGATTGGTGCCGCAATGGGTGCGGAACTCGCCGGAGGCGGTGGTGGTGGTGGTGGTGGGGGTGGTGGGGGTGGTGGGGGTGGTGGGGGCGAAGGCCGAGGGGTTTCTGAAGAAGTCTTAGCTTCTATTGTGCAAGCAAAGACTGATTCAGAACAAAAAATTACCAGTCTTACAGACAGTATTGCTGTAGCAAAAGGCACAAAGAACCCCATTCTTTTAAACAGCATCGTTAGATATGAAAACCAAATTGCCGGCTTAGAAAGTGTGATACAGCAGCTTGATACTGGTAAATATAAAATTGATGCAGACGGAAAGGTTGTTCCCCTTACTCCGCCCATCTATGTAGGTGGAAACTCAACCCGTCCAGAAAATCAGGCGGGCTATGGCATGGTCATGGACCCCGTAATTGGTGCATTGAGACCAGCTATGCAAGGAGAAACTGACATAAATGGAAACCTTTTTGCTAGTGGTGTAAGTTCAGATTTGCGAGACAAGTTAATGAATGACCCCGCAACAATTGGTGGGTCAAGAAAAGCATCGGATGAATTTGCTTTAGCGCCAACACAACAGGATATAACCAACGCTTTTCAAACAGGGGGGGTAAATTTAGCAACTGGGCGTTTTCAAGAAACTGATGAAGAATTTAATCAAAGAATAGGCGGCGTAAGAGAGGACGTTTTTGGGCAGCGAGCTATTCGCAGAAATGCTGGCGGTACAGTTTCTGGCGCATCTGGCGTAGATAATGTTCCTGCAATGTTAACGTCCGGTGAATATGTTGTACGTAAAGGTGTTGTTAATAAGTACGGTACAGGATTTTTTGACGCTTTAAATTCCGGCGGTGGGGCCTTAATGAAAGGCGGGGTTCCGCATATGGCTAAGGGTGGGGCAGTACAATTAGGAAGTATTGTTCCTGAATTTAACAAATCTATTCAAATGTTAAGTAGCGGATTAAGCAACTTCCTTCAGGCGTGGAAAGAAACTCTAGGAAATATAGCTCCGGGTGGCGGTGGTGGCGGCGGTGGCGGTGGCGCGCCAGAAGCAGTACAGGCATTTAATAACGCCGTTAATGCTTTGAATACCGGACCACTCAGTCAATTCTCTGCCGCTGTAGATAAGCTAGCAGGAGCATCAATTACTCTTGAGCTTCCCACAGGTATTAATGTCAATATTATTGGCGGAGATGCACTCAAAAACTTATCGGCTGGCTTACAAGACTGGGTTATTGGAGAAATACAAAGAACACTAGGTGATTATAAAGTTGGCCCCGGTGGTAAAATAATACCGGAGAATGGTGGCTAATGGCAATCTTAACAGGTGCGGTTATACTTTCTGGCCGAGCAACTATTAGTGACACTGTCACAACGCTTAATAACGCCGGAATTAGTGCTCACTCTATTGGTGAGACCTCTATCGCTAGTGAAGAATCATCTTCTGTAGTAAGCACAGGTGTTTCTGCGTCTATGGGAATCAGTGGTAAGTCTGCTCCTTCTGCTAATGCCACGCTATCTTCTAATGGCGCGGTTGTAATATATGTAGTGGGGGCAACTGATATACAGGCTGCCGCCACAATGTCTGTATTACATAGAATGACTCTTAGGGGAAGAACTAAGGGCCACGCCGGCATGTTAGGTGTTAGCACCCTTGCTACTGACGGTAAAATGACCGGATTGCTTAAGGCTTCTTTAGTTGGGTCTGCAAACTTATTTACATCAATTAGAGCAGTTCAGGATGCGCAAACTACTGCCACGTTAACTGTTAACGCTACAGTTATTAAATATCACCTCGGCTCTATAGATATTCTTACTACTGGCACTCTTCAGGGGTATGCAAGAGTAACTAAGCCGGGAATGGTCGCTATGTCTAGCAAACTGTCCCTAGTTACCAACTCCTTTGTTCTGACCGGACTAAATAATAATAATATTAAACTGTTTATTCAGGGCGGCGAAACAGGCACAATGAACCTGTTTATGAAGTCTCCTGACTGGGCATCTTTTGCAAGTTCTATTACAGAGGGAGATGAGCCTGATTTAGGAGACGTCTCTAATAAACCATCGCCGACACTGTTTATTAATGGTAAAGGAACGTCCTTTAATCATAATACAACCCTGTTTATGCCTGCTGCCAGCATTGCTGGAAACCCTAACTATTCAATGAACCTATTTATTAATGGGGGAACAGGGGTTTCGCCGGCAAATAGTTCTATTAATCTTTTTCTTGCTAATAAATGGTCGTTTATTGAAACATCAGCTAGGGCGCCGGGCTTTAGAAATTCAGAAGTTCCGCTCTTCTTAAAAATGAGCAATGCAAGCCTTACAGGTAGTATGAATTTATTTATGGGTAAGGGCAAAAACCCATCAGAACAAATGACTCTATTTATGAACGCCCCAACAGCAGCAGCGAGCGGCCTTCCCCCATTATATATTTCTGGGTTAGTTGGGCCAAATAATAATATGAATTTATTTATGCGTGGACCACTCGACTCTATCGATAATAGTATAGACTTATCAATTAATGGGTACTAATTATGCTTCAGTATACACACAACAATACTAATAGTGGAAATCCTATACGTTTGATTCCAGCCCCATTTGTCAGTGTTTCTAGAGAGCAAAATAGAAATGCCAATGGTGAAATTATTGGACAAATGTATGTTATTACCCTTACTGGTAAGACCCTACCTTATAAGGGAAATCCTAGTAGTGCAGGAGCATGGGAGACTTCGGCTTTATGGATAAGCAGTGAAAACTCCGGTGATGACCCAATAGAAAGCCTACAGGCAGACGGGGGAAATTATACATCCGTAAAATGGATGGAGTCGCTGTTAAAGAAAGAAAAGGCTATTAGAGAGGCTTTTTCTTATGACGGCGGCTTATTGGAAATTGTTTCTCCCGGTAGTGCGCCCGGAAATAGCAATACTCTTAAGTGTCGCCCCAGAGTAACAGCTATAGATTTCGCCGGAGGTCAGTATATTGGCCCTAATGAATATACCATTACATTAGAAGCGGATTTTGTTTATGGCTTGGGTGATGCTTCTACTGATACGAAGTCAACCCCGCAAACTAAATATAATATTTTAGATTCTAGTGAAAGTTGGGACATAGAGGAAGATGAAGAGTTCTTCTATTTTACTGATGCTAAAAACATGAGTAGCGGGGCTTCCTCTAAGGCTTACAGAATAAGTAGAAATATTTCTGCTACAGGCAAGCCCATATTTGGTTCAGCAAAAGATGGAAAAGTTTATACTAAAGGAGGCTCTCAGTCTAGCCCCTTTGATACTAGCGTTGGCGGTCACGCATGGCAACAGGCTAGGGGGTATGTGCTTGATAAAGCGTCTACTTCAACTGAAGACACCTTATTCCAGCAGGCTTCTGAATTAATTGCTGGAAATGCTACTATGGCTAATATACGTAGTATTAAGGATGCCCCATCCAAAGAAGATACCCTATTCAATCCGCTGGACGCCACAGAAGTTTTAAATAATAGCGGAAGTACGCAGGCGTTCGATAGCAACTGGGTTATATATAATCACGTAAGAACTCAGAGCGTTGATGAAAAGGGCGGCTCTTTCTCTGTTACTGAGAGCTTTATTATTATGGATGCTAGTAGGGTTGCTTCTAGCCCCTTTGCTCTAGGCGCACCCGCATCAGAAGAAATGAATATAGACGTAAACGAGAGCTTGGACAGTTCTCTAGTTGAGATTACTATTAACGGAACAGTTAGAGGACTAGAAAACACAAGCCCACAAAGCGCTCAGAACTCTAAAGAAACGGCTCGCTATGATAACGCCGTATCTTATTTTGCCCAAGTTAATGACAATCTTACAATGTCAACTAGGGCTGCAAATTTAAGTGGGGTGACGATTACTAATACTAATCCAACTTCTAAACAAATAGGAAGAAGTCCTAAAGATGGTAGCATAACTTATGCTTTTACTTTTAATAATAGACCTATCGCATGTCTTAGTGGGGCTGTTAGTGAAGAGATTAGTATTAATGACACGCACCCCGGAAATATTGTTGCTTCAACCCCGGTCATTGGTAGGGCTAAGGGGCCCGTTTTGCAATACTTAGGAAGTAACTCAGGTTCAACTAGAACACTTAGTATTAGTGCCGTGTTCTCTGTAGACTTTACCGCTGTTGCATTTTGTTCCAATTTAAATACTCCAGCTTCTAACCTAACGGCTGCTAGGGCTTTAGCTGCTACTATACGACCAGTAAAAGCTACAAATACTGTGTATGATACTGAGGAAGCCGAAAGTTGGAACCCCAAAACTGGTGCTTATACTTATAATATAGCATGGACTTATGAATGCAATAGTGGATGCACACAGAATGCGTCAGATTATTTTGCTGCTAATTAGGATGAATAATGGTACATCAAGACACTAATAAATTTCATGACCCCATAGAGTTTTTGGGGGGGTTGGTGATTGACTTTACTACTAGTATTGGGTGGTCGGGGTCTGCATCTAGCTGCAATATTAATCTTATTGAAGAGACGGATTGGAATACGCCCATCGTGTTTCCTGAAATGGGAACGCCTCATCAGTTTAAAGCTGGCGATTTTATATTTAATGGTCTTCTTAAAAGCGTTACTCGGAATGAAAGTCCTTCTGGAGGAATTAAATATAGTGTTGCATTAGAGTCTCCAAACGCTTTACTAGAGGGCGCCCCTATTATTACAGATACTTATTCTGTAGATTTAGGCTCTTCCAGTGGGGGGCAGTCTAATTATCCTTATTTTAATTTAGGCAACTCTACTGGCAATCCTAATTTAAGCAATAAGAATATCTTTAACCTTGTTCCAAATATATGTAATGTTTATAAGTTATACGAGTCTCCCGGCCACGTTTTCTTTAATCCCTACAGGGCAGGGGGGTCGGTTACTACTGGATTTGGACAGTCTTGGAATAACTCACAGGGTATGCGATGGGTTGATATAATCTGGGGCCTATTTTATCTTTTGGGTGGAAATGTAGTAAAGAGTAATGACGCTAATGATATTGTTGGAATTTTAGACCAATGGGGCGTCAGTTCATATACTGGAATCGGAGGCGGTCTGTACTACGGTGATTATACTTATAGAGTAGATTTTTCTGGACTTTCTGGTCTATCTAGTAGTCTTGGTGATGGCATTTTACCTGATGACTATAGAACCAACGGTCCCACTAGCATTTTAGGATTTGTTCAAGACCTTTGTGAGGCCGCAAGCGCAGACTTTTTTATTGAGCTTAGGGACGACTTATACAACATAAGTATTAAAACTATAAATAGGGTTAATCAACCACAGCTAGGAACCATTGAGTCTTATGTTCAGTATGGAAAAGGGTTGGGAACTGTGTCTTCTGCACAGGTAGGTGAGGCGTGGGCTAATAATACTATGGGTAAAATGATTGTGGGGGATAACCAAACCCGCATCTATCAAAGCACTACGCTCAAACAGATATACGGATTCTTTACTCAGGCGGGAGCGGGCGCTAAAGCTGCAAAACAACCCATTTTGGCAGATGGGGTTCAAAATTATCCGGGTATAGGCTCTTTTCCAAAATTCTATGTTCAAATTCCACAAAGCAAGGAGCTACCTCAAGGAGCAACATATGTTTGTGATGAGCTAGAAATGAGATTTTCTGCTTCAAATCAAGATTCTTGGGAAAAGTTTGTAACTATGTGGTGGCCAAATAAGCTTCCCGGTACTTTAAAGGCTGCTGGGGCTATAAACCCCGATTTCTTTATTGAAGGAGGCAACAAGCCTCCTGTTCAAGCTCAGGGTGGGGGTAAAGAAGGGGCTAACCAAGACGGCGAGCAGTTTGCTAATAAGAATCAGCAGACTAAAGGAAACAAGCAGATAAGCTTAATTTATAGCGCTATTTCGCAAGTATATAAATCTTTTTATGGACAAAAGTGGCTATCTCCCATACCGTTCTTTCAAACAAAGTTTGAGGATGGAGAAATAGTGCAAGAATGGGAGGTGGTGGGAGCCGCTTATGATTTTAATAATAATGCTATAACTAACTTCATTAATCCTACAGATACTAATTTTTATGATAATAGCGGACTTAAGGTAGGATATATAACATACCCTTACAATGTCGGCTTGCTTGACTACAGGGGTGTACAGCAAGACAGTTGGACTATTGAGGGCAGTACTGTATATATAAAAGCAAACATTGATAGTGATGTTGTTTGGTATAATGGAACCCCGCACGTTGTGGTAACTAGCCCCCAAATAAAGTATGCACCGGGAGGATTTAGAAACGACAGGCGTTATTCTGATTACGACGGCCTGTTAGCCGCTGCTATTTTAGACACAGATAAATTTGCCGCCTTTGCTGGTAAAGACGTGAAGCCCGGAGACGCGCAGTCTAGGGCCGCACTTGGACCTGCGGCGCAACAGCCAACATACGCCGCAATCCCTCAGAAGAGCAACAGGCACGTTTACGGGCCGTGGATTGCTGTTGGTGGGGTCGGAAAGGCTCAATTTGAGCCAGACCCATCCTTAGCCCCACAAAACTTTGGCAGCCCCATTACTATGTCCACGTTTGGTGCAGCTAGAGCTACTGCCGGAATTAGCTATATGGATTCTGATGAACAGGGCTCTGTTGAAATTACGGGTTTGCCGTCATTTAATTTAGGAACCACATTAGTAAATAATGGTCCTTATATTAGCGATATCAATGTTAGTATTGGCTCGGATAAGATTACCACGCGGTATTCCTTTAAAACATGGGATGTTGATTTTGGCAAGTTAACTAAGTGGCTACAGTCATCTGTAGTTAAAAGCGTTAAAGACGGAATTAAAGCCGCTAAAAACTTTAGAGCTTTATTTAGCAACCAAAATCTAGGCGGAATGGGCAGAAATTTGCAGTTAGACCTGATGGACGAATGGTTAAAGGGTAGCGTTAAAACAGCCCCCAAAACACCACACTGGTTTTTGTCTGGTGGCGTTACGGCTGTTGGTGACGATACCTATCCATTTATAATAAGCGAAACCGCAAATGACAACCAAGTGTGGCGTGGAAATGATAACACTTGGGCCAATACTGCCGTAGGAAGCTTTGACGCTTTGTTTGCTCCGTTTGCGGAAAAGGTAGGAGGAGAAGCAAACATGCCGGGGTTTACCAGCCCCACAGCGAATGATACTACTTATGGCAAGGGTGGTCCTGAAGCCTTAACCTCTAAAACACTTAGTCCCTTTTTAGCTGACGGAAGTGCTGAGTCTCATTCTAATTCAGAGCATGCTCTTGGGGCAGGTATTACTGGGGCTACACATGATGCTATGCCAAAAAACCTTTCTCTTGGCGCAAACAAAGAAGCAGGAACGGATGTGTACGGAAAAGATATGAGAACTATGGGGTTAAGAGGCCCGATGGTCTTAACTGGCTGGGGTTATGATGTGAATGGTAAGCCTGTTCCCAGCACAGACGGCAAAGGCTTTGATGCGGATATGAAAAAGAAGTATAGCACTTGGAAGACTGGCCCTGTTAATTTAGCATGGGATGAGAAGCACGGCACATGGACACCTCCGCCACAGATTACTTTTGCCGAAATGAAAGACGATATGCTTCATAGTGCCAGCACAGGAACCGCTATTAGGCAAGACAGAACAACTTGGTCAGAACCAGACAACACAATTACTGTTCAGAATAAAATGAAGCAAGATGTTAAAGGTCGTGGCGAGGATGGCGCACAGGGGTCTATGGTTCTGGTTTACTATCATCCCGGTTTTGATGAGTGGTGGATAATTCAGTCTGAATATCATAAGAATGAGTTAGTTTGTAACATAGAGTGTGACGGTTCTACTCTTGATGTTCAATTTAAAGATTTTTATGTGCCATTTCCTTCTGGTATGACTTTATGTGGTAGTTAGTAGTAGTACAATATAGGGACTTAAAATAATATGGCAGTTTCTCCTACACATGGAAGAACTAAAAATATACCAGACTGTATCTGTTGCGGCGCTGAAGAACTAGAATGTTGCTATGAACCCTACGGCGAAAGCGGGGTAAACCATGCGATGGGCTGGGTTATTTGGAATCACGATGGTTTCTCTGACGGCATTTACCACCTTAAAGTTAACTCTGGTTCGTGGTATACCCCATTTGGCGTCGGTCAAGGAACCTTTAAACACAAACAGGTTCTTTATGAGAATACAAATTTCGATATATTATCAAGGGGTCGATGCAGCGAGGTGGATGCGATAACAGGTCAGGCGCTGCCTGACGTATATGGAAATCCCATCGTCTGTAACCCAGCATACAGTCATGACACTAGTTATGTGGGTGGGTATGGCCAGTTTTGGCATCATCCAGACCAAGACGATGTTTTAGATAGTAATTTTGATAAAACCCATCCCGCAAATACTCTCCTGTATTACACGAAATGCCATAGCACTTACCAAGGAGATGCACTAGCTGCCGCGCATGGAGACATAAACATCCAATGGCTCGGAGGAGACCCCGTAAACAGAACTGATTGGGAAGACACGTTCTATAAGACCGTATATACCGCTGCATATCCAGACGGAATTGATGTTTTTAGAAACACAATGGAATTTGGAATGGCACCAGTCGGCCCCACGTTCGGAGGAGATTTTATCGGTCGGATTGGATATGGTGGGTACGCAACATCGGGGAGGATTGCGCTGCTTTGCCTTAAGAGAGCAACTGAAACTTTGGTAAAAGCTATTGATATTGCGAAGTTTTTCGCTCCTTGGATGCCTCCCAGCATAGAATATGGAGCGTACATTTTCCCTCAAGACAGTAACGGACACGTACTGCCACCGTGGGGGCCAATTAAAAAAGATTCTTGGTATATAGTAAAACAGCTAAATTCATTGGCTTACGGCGACTATGCCTACGGTACACCGTTTGGTGGTATTGCATATGCATTTGCCGTAAACACACTTGTCGGGAGCATCGCTTCTCCCATTCCATACTTCGATGGCGGCGGCGACGGCCCGTGGCCTGCTGGAATTTTGCAATGGCGCGCCGAAACCACCAGACCGCCGTTCACTGAGCCAAGGAAAGTGAGAGCCAATGTCGCAGGAGGGGCGGAGTCGGTTCATGGTTGCAGCCCATACAGCGGCTGGAAGTGTGCGCTATCCACTGCGCTGGAGAATAGTCTAGGGGCGGGAGCGGGTTAAGAACAATGAAAAAAGAATTATTAGATATGGGTTATAGTGAAGAAGAAGCAGATATTATTGTAGAAAAATTGAACAGTCTTCCAAAGAGGTATGAACAACTAATATTAAATCTTAAGGATAAAAATCCTACTTTTTTAGAGATGGCTATAAAATTTACTGGTAGTTTATTAGGTCATGTAGCTGGTGGCATGAAAAAGGTTTCGCAAGAAGAAATGGATAGAAGAATGGATATCTGCAAAGGGTGTGAATTTTTTACTGATGGAGACAGGCCAAGGTGCAGTAAGTGTGGATGCCATCTAAATATTAAGGCCAGATGGGAATCTGCACACTGCCCAATTGACAAATGGTAAATACTGAAAAAAACATTACTTTAGTGTATAATATACAAGAAGTCTATAGGAGATTAATATGGCTACTTTAAGTTTCTTTGCCGGTGAAGGCTCTACTGTAAGCAATCTATCTGGTTCTGGTTTGGGTTTCTACGGAAACAGTTTCGGAGATTCTGTAGCCGTAGGTGCGTACCAAGCCACCACATTTATTACTAACGCAGACGGAACCTCTCAGGGGTCTGCTGGTGATAACGTAAAGTATCAAAATGATGCCAGCGGAATTATTTCCAGCGCACTAAATGGTACTGGCTTAAAGTTTATTCCCAATCAAAAAGCATCAGTTAATGTTAGATTTACACACGCTACCGTTGTAAAAACACAAAATGCTAGACTGAGAATATTTGATAGAACTAACGCTGATTATTCAGCAAGTGGAGTAACTACTAAGGTAGCCGAACTAATCCACACAAGCACCCTGTTAACAGTAGAAGGCTCTGGCGATGAGTTCTGGTGGGGTTCACAGCTTCACGACGGCACAGACAGTCAGACAGGGCCGTTCCAAGGCTCTCCTAACCCCGACGTGCGACTTCCCGCAGCATCCTACACGGTAGGCGGTAGCGGTGTTATAGTGCCTCTGTCGGACTCTCCGGGGGCCAGTGGCGACCTTGCTGGTAACGGCGCAGGAAGCACTAAAGCGGCCACACAGCACGACTGGTACGTCGCTATTAGCGCCAGCCCTGATTCCATAGGCTCTAAAGAGAAGTATGGCCTGTACGTTAGTTTGGAGTATCTATAAAAAAAAGCCCCCGGATTGCTCCGAGGACTTCGTGAAAACAGCAGTGCTGCTTGGGGGGTTAAAACGCAGCATCTGCCGTTTCTACTACTTCCTGTGTCTCTCGACTTTTATCTGACGTTTGTGGTGAACCCAAAAACTGAACAGTGTTGGCAACAACAGAATGCTTACTTCTCTTGTTACCCTCTTTGTCAGTCCACTCTTCGAGTCGAATTCTTCCAAAAACAGCTACATTGCGACCCTTGGTAAGATACTTGTCGCAATTAACAGCCTGACCATTCCAGCAAGAAACGTCCATATATAGCGTTTCAGGATTCTTGGCCTTGTTGTTGTTAACGGCAAGTCTAAAATCACAAACCTTATCTCCACTGGGAAGTTCTCGGAGAACAGGGTCTTGTGTCAAATTGCCCATCAAAATTGCTTGGTTAAAATTAGCCATTTTTTCCTCTTTATTCTAAAGACTTAGTTTTAGTATTCCATTTTACCCAGCCACCATCAGGCAGCCACTCTCCATCCTTATCCTTACGTCGCGGAAATAACATTCCCCCCTTCTTCGTTTGTCCAAATTCTAACCTTGCGCCACAGTCAGCGCACCTAATTTCGTAGTATTCATTCTCGTCAATGGTGCGAACCACGAATCTTAAATTTTCACTACTACACTTTTTACAGGAAGATTCGTCAAAAATTTCTTGAAATGCCGAAAGCTGCTTAAAAATATCTTTTTGCGTATCGCCCTCAACCTCGACACTAACTCGACCGCTACCTGTTTGATACTTAATCTTCATTTACTTTACCTCTTCTGGGATTTCTTGCGAGCCGTTTTGATACTGATTTAAAACCCGTATCATAGACGAGGCCACGCTCTTATTAACATCTTCTATACTAGAATATGAATGCTCACCGCTATTAATAAACCTACCTAAGTCAATATTTAGCTGCTTACACTTATTTTCCACAAAGTTCTTTTGTTGTACAGTAATTGTTTCTTCTGGATTCCAGTCTCCGTCTGTCGTCTTAGAAGAAGTCTTTTCCCGTACAATTTCCACAATGTCCTTCTTAGCTAATTCCTCTGCTGCAAGGCAGCGAATCTTCAAAGCTTTTCGTAAGGCTCTCCCCTCGGCCCTTGTAGAGGCCGTGGCTACAGGATGAGCGCAAAACAAATCGTCGGTATTTCCGTGCCAAACATCGGCAACTTCTGAAAATGTTTTAAGCGTACCACTATTCATCCAGTTAAAAGTTACCGAATAAACCACTGTGGCTCGTCCCGGCCCATCATTATCTGTAGCGGGAAAAACTTGAGAGGGGCCACTTTCTACTATGTCACCTAGTAGAAGTTCAGCCACTCTTCGCAAACCGGCACAAATAGGGTTTCCATCCATTAATTCGTTAGACTGAAAGTGCGACATGGCATAATCAGCCCACTCTTCTGAAAAAATAGAAGGTGCTGAGGACTCTTCTGTCTCAACAGTGTCGCTGTCGCCAAAAGCTTCTTCCACTTCCTCAAAATCTGAATCAAAATCAGCTTCTTCAACTGCTTCTTCAACGGTCTGGTTGTTCATCTTCTTTTTTCCCATTTTAGACCTCGAATTCTATATACCTATCCTTTTTCGCCGGAAACTTCTTCTCGATTTTTTCCAAAGCTTCTAGTATCCTGTTAAGGCATTCCCTTTTAGACTTGTGTGAAATGCTTTTGGACACGTTCTTCACTCTTATCATAACGAACCCAGCACCTAAAATCAAGCCCGATTTTTGCGCGTCTGACCTAATATTTTTTTGCAGCGACTCTTCTCCCCAAATTGGGAAAAAGTGGGCTGGTCCATCAATTTCAATCACGGTTCGCAAACTAGGAACACAAAGGTCGATTTCAAATTTTTCGTCAATCAACCCTCTCTTATGAAATAATACGTCGTAACCGAGGTTGGTCAAGGCTTTATATATAAATTTTTCAATTTTAGAGCCTTCTTTGCTAGCCTTCAAAACCGCCTCTATAGCCTTTCTTTGCAGGTTAGCTCTATCCTCATCAGACATAGCATGCCATTGCTTCCTAGACATTTCGGACCTCTCTTCTCGCTCTTCTTCCGGCATGTTTTTCCAATGAAGAGCCATCCCCTCGCTAATCTTAAACTTAGCCTCGTCCGTTCTCTTCTTACCCTTAGTGGGGTGCGTATGCCTTCCCTGCTTAATAGCGTTAGCTTGGGCGGAAGATTTAGTTCTAATGTTGACATTAAGATACTTCAAGGCTCTTAATATCTTATTAGGGTATGTGTTAAGCTCTTCCGCTATATCATAGGTGCTACGCCTTTCCTTCTTATAGGCTTCAATTAATACTTCTCTATGTTGCTCAGCAAATCTCATTTTGAACCACCTGTTCTATTTGTTCTATATTAAAATCCTCTACTATACCGCACACATCCCTATTGCAATAATTTTTAATGGCCAAGGCGTGACTTTGGCTTCTAGCTATTAGGTTAACAGACGGATGAATAAAAGCCTGAACTGTTGATATATAATCTCTTCTTTGTTGAAATCCCGCCAAGTGGCTACGATACCATTCTAAATCCCACACATAAAAATACTTTTTTGATGGGTTAACAGACTTTATAATCTCTGCCGTGGTGGAAACGCAAGTTGATATTAAAACCCCATTAAAACCCCATATTTCTGTAGTGTCCATAACTGCAAAATTATTAGGTTTCATTTTTATAGACTTTTGTTGGGCAAAGACGACATAGTCATCTTGGTAGTTTTGACTACAGCGCCCATTAAGGTTCTCCAGAACAAAATAGGATAGCTGTGATGCTGATAAATTTTTAACTACTACGCCGGTTTTCATTACTTTCTTCCGTCCGCTATTATTTTGTGATTCATATACCACATAACTGTCTGTTCTAAGCCGTCATTTATATCTGTAGTTTTTACGTCAAGTATCTTGTTCATTTTTTCAGTGTCCAGCAACTTTTTCATTTGGCCGTCTGGACGCTCCGTGTCCCAAGAAATTTGACCATCGTACCCAACATGACCAACAATTTTTTCAACTAACTCTTTAATGGTAATTTCTTTGCCCGTGCCAATGTTGAGGGTTTCGAAGCTATCATCATACTTTTCTAATGCCTGTACGACCGCTTCAGCGCCGTCCCTAACATACATAAACTCTCTTTTTGGCTTACCTGTACCAAAACACTGAACAAAAGCCTTGTTTTCTAACTTTGCCTCAACAACTTTTCTAATTAATGCGCCCACCACCTTTGTTCTGTCTAAATTAAAAGTGTCAAACTCTCCATATAGATTGGTTACACAAACAGTAACGGCATTTAGGCCATGTTGATTTTTGTAAGCCTCGGCTCCAGCTTGCAATATACGCTTAGCTAAACCGTGAGTTTTAATAGTGGGGTTGGGTGGCCCATTCCAAAAATCTTTTTCGTTAAGAATCTCCATGCCCGTATCGGGATATGCACAAGAGGACATAATAGAAAGTAGCTTTTTAACTTCTGCTACCCTACAGGCTTCGTATATGTTTAACCCCATAACAGTGTTGGTATACAGTATGTGTGCGGGGTTGGCGAGGTTAAATTGGATACCACCGTTGTAACCGGCACAATGAATACAATAATCCGGCTCTGCTTCCGCAAAGAAGTCAAGCACGTTTTCTAAATTCATGAGGTCAAGCTTACTGTGAGGCACAACTATAGTTTTAGCGCCTCTAGCTGAAAGGGTTCTGTATATAAACGAGCCAAAGAACCCCTCGCCGCCTGTAAGCACAACTCTTTTGTCCTTCAAGTCTATCATTCGTATTGATGCCTTATATTGACTAAGGCCACAGCCTTAATTAGTTCGTCTATTCCGTCTTGCATATTATAGACACACTCAAACCCCTCATTGTTTATGCGCCCATAATCTACCTCATAATCTCTTTGGTCTAAATCCTGACCAATTTCTGCATAACTAACTATGCAGTTCGTTTGTTCTGATATATACTCTGCTAATTCTCTTTTTGTCCAATTCAAGTCGTTACTTCCAACATTATAAACGTTGTGTTTAAAATCGCCCATATTTTCTAAGCCAAAAATAAAAGCTCTCGACATGTCCTTAACATGAATAAATGTTCTACGAAAGTCTGCCTGAAATATAGTTAGACAATTCTGTGTGACAGCTTGGTAAACAAAATCGTTTACTAATAAGCATACCCTAAGCGAAGGACTTACGCCAAAGCCTGTGGCAAATCTAAACGACACGGTATTGGGTTCTGCTCTAACCATTTCTTCGGCAACACGTTTTGTCATTCCATATAAAGAAACCGCGTTTGAAGGGGATTCCTCCGTACAGGTTCCCATCACTTTGCCATAAATACTTCCAGTAGAAGCAAACACAAACGGTGTGTCTTTGTCTCTAAACTTTAGTAGATTCTCTGTGCCGCTAACATTAACCGCTTTAGCCAATACTGGCTGAGCCTTGCAATCAGGAAAGCCAACGATAGCTGCTAAATGAATGATACCATCCACACCCTCTGTCATACCCCTTACGCTACTTTCGTCGGTAACATCACCACGCATAAATTCAAAATGAACATTAGAAATCAAGGCCAGTAAGGAGTCTGTTCCGCGCTTATGAAAATTGTCTACGCACTTTACTTTGTAGCCCCTTGACAAAAGGTCTCTACAAAGAACGTTTCCTACATATCCTCCACCACCAGTAACTAATATTTTTTTCATTTACAATGCCTATCTAGTAGAGTTAAAGTCTGCGCGCGCTAACCCGCCTTCGCTGTTACTGTTATTTTTATAATATTCTACATAATCAGAGCATATGGCATAACAATTCTTAATGCTGCTTAAAGAATGGTGTTCTGCTTTCATACAGATTGTATTATCCCCCGAAGTAGAATAGCCGGGATAACTCAATATATACCCCTTATTTGTAATTGTGTAATGGTCTTCTTGATGCCAAAAACAGTGCGTGTCCATTTTGAGCATAAAGTCTAAAGCTGGAAGATTTTTAGCATGACAAAGCAGACTATCGTTGATTAAAAACTCTCTATCAATTGGATATGTGGGGTAGTCATGACCCAAAAACCATTTTCCTGCAAGATTCCAAACGTCTATCTCAACGTTGTATCCTGTATCAAGAGCGGCCCGAATGTATTCAGGCTTATTTTCTTTAGAGGATTCAATTTTATTAATATTGCCTCTATGAGAAATTAATATCATTATCTACACGCTACCTCTATGTCTGCATACACCTTATGATATTCTTGAAACGCAATTAGCTCCTCTGACCCCTCTTTCATTAATTTGTTGCTCATTAACACATAGTGACCACCCGTATTTAAAAACACGTCACCCATACATGTTGTGGGAACCACTCTTGCGTGACTCCTAACAATTTCGATACAACCTGTTGCCATGTCGTAATCTACTATTAGTCTTTGTTTTGTGTCTCGCCTAAGATTTCCGGCATAAAACACAGCAATTGGTCCATTTATAGGTTCAGGAATAAGAGGTGTTTGAAAACCAATATTGTCTAAAACCCCTATTTCTTGCAAAAAGGATATCATTATTAGTGATTCAGGGGCTACATGATTGTGTATAAGTTTTTCTATAGGTTTTGCGTGATAAAGTCTGGTAACTAACTGTACTTCTGGGAGCGTTGTTTTACAGATATTTTTAACTGTATTAAACGCCCCTAACAAGCTTTTAGTTTTTCCGCCTATTGTATGGTCTGATATATGAAATGGGTATACGTCACACCAGAAATGTATATCCCCCGTAACTATGCACTCAGGGTTTTCGTTTAAAGCCTTGATAAAAACATCTAACTTTGAATAGCTTTCATCCGACCTAAATTTTATGGAAAACTCCGCTTCGGATTTTTCTAATCCCGCGTGCGTCGTAAAAGCCTGATAATAAATATTCTGAAAATTATAATGTTCTATTTTCATCAAATCATTAGATATAAAAATAACATCGTCATCAATGTATTTCATAAGCTCTTCATCATACCCGTTCCAGCAGCTTACTATAACTTTGCCATACTTTTTATAAGTGGGTATATTCTTGAGGCTAATTTCATTTAGAGGGCCTTGTATAATAATAGATACATTACTCATTATTTATACTCCTTTACAAATCTCTTAAGGTCTTCCGGTGTCCCCAAGCCCCACATTTTTTCTATGGGGAAAATCTTAATCTTTTTGTTGTCTGCTATAGCCTCATTGAATATTGGGCATACATAAAACTCGTTGTTAACTCTTTTGTCAAGCTCAATCATTTGCTCAGCGTATTTTACATAATCAGAGCCTTTCGACCAATAATAAATTCCTACTGTAGCGTTATTACTAATCGGTTTCTTTTCAGCAACCTCGTTTACAAACCCATCCTTATCTAGTTTGGCAAAACTCCATTTGGGATGAACTGATTCAAACGTAAGTATACCGGCATCCACCCTGTCTGCCTGCATGGAATATAAAAATTCATTACTATCCCATTCAACAAACTGGTCTGAATTAGCAATAAGAAGTGGTTCCCCATTGTTAATAAAATTCTTAGCCAGAAGCGTAGTGCAAGCCGCACCCTCTGTTACACCTTCAACTTTGATAATGTCGCAGCCGGGAGATATTAAGCTAAGCAAATGTTTGAGATTGTATTGTTCGTAATGAGATTTTTGAACAATGAAAATATGCTTAGCGTCAATGTTCAGATTTTCTACTACAGTCTGAATCATTGGTTTTCCATTAACCTCAATTAGCGGTTTAGGAAAGGTGTATCCAGCCTTCTCAAATCTAGTTCCTGCTCCAGCCATTGGAATAAGAACGTTCATGTTTCCACCCTGCCACTTTGGTTTAAACATCTTAACTTCGTTTGTGTCGTTGGCTTTGTGAATTGCTTGACTGATATTTTCTGACGTAACGTCTTCCAACCCCTGAACGCCTAAAACATGAGCGCCGGATTCGTGGGCAGCTTTTCTACCAATATGAGAGTCTTCTACAACAAGACACTCCTTGGGATTAACACCCGCTTTTAGCATACATTTTAGATAAATTTCTGAGTGTGGCTTAGGACTCTTAACATCTTCGTTAGAAAAATACTCATCAATATGTTCTAAATATCCAGCCTTCAAAAGCATTAACTTTACGCTTGAGCGTATTGAATTTGACGCACAATAAATTTTATATCCGTTATTTTTTAGCTCCTTAAGCATATAATATAATCGTTCATGACGATACGGATGAATCTTCTCTTTAATAATATCGTGAGTGAACTTCTGCTTTTTTTGCCAAACTTCCTTGTGAATATCTAGACTTAAGCCTTTGGACTGAGAAAGAAGCCAAAGTTTTTTAGAGGTATTAAGCCCGTCGTATGTAGACAGGTGTTCTTCTCGGCTAATAATATATTTCTCATCGAACGAAGCTAAAGCTCTATTTAGCGCTTCGTAGTGAAAGTCTCTAGCCTCCACCAACACTCCATCCAAATCAAAAACGATTAGTTTAATCATTTATGACATTTTCCCAGTTTCTAATTACATGTTCTGTATTTTCTTCTTTTGATATATCTTCTATTTTTTTTATTAAAGGCTTTTCTATATTACCGCCTAGTATTTTATGAATAGCGCACTGAGCAAACATTCCATTAATGCGGCCCTCTGGCTTGATTAAAATTATAGTTTCTAATTCTTCATTAATCAAATAGTCAATTTTATCTAAAAAATTTGGTAGGGGTTCATACCCAGCTTCAAAGGTAATATAGTAACCATTTTTAGCCTGATTAAATGCCAAGTCTACACATTCATCCAGAGTGGCCTCAACATGCAGCGCTCTCACCGCATAAAATATAGCCTTCTTTTTAATGGTGTGGTGCATTCTAGAAATAACTTCGGGGTGTGACACGTCAGAGTTATTTACTACTACAAAATAATCAGGCTTAACTCTTTTTTGTTTTAGACAAGATAGGATGGTTGCTTCCATATCTTTAATGGTCTTCCCCTTGGTGAGAACAATAAATACGCCGCACCGAATTTCTATTTCCTTGCTTACTTGCTTAGCCTTATCCTTTACGCCCTTCATCCAAGCGTCTTCTCTATACTTATTGCAGAATCTTTCAACAACCATATAGTTTTTATCGTCGTCTGTGGCCTCAACGACGTTTGTTCCAACCTTTTTAAATTTCGCTAATCTTCCATGAGAACATTCAGTCTGCGTGTTGTCGTCATAAATCGCAAATATACAGTCTTTACAAGATGTCCAGAGTTTATCGTCTGGTTGCTCCGTGTTCATTAAGACCTGTCCATTAAGATTAAATCTTTTTGTTTAAGCAATTGTGCTGAAGACCAAATATTCATTTGGTAGTTATACCTCTTTCTCATCCTAAAAGACCACTCAACGTCTTCAGACTCTCCCCAGCATAGATTTTCGTTAAGAGGCTCTGCCTCCATAACTTCTTTTTTAGCAACCCAGTAAGCACCTGAGATATACATATGCTGAATTTTTCTATAGACATAGGAAACAGTGCAGGCCCAGTGTTGTCCGTTGGGCAAATAGCAAAAGTCAGGGTCGTCCCAAGCACACCAATCTCTGTATCTAGTTCCATCCTCATTGAGAAGCTTGGTCATGCAAACTTCCCAGTCATATCCAAAATTTAAGAAACCCGAATACCAGTCCTTGTTTAATTTAACATAGTCATGAAGATAAACAATATTATCTTGCGTGGCATGCTCTGTTATTAAATTCTTTTTCTTAGTTATCCATCCGGGCTTAACTGTCTCATCAAAATCAACGTGCTTAACTACATCTATATTATAAACGTTATTTCCACCAACCACCACTATTTCTGGAGATTTTATACCCTGAGAAAGGATGCTATCAATGACTATTTGCACCCTGTCTTCTTGATTATCAGCGGTGATTATTCCGAAAGTAAAATTCACTTAGTCTCTTCTTCCGCTGGGTTTAGAGGAAATATTTCCGCAAGAGTTTCAAGCCTGTCTCTTGCGTCAACTAAAATATCTAAGGCGTCGTCTAAATTTTTCCAATAATCCTCTGTGGAATGGTCTCCAATACCAACTCCGTTATTAAGTAAAAGGTCCAGAGAGCCTAAAGCCTTCTCTCTGTCAGACAAAGCCTTATTGTATAAATAATTAATCATTCTTGTTTTCATGTTAAGTCCTGTCCTTAAATTTAATTGGTAGTTCTTGATGACACCCCATTATGTCAGAAAAATCCATATCTTCTAATGAAATCCTAGACCCCCGTATATATATAGTATTTAGTTCTTCCAAAGACACCCCAAAGTGTTCTCCAGCCCTGTTTTGTGACGACCCCACAAGGTTTAGGGGGGTGTTTACTACTGAGCTAATCTCTAAACAACATATGTTTGGTTTCAACCAGTTTTTATCAAACCTACCCTCAAAAGCATTGGGGGTGTCGTAATCATATTTTTGTATGATAGGACAAATATCTTCTTTAGGGTAAATATGACCATCAACGGAAAACGGATATCCAAAGTTGGTATGATGACCACCTAAAGACACCCAGCTCCAAATAAATACCTTGTCGTCGCCTTTCTCAATTATGCCATGAATGTCTGGTATCACACATGGCTGGTCCGTATAAAAATCTTGTATAACAGTGTTAGAGCCGAGTCTCAAAGAAACACAACTCATATTTTCATCAAAGGCCTCCTCTAAAAAAGAGCTAACACTAACAGGCCTGTATACTATGTCGTCATCTACGAAAAATGCTAAGTATTTATTTTTAGCTTCTGAGCATACCCTTATAGTATCTTTTTGAAAATCAGACTCTAAGACGAATTTAATCTGTTTGTTATAACTAAATCTATCTATAAGTAAATCATACCCCTTCTCGAACAGGTCGCTTGTGTGTTTGTATATTACATAAAGCTCATCTGTGTCTTTAAAGTTTTTCTCTATGCTATACAAAAGAAGGTCTAGTTGACAAGCCCTGTCTTTACTAAAAATTATAGATGTAATCATATTTGACTTTTAAACCACTCTATTGTTTTTTCCAGCCCCTCTGAAAATGAGGTTTCAGCCTCAAATCCAAAATGCTCCTCGGCTTTTGTTGTGTCCAAACATCTTCTAGGCTGCCCGTCAGGCTTGGAGCGGTCAAATACTATCTTACCATCATACCCCATTTGTGTCGATATCAAATTTACCAATTCTGTAATAGTAATTTCATTGCCGGTTCCAATGTTAACTGGTTGTGGGTCATTGTGGTTTTTCATAGCCATTACAATGGCTTTGGCGCAATCATTAACATATAGAAATTCACGACTAGCTTTTCCTGTTCCCCAAATTTCTACATCTTGGTGGGGAACATCTTCCATTGCCTCATGAAATTTTAATATTAGAGCGGGAATAACATGGCTGCTTTTGGGGTTAAAGTTGTCATTAGGGCCGTACATATTTACCGGTAACAAATTTACACCGTTGAGACCATATTGCTCTTTGTAAGATATAACCATCTGCATTAGGGTTTTTTTGGCTATTCCATACGGGGCGTTTGTTTCTTCTGGATATCCATTCCACAGGTCTTCTTCTTTAAAGGGAACGGGTGTAAACTTAGGGTATGAGCAAACAGTTCCTACCATAACAAACTTATCAATTTCATTAATCCTAGCCCCTTCAATCAAATGAGTACCCATGACAAGGTTTTCATATATAAACCTACCGGGATTTTCCTTGTTAGCCCCAATACCGCCCACCGTAGCCGCTAGATGTATGACCACATCTGGCTGTGTGTCTACATAGAGTGTTTTTACTTCTTCATATAGTCGTAAATCGTAGTCCTGAGAATTAACAGGAATAATGTTTCTATATTTGTTGCTACGCAATTCTTTACATACGGCCTGACCTAAAAACCCAGTGCCTCCCGTAATAACTATATTGCCATTTTTGTTTAGCACAGGCTTTCCTTTACTGCGGCTATAATGGCATCTTCAGAGCGCAGGTATTTAGGGTTCCAGCCAATCTTTTTAATCTTATGATTACAAGCCCTAATTATCTTGTTGTCCCCTTTCCAATTGGACTTATCTCCTAACCATCTTACTGGTTTAATTATACCACAAGCACGCATTACAATTCCTGCGACTTCTGCAACATTAAGCTCATCGTCTGGACATACATTAAATCTAGAATTAATACCGTTGTTAATCATTAGAATCATAGCGCTTACAGCATCGTCCACATGGCAAAACGGCTTAGTAGAGCCGGGAAAGCCGCCCAAAGCCTCTAATCTGGGATTAGTAGACCGAAGCTTAGCAATAAAATCTTTAATAATTCCGTGAGTTAGCCCCCCACCAATTGTCGCACATAACCTAAGACAGCACCCTTTTATCCTACCCATTGCAGTATAGATTTCAACCAGAGATTCCGACGCTCTCTTGGTCATGCCATAAACAGACGTGGGCTTAGTAAAATATGTTTCTTTGCACTTAAGGTCTCTTGTTTTATAACTTTTAAAGAACCAGTCGCCATAAACAGTAACTGAAGATATTAATATCACACGACAGTTTTCTGGTGCGGATTCTACTACCTTATGCGTAGATATTATATTATCCTGAATCATAGAATAAGGATTTTTATTTTCTAAATTAGGAACCGCATTAGAAGCTAAATGAAATATGACTTCTGGCTTATAGTGTTCGCAAGTTTTTTCGAAAGCGTCACAGCTTGTGTCACCCATATCGCACACTGTGTGATAGTGTGACTCTGCTAGATTTTCTGGAACCGTTCTGGAAACAGTAATTAATTCGTGGTCTTCAACAGCTAAATTTCTAATTAGATGTCGCCCAACAAAGCCAGTAGCCCCTGTTACTAATATTTTCATTTCATTACAACTCCTGCCTGCTTCAAAATATTCTCATAAACCTCAAAGCATTTAGCTGTTTCTTCTTCAAAGCCAAATTCAGACATCATCTTGGCCACCCTATGAAAGTAGCTATGCTTGGTTAAAACACACTTTTGACCTTTTACCATGTACTTACGTCTTTCATCTGGATATTTAAGGTAATGGTCTACCATTTCTTTAAACTCATCTGGAGTTTTAGCAAAAAGAAGCTCATCATCATTAAAAACGTCTTCTGCCATTGACTGCACATAATCGGATATGCAAAAGCCTCCGCCCGCTAGTATTTTGAACGGCCTTTCAATTATATCATACCCAAAATCTTGGGAGTGTGGCTCACTTATGTTTGGGCAAATGGTGGACGAGGCGATTAGATTTTTTACTTGGTTGTCTTGTATCCAGCCCAAGTAGTTTGGCCCCGGCCACCCTTGGTTTCCAAAGATTTTTATGTTGTACTCACCCAAGGGGTAACACAGTTGCAATAGGTAGGGGTCAAGATTCCTTGCCTTATATTCCCAATAGCCACCAACAAACCCAATGTCACATTTTAGGTTGGGGGTTTCTACCCCGCCCAAGTATTCAAAAACGTCAGCGGCACTAAGCATGGATACTACATTAATGCCGAGTTCTTCCCACTTGTTGTGAGTTTTGGATATCCAATTATCATGATAATGATTGTATACAAAAGTGGGCTGACCTGTCTCTTTTTTAAGTTTATCAACTAGCTTTATTTCTGCATCATTCGCTACTAATATGTTATACTTATCTGTGTCTATTTCTTTTTGCATATCGCCCCAGTCAGACGCGCGTAATGCAACCTTTAGGTGGGGCCGTTCTTTAATGCATTTAAATACTGAATCATTCAGATTGTAACTTTGGCCTATAAAAATATCGGGTTCAAATTCGTCAAAAGCATCATAGGGATTTTTAGCATGAATGTTCCAAAGCTGAGCGTCATGCCCTATCATTTGAAATACTCTAGCCCACCCCATTCTTATATAATAGTGTGCGTGGGGGCCGTCGCTTGAAATCATTATTTTCATAATAAGTCTCTTGAGGAATCTATATCTCTTATAACCATATTTTCTGGTTCTATAGTAGCAATATCGCCACCACTATCCAATATTTCATTTAGTATTTCGAAAGTATACATTTTTTGTCTCTCTCTGTTTCTACATATATTTTTTAACAAGCTTAGTTCTCTACCTCTAAAAAATGCAATTTGCGCCCATTTAGTTTCTAAACCGTATCCAAAACGTGTGGCCTTTTTGTTATTTATTGTCACCCCAACCTCGCCAGACTTAAATTGGTCTTGAGAGTCAATAATAGCAAAAGATTTTCTAAAGTCACAATATAAAAGTGTTTCTTTATTAAATGATAAGTCCCCATGCATAATTAGCACGCTGTCTCTCACACCGTTATTCAATGCCAGCCTTAAGCTTTCTGCCGTGTTTGTTTCTTCGTAACACTGATTTTCAACGACCCTGCTTTTGTTGTCCAGAACCTTCATTGCTTTATCGCACTCAAATCCTAAAACTACTATAATGTCACTTTTAGGAAGGCAAAAGTTTATGGCTGCAATTTGCTGTTCTAAAATTGTTTTTCCAGAATCTGTTTTTAATAAACATTTTGGGCCATAAGACTTCATTCTGTAGCCCACCCCTGCCGATAAAATAACGGATGTGGTATTTTTCCCATTGCGAGACTTTATAGGTGCGGTAAATCTATTGCTATTCACGACCACGTCTTTTTTCAGATTTTTCTTTAATATGTTTGGCGTTAATATTAAAAACGCCACCAGTAACTTTACTACTTTGGTTCTCCCCAGTAATTTTTGCTAAGCCTAGAGAAGTAGGAATATGTACTATAGAAAACTTTTCAGAAATACGTATCCATAAATCATAATCTTCTGACGAGCCGATAAAATCGCCACTAGCGGGGCCATGCAAGGCTGAATCATAAAATTCACCACTTGGTTCTCGCGTTGATACAAAAGCCTCTTTACTAATAAGAGCGTTGCTATGTACTATACATTCTTGAGACAACACGTCCTTGTTGTACGGCTGCTTAAATTCCGGTAAGGTTCTTCCGGTCTTTGTGTTAACTATGTCATAATCCGCATAAACCACACCAATCTCTTTGGGGTTATAAAGCCATTTTTGAACCAGCGCAGAAACTTTAGGTTCATAATACTCGTCATCAGCATCAAGTATGCAATATGCGTCTGTAAAATCCAAGCAGTACTCTATTGCTATATTTCTGGCTATGCTTGCGCCGTTATTTTTTGTTCTGATGGCTAAAATTATACGGTTATCTTGTTCGTCTACTAATACTGGCTCTATAGCCTCTTCGACTACTCCGTGTTCTTTAGGGTTTTTGAGTTTAGATTTAATTACATCCCAAGAATTGTCTGAAGAGCCATCATCAACAATGCATATATTGATTAAGCCTTCATAGTCTTGACCCATAGCACTGTCTATAGCGCTACCAACATATCTTTCGTAGTTGTAATTTGCTATAACTATAGTTATATTAGGAGTTTTCATGCGTTATGGCCTTTGGGCTTCTACCACCATGTCAAATTTGTTAACTCTTTTCTTAAGTATCTTTAAGCCTTGGTCTTCCATAATGCTTACTAATCTATCTATAGTAAGATGGGATAGTCGTGGCTTTTCTTCTGTGCCATGTATGGCTTCGTTTGCTTCGGTTATGTCTAATATTTTTTGATGTATAGCTTTTGATATTTGCCAAAGGTCTTTGCCACCAATCACTATTGTGCCTCTATGTCTCAATTTTGAAACCCAGTGGCTAATGGCGGTAAGAACAGTATCTGAAGGCATAAAATCTATGACATCTAAAGCGAGAATTTCTGTGGCTTCAGCGTCCTCTACAATATCATTCAAATTATGTATATCGCCTACTGTTTTAGTTTCGTCCCCAAAGCCATATGGGTCAATGTTTCTGTAGCCAGACAGTGGGTGTCCGTCTAATATTAAGTTAATTTTCATTGGTTCTCCTAATTGCTGCAAAAGAGTTAAAGGGGCTAGTAGTTCCTCTTACCCAGTTGTTTAAACCCGTTTCTTTTTGATGCATAACATTTCGTTTTACCGGGATGTCTAGCAACCTGAAGTCTTTGTATTTTTTGAGGATGTAGTTGATGGCTTCGTCAAGGAAAAAATCCTCTCCTTCTGAGGCAAAGAGTCTATCATAGTCGATATCTTCCTGAGACGTGCTCTTAATATCAGGAGAAACGTCGTGAAAAGCAACGATAGAATTATCAGACATAAAAGGAAGAACAGTTTTAAAGTCATTTACAACCTGTTTAAATGAATGAAATCCGTCTATAAAAAGAAAGCTTATTTTATCATCGCTGTAATGTTCGGGTATGTTGTCGCTATAACAGTTTACCTGTCTACATAAATCTTGAAACGCACCCCTTTTATAAACATTATAATCAAACATCCCCATAGCGTTTTCACCCACATATGATTGAGTTCCGGCTATAGCTTGATATTTTTCAAAGTCACAGTCAACAGAATAAACACTGTTGGATTTGTTATTAGTCATCCTTCTTGTTAAACAAAGAAGAACAGCAGACCCACCACAGAATGAGCCAATTTCCATCCAGTTGCCATCTAGGTCGGAGTTCAGGGCGCACCATAGTAGACACTCCTGCTCATTAGGCCACATTCCAATAGCGTTAGGAAGCTGGTGTGGTTTAATACCAAACGGCTTAAATTTTCTCATTATGTCGGGGATTATTGTTTCAAGCATTGTTTACTATATCATAGAATATATCGTTCCATTCGTCAGCAAACCTCTTAATGGAAAATCTTTCCAGCATGGTTCGTCTAGCCTCTTTGCCTAGACTATCTCTGAGATTGTCATCACTCATTACTGCTGCTATGTACTCTTTCATTTCAGCAAGGTCGTTTGTGGCAAAGCCATTGACCCCGTTTTCAATGATTTCTGGTATGGCGCAGGTGGCGGTTGAAACCACGGCGCAGCCACAAGACATAGCCTCAAGGAGAGACATGGGGATGGGGGAGTAGGTGGACGTGTTAACGAACATTCCACAGGAGCTATAATTATTTCTTAGGTCTTCTAGCGACTCTGCCGGTTGGGACAGACCCGGAGTGTCTCCAATAGCTTTAGTCGGAATACCCGTTGTAACTTCTTTCCATACATTGTAGCCACAACACCAGTCCCGGTTTATCCAGTCGTTTACCACAGAAAGGGCGTAGCTTCCCCGCTTAACATTTTCTGTGGGTTTCCAAAAATCAGAATCAATGCCGTGATAAATGACCTTTGAACTGTCAGGATTAATACCCCACACCCTTTTGTTATAATCCGTAATGTAAACATCAACCACCCCGGTCTTAGTGGATAAAGCTTGAAGCTGCTCCTGCCCCCACTGTGGAGGGGGGAGAGTATGATGAATATTTACTATGGGGACATTAAGATAATTAGATATTCCTTCCGCTATGCCGTAATGAGCCAAAATATTTTGTGATATAATTAGGTCTATATCTAGATGTATAGGAAGCTGCTTACCGCCCATACTTTTGTCTAAAACAGAATAGTTTTCTGGAATAGGGGCGTAGTTAGTATTCCAGTCCCTTATGCCTTCTCCAGTATAGGCATAAAAATTATGTCCTGTTTTACACAAGTTTGGTTCATATCTTTCATGAGTTACAAACGTTAAAATATTAAGAGCTTCGTTATCCTCAATTGTAGCCGCTCTTGTAATATATGAAACAGGACTAATTGGCATTTTCTAGCTCTTCCTTTATTGTTTCACCTATTGATTTATAGGAATAGTTGTTTACGTTGTCCATGCCAAACTTCTTGAGAGATAAATACTCTGGAGAATTAATTGAGCCTATTTTATACATACGCCTCATAGCTTTTTGCAATTCTCTAACATCTATATTATACCAGTCTTCATACCCCGTATACAAATCTTGAAAAGTTTCCAACATACCGAACGCTGGCTCTGGGTGGGCTTTTACTAATGTTCCACCGCCGCTTTCAAGGAAGTGCTTCATTCCCCCTGTGTCCGTACATATTGGGGTGCTTCCAAACCCCATCGCGTCAAATGCCGGTATACACCACGCCTCCCCAAAGCTAGGCATGACAAAGCAATCCCCCGTAGCGTGAAGCCTACACATATCTTCTTCGGACAACCGCTGAGTAATTATAAGCTCTTTTTTGTAGTCATCAAGATTTGAATATAACTTAAGGTTGGTTTTTACTTGGTCTGATATTTCTTTTACATGGCTAAAGCACTCATCTTCACTCATGCCTGACTTATTAGCCTTTATAACTAAAGAGATTGGCTCATTCGTATCAAACTCTATATGAAATGCTTTAAGGAGGGCTACCAAGTTTTTTCTTCTAATTAACTCTCCAACAAAATAAAACACAAAGGTGTTGTCAATCTGAGGTATTTCAAATTTAGTATATGCCTTATTAAACTTGTCTGTGTCGGAGGCGTGTGGGATTATCTTAATAGGAATAGTAACCCCACTTCTAATAGAAGCGTCAACCATCTGCTGGTTTATTACCCAAGCCTCGTCCATTAAATTGATACGCTCTGCCCAAGTGGTTCTGTCAAAAGAGTCTGTCTCTGTAGCATACAAGCCTATGTTTTTCTTAAATCTTCCGTTATAATCCATATAGTGTGGCAAGACATGTTGTATGCATATGTCACAACCCTTTATGCTCTTTTGTTCTAACTCTTCAATTCTCTTGGGTATTTCTGCCTGTTTTCCGCTAAGGTTAATTGACCTGCATACTACATCTATACCAACGGAGTCCATTGCTAATATATAATCAGCGGCTGCGTGACCCCAGCCAGTCCCCTCTTTATAATGTCCTATATATAAGACTTTCATATTAAATCTTTTCGCATGCAATTTTCTACTAATTTAAATCCGCACTTCTCATAAAACGATATGTTTTTCTTAGAGCAATCAAGTATTACCTTATAACACTTTCGCTCTACAGCTAAATCCACCAAAGCGTCTATAACAATTCTTCCAAACCCCTTGCCCCTGCAACTTGAGGATGTTACTACGTCTTCTATGTGTGCCGCTATATTGCCCCTTATTTTTTGTTCAAATAAAACAGCGCCCGTAGCAACTATTTCACCCCCAACCCCCAATACTAAAATAGTATGGTTGTAGTCTTGTTGATAAATATCAAACAAATCGGAGGTTTTGTTTAAGTCAACGTGGTGAACACTCAACTGGTCTAACAGAGCCATATAATATTTTGTTAGGTCGTTTCGTTCTAGTGGTCTAAGGAACATACGTATCTCAATTTTTAGGTAGCCAACTTGGTCTAGGCTTCTTTATTATACCACATCTTACTTTTTCCCAGTGATTTTTATTCTCAGCTATTTCTAGAATTTGATAGTAAGCCTCTTCCTTATCAAACTTTTCCCATTCTGGCCTAACATGCGACCAAGAATCTTCGTTAAAGTAAAATCCGCCCATACCCCTAACGTAGTTCTTGTTATCTAAATCTCTAAGCATTCTGGCATAATCATACGAGCCTATTTTTTCAGGCTCACCTAATACGTTTGTAAAAAGCCAGTCTACATACTCTCTATTGGGAAGGTACGCAGGAATCTCGCTAGGAATATTAATTAGGCGTGGGGGTGAGTCCCAAGTGGTTTCAGGGGGCTTGATTGGAATAGCGTCAAATAGGCTTTCCCATTTCTCTGCCGTTTTGTCCCAAGTGTAATGTTGTTCGAACAGCTTTCTTGTTTGAAAACCCTTTTTTAATCTGACGGCTTCGGGAAGACTAAAGAATTTTATTAATTTCTCAACAAAGTCATCATTATCTGGAACGGCTCTCATGCACCCGGTTTCAAGCTCTTTATATAAAGCCTTAACTTTAATTGGTTCGCCCTCAAGATTAGCCACAACGCTTTCCATTGCAGAATAATCAACAGACATAAAGGGAACGCCACAGGCGGCTGCTTCTACTTGGGGAATTCCAAACCCTTCACTGTTAGCATATTGAACATACAAATCAAAGAGATTGTATATCTTGGCGAGGTCTTCGTTGGTGGTCGTTGAATGTACGCTAGATGGCTTAGCGGCAAGGTAGGAGCATCTGGGGCAGATTGTCATGGAGCCTTCAAAGAAGGCTGGATATACGTTTTGGCACTGGCTACAGCAATACGTAAATATCACTTTGCTAGAAATCCCATGCTCGTTTAACAAGCTTGGTATATCCCAACCGATATCGGGATAGCTAGTGTGGCAGTAGAGGTAGACGTTGGTTAACTGTGTTTGATTTAGAAATTCTCTAAACGAATAAAACAGGTCTGGAAAAAGCTTTCTGCGCTGGTTCCTCATTACCGTTCCAATGATTAGTGAATCAGAACTAAAACCCATGTTTTGTTTATGAGCTTTTTTGTCTGGGGTCGGAACAAATACTTTGTCCGCAGAAGGAGAGGCTACCCCTAAGCAATTGATGGAACCACCGCTTTGCTGTTTGAGAACTCTTTCTCCAAACTCCGAGTAGTTTAAAACCGTATCAGCATTAGCAAACGTATATATCCACTGTTCGTTTTGTGGTTCTGCGTCTACTGTGGGCATTAGAGACCAACTAAACATTGGCCTAAAGGGAGAGCGTTGTGTAAATTCCACCATCCAAAAGTCACGTATGTCCATTACTATATCTGGACGAAAATCTAGACACACCTCTTCAAAGCGCCACCCCCCAAAAACATTGATTTGCTTTGAGTTGAAGTCCATGACTTCAGCTTCAATGTTAGGGTTAGGATGGTTCGGATAATATTTCCAAGGTATCTGTTCTTGTCTCGAATCAATTTCAGAGCCATATACTGACAATTCTGCTAATTCATATTTATCTGTAGCAAGAAGTCGTCGCATAACTTCTTTGCCATAAATAGAATATCCAGTATTTAGAAAAGATGCCTCGTTACATAATAGTATTTTTTTCTTACTCATTTTCTCCTGATTCAGCAGAAGCACCAACAAGCTCTTCTTCTCTATTAAATCTGTCTCTATTAGAGAAAAGGTTAAAGCTGTTTACCCTAAACTTAATTCGTGAACATTTACTTCCATCTTCTTCATCCCACCGGTGCTGTCGGGCAGACGCTGACACCGCTAATTCATCACCCTTATTACAATATTTAGCGATTGTGGTAGCTCCACTATCCCACGCTTCAAAGTCTAGATAATCAACTTGCTTGGTTTTATTACCATCCTTAGAGCGTCTATACTCATTAATTGCCAGTGTAAACTTAACGACATGAGTACCATTAACAGTTAAAAGTTCTGGGTCTCGAACAAATCTTCCAACAAAAGAACAGGAATTCATTATTCAAAATCCTTTCTTAAAAAGGGTAGGGTAAGCAAATTATAACCTGAACCAATTCCGCATCTCTGGGCTAGACTTGAATAGTCTTTATCGGGGTTAGACAGAAAATAGTAAAACAAATTAGCGAAGTTATCCTCTAATTCCCTTTCGTGCTCATCAACAGGGCCGTTTAAGCAAGAAATCAGCCCCTCGGTATCTACCTCCTCTCCCTTTTCGTTGTAATACAGTATTAGCTTAGTGGAAATACTTAAGCCAAGCGCTCTGTTCAATAAGTCTTGAAATATTAACACTCGCCTTGAGTATTCTGGGCATTCTAATTCAGTAACTTTTGGCTCGTTACCATCTATGGTATAAAAATATTTTAATCCAATATTAGTTATTTCATAAAATATAGAGTAAGCCTCGGACCTATTATGAAATATTGTTTGGCTTGGAAATATTGCTAGGCAGCCATTTTTATCACTATCCTTGTGAACACTAATAAAATAATCCTGCTGCGTACAGTATTTTACGGCTTCCTGTATGATGTCGCTCATTCTATTATATCTACCTAATTTACTAATTCCAACTAAATCTGCTTTGCTTTTTGCACAACAAGTCCGTCTTTATGTTTTTGGGATTCCCCAAATATTAGCACTGTATTTTTTTCACTGATAATGCTTTTATATTCTTCCCAAGCCTCTGGGAATACTACTACATTGTCTAATTCGCACGTCCCATCTTCAACTGTTAAAAAAGCCATTTTCTGACCCTTTGACTTACCCTTCTTTATTGTCCATTCTGTAGCTCTTTTTATTTCTACAGCAAGAGAAACCTTACCCTTTTTACCACCAGCAATTTCCTTACATGTTGAATCCACAGCGCCCACATCACAGCCGTCCACCTTTGAGTAAGTAATGCTGGCACCTAAGTATTCTGCTTCTTTACTTGCTATAAAATGTGGGTCGTCTTTTATAGAATGGGGAGGATTTTTAAGCAGGGATAAAAGGTCTTCTACGGCCTCTTTTCTTTTGACAGTAAAGGTGCCGCCCCCCTCCTTCTTTGTTGGCGACAGCAGGGTTAGGGATTCAATAAGGGTTTTGCAAGACCGACAGTTTTCTCTTACCCAGTCTTTCTCTTTGTTGGTTAGAGACCCCCAAGTTTCTAAGTCATAGAGCATTTTTGAACGTGAAATATCAAGATGGCTCATCGCCCCCACAGAGACAAGCGCTGATGAGGTAGTAACCCCAATTTTGTCCGTAACATGAGTTAAAAGCGTATGCCAGTCTAGCTCGCCAACCTCTTTATTTAAGTCTTCTCTTATTTCATCAGCCGTTCTAAAGAATTTTTCTACTTGGCTTTTACCAACAAACTTTATGTCCTGTAAGCCAAAATTAATATCTTGACCATTAATACTAAATTTGGGGGTGGGATTTGTTATGGTCGGAGGAAAGACGTTGATATTATGTATCTTCGCGTCAGAAATTAATTCTCTAACTTCTGTTTGTGGGTCTTGTTTTCCATCTGAGTGATATAAATAGCTCCAATAAAAGTCTATAGGGTTGTGCGCCTTGTAGTATGCGCTCCAATAGGCGCAAATGGAGTAAGATACCCCGTGAGAAAGGTTGAACGAATATCTTGAGGATTTTTCAACCCACGAAAATATTTCTTCGGCTGTTTCATTATCAACGATTCCTTCTTCATCGGCCCCCTTTAGGAAAGTCTTTTTTACCTTCGCCATAAGGTCTGCCTTTTTCTTTCCAATGGCCTTGCGAAGGTCGTCAGCTTCCTGAAGATTGAACCCAGCCACAACCTGCGATATCTTCATCGCCTGTTCCTGATAAATTAAAACCCCCTGAGTGTTTTTTAATATTGGCTCTAAGCATTCATGAATATATTCAATTTCATCCTTACCGCTTTTTCTGTCAACATAATGCTGGGTCATAGACTTACCCTTTGATAAAGCCTTTAGACAACCCGGTCTTATAATTGAAATAAGGGCGGCAAGCTCTTCTATGTTTCGGGGCTTTGTTCTTTTAGCCCACGATTTTCCTAAATTACTTTCTAGCTGAAAAACACCCTTAGTTCTACCCTCACAGATTAAGTCCCAAGTTTTTTCGCAATCATAGTTTCCAAAATTCATACTTTATTCGCTCGCAAATGCTTTTTCAAATTTTATTTTAGGAGACAGGCTTCTATGAAGCTTCATAAACTTAACTAAGATATGCGCCGTGTCCAAGCAGTCCTGCAAGGCGTCATGTGCGCCCTCTTTACTGATGTTCATGAGGTCTCTCATAGAGTCCATACTAATAGACCTTACGTCAGGATTATTTTCCATCCACATGAATACAGTGTCCATCAAATCAATTTTATATATTGGATGGAATATTCCTTGTCGTCCGCTTTTTTTATCAACGGGGCCGTGTTCTTTACACATTCTTTCGACAATAGGCATATCAAAATTATTTATATTATATCCTGCTGCAATAGGATTAAACCAAGAGGTTCCTTTCCAGTTATGCATAGAAACAAATTTGGCAAACTTTCGCCACACAAACTTTGGAGTTGGAGCTTTAGCCAAAGCTTTTTTTGTTTTTCTGGTTATATCAAGGGCCTCGTCTTCAAGTGGGTCTAACCCCAATTGCGTAGCCTCTTCGTCGTCAAGTATCGGCCTAATTTCTGAATTGAATGTGCCGTTGCCCTTAATCTTGAGACTTTTGCCGTGTATTACTACTGCCGCAATTTGTGTTGGTTGAGTTTTATGAGGATTTCGTGAACCCGTTTCAAAATCAAAAACAACAATATCTCTGATGTTTAAAGACATGTCTTCTCCTAAACAAGTTCTTTTAAGTGTTTCAAGAATGTTTTCTTATGAACATTGTCTAATCTAACAAACAGGGGGTCTAATATTTCGTCAGCTTTATATAAAAGTAAGTCGGCGTTGCCGTCACCTGCCGCCGTAACTTTTCTAAGTGGTTTTGTTTTCTTAATAAACTTTTTCAGGTTGGCTACGGTTGTGGCCCACATTGTCTTTTTACCGTCTTGCAAAATAATATGCACCCACAGGTCTGCTTTTGTAACATTGATACCACTAGGCTTGTTTGCTCTGCAATTGTTAACTTCAATAGCTAGGTTGCCTGTTTTTTCAGCCATATAGTCATACTTTACTTCGCATGTAAATTTCTTTCTACCATACTCACAAAGAAGGTCATAGTCATATCTTTTATCGTAGTCTTCATTAATCTCACAATCAATGTTAGACTTCTCAAATACGCTACGAGCAAACTCTTCGCCCTTATTACCAAGCTTGAAGCTCATTTTTTTAGTTTTCCTTTTAATTCAAAAAACTTATCCATAGCCTCGTTGATGGTTCTATAGCATTGACTAAAAAGATATCTGGAGTCGCTACAATGTACTTGATACACCACTCTCCTGACTCTTCCTTGATAATAGTCGCTGAGAAAACAGACACACAGCTTGCCCCTGTAATCAACGGAGCACCCATCAAGTAAAATCTGCTTATACTCCCTAAATAAAGAATTTTGCACCTTGCTCATTAATTGGCCCCTGTTGAGATTTGAATATCCATAATTTTATCCAGTAAATTTACACCTAATATATCAAATTTAACGTGTCCCATAGCTTCCAAGTCAGACATTTCAAGTCCTGCTATTTTGTTGCTTCCATTTGTCTCTTTTACCATTGGGCAAACAGAGCTAAGCTCTTCGGGTGAGATTACTACTCCAGCAGCGTGTTTTCCTTGAGATTTATATGTCCCCTCAATCCTCATTGCTTGGTCAAAGTATTTGGCATATGGCCCAGTGGTATTTCCTTCTTCATCCATCTGGCAGTAATCTTTAAGAATGTCCGGCTGGTGTAATAAAGCCCACTTGATTACAGAGGGGGTGTCCATTTCTTGTAGCTGGTCTGAAATTTCTTGTTCGTGAGGCAGGCTTTTTGTTATCATGTTCATTTCATCATAAGAACACGCATCGTGAACCCTGAGAACTTCTTTAAGAGCACTTCTTCCTTGTAAGCGACCAAACGTAATCATTTGGCCGACCTTACCGTGACCATACTTCTGTCTCATGTATTCAATAACTTCTTCTCTCTTGCTGGCTGGGACATCTACATCAATATCTGGTAAAGATACGTGTCCTTCTGTCTGTCTTCCTGTTGTATAAAACCGCTCAAATATCAAGCCGTATTGAATGGGGTCAACCTGAGTAATTCCTATTAAATATGACACCAAGCTTCCTGAAGCACTTCCGCGACCCGGACCCGGAAGCCACCCTTGAGAGCGAACGTAGTCTACAATGTCAGAGACAATAAGAAAATAGCTAGATAAGCCAGCCCCCTGCAAAACAGAAAGCTCGTTCTTAATTCTTTCTAGGTACTCATTCTCTGTGTCCTTGTCTGTTAGCCTGTTGCCATCTATTAATTTCTTACGCCACCCGTCTCTACATAATTGTCGCAGGTATTCGTCAGGACCGTCTTTTGAGGGGAAGGGGGGCAATACAGGGGGGCCGAGTATTTCATATTCCTCGCACATATCAGCTATTACCACAGAATTGTTCAATTCTTCCTCTGTGTGAAGCTCTGACATTTCTTCAAGCGATGGTATATGATAGTTAAAGGACTTAAAAAATACAGAAAGGCCTACGTCTTCTCCCGCATCTAACTTTTTCTTTACCTTCTTATATGTAGTTTTCATAGCTGAACACAACAATACTCTTTGGTCAGGAGCGTCCTGTTTAGTGGGGTAGTGTGAGTCAGCCGTAGCTACACATGGGATATTTAGTTCTTTACCAAGCCCTCTTAGCTTCTCTCCCACAAGACGCGCTGCCGGAGAATTTTCTTGGTCTATAAGCTGTATCTCTAAAAAGAAGTTTTTTTCACCAAATGCGTCTTGGTATCTACGAACTAGCTCTGTAGCCTTTTGCTTCCAGTTATCATCAAGGAAGCTGTTTACCTTATCGTAGGAATTGGCATTATAAGCCTGTCTCCAATCAGAAAATAAGACATTAGCCATGTCGCTTCCTAAATGGCCACTAAATGATACTAGATTTCCGTTAGCAAAACCTTTTAAGGTGTTTAAATCAAGGCGTGGCTTAAAGTAAAAGTTTTCTGGGTCATTGCTTTTTGAAGTTGCCTGAATCAAGCTCTTCCACCCAGCTTTATTTTTTGCTAAAACAACTAGATGGCTAAGAGACCTGTTATTCTTGTCCTTTACGCTAATGTCTTGAGTAAGATAAAACTCACAACCCAATATGGGCTTGATACCCTTTTCTCTCATTTCCTTAGTAAAAGCAACACAGCCAGAAATTGTGCCGTGGTCTGTTATGGCACAAGAGGTGTATCCAAGCTCATGACATCTTTCTGCCACCTGCTGTGGCTTACTGAGTCCGTCAAGCAAGCTGGCGTGTGTATGTAAATGAAGGGGAATCCAATTAGTCATATTTATTCCTACCCCGGCGCTGAGTAGTATCCAATCTTAAAGCCTGTTCTAGTGCAATCCTCTGTAGCCTTGTCAATTCCTTCGTCTTGAATCTTTTCATGTATATATCTACACATGTTAGTGTCTGTTCCGGGCCAATTGTTTTTGGCGTAATCACACAGCTTGGTACATTTCCAATGTTTTTGCTGTGGCGAAATCATACGCGGATTTATGTTGTTTTTTATTTGAGAAAATCTAGTTCTGAGTTTATCTAAAAATAGTTTTTTATCAGACCCATCAAAACAAAGACTAAAAGGACCACCATCCTTAATATAGAAAATAGTCATAATAGACTGTTCGTATTCTGGAAATAGGTGGGATATTGCATAATTATACAGCAAAAGCTGTGGGTCGTCAAGTAATTTATCGTAGGTTTTTTCTTCGCCGGTCGCCCAATCAATGCGACGACCAGTTTTCCAGTCTATGGTCTCTAGAACACCGCTAGAAGCTTCCGTCACAAGGTCAATGGTTCCCTTAATGGCTAGCGTTCCGGTCAGTTTGGAGCCGTCTGGAAGGCTGTAATCATACTTTGCCCACGGCTCATCTATAACAATATCAAAGTGGGGTTCTGCTGCTATTATATTAAGGTTTCTAGGGTCAAATTGACCATCATTATACTGCAAGCCCATCCAAGTCCATTTATTACAATCATTGTAGTCTTTTTTACTGTAGCTATGAATACAGTTAGAAGTGTAGTGATTAAAACTTCTATCAACTAATTCATTAACAAAATCTTCTGACCATATCTTTTTACTACCAACACCTATCTTTCCAAGAGCGTCTTCAGCAAATGACCTTTTATTATCTTTTAAAGCCTTACTAGCTCTTGCTAAACACTCCATCACCTTATGAACTATGGTTCCCATCTGGGCTTTTTTACCAGACGTAGACGGATGCCCCAGAACATAATTGATGTAATATTGCTGTTGGCAATATGAGTAATTATTATAAGATGAGCTTCTTATATATGTTACTAGCATAAAGTGTTACCATCCCCATTTCTGGATATTTGTTAGTAAGCATTCGTGTGTTTCCTCAATGGTCATATTTTGGTTATCAATAATTAAATCAAAGTTGTCCCAATCAAACTTATCTTTATCAAGGGCCGTTTCACTGGGGTGTTTATCTTCGGAAACTTTTCTGGTAAGTCGCACCACTTTGCCGCCGACCCTTTTGATTGCTTCCACCTCGTTACCAAACCTACAATCTCCAATTACCGACATCGCGCTTTGTTCGGTCTCTATTCTATTTATACATGCCGAAGTCCAAACATTTGGATTTATTTTTCGGCACACGTCGGTTCCAAAATATTGCATAAATTCTCTAGCAGTTAAGTTTCCCTTTTTCATGGACGGACGGGGCAGGTCTTTCCATTTAATATCGGTCTTACTATTTTTATCTTTGTCTGAACCAAAGCATTGGTTCCACCCCAGCCCAAATAAATTCATGCACATATATTTTTAGGGGGTCA
>Ga0209501_10000603_pt1 | contig 43285 bp, 45 predicted proteins | sample ArcticOcean_MG_C_4_FD_187434 | JGI IMG/M metagenome (GOLD analysis project Ga0209501, IMG submission 187434) | Marine microbial communities from western Arctic Ocean - ArcticOcean_MG_CB4_134 (SPAdes) (version 2) | ecosystem: Environmental > Aquatic > Marine > Oceanic | place: Arctic Ocean...
CAGTACAGAACGATTGGTTCTATACCCCAACAGGTTGTGGATTCTATCCAACATCTGAGTGGGCAATGCCAGCCGAACGTTGTGCTAAGATTCCAGGATATGGAGACTTCCACGAAGGTGGAACACCTGAAGCTGATAAAGAGAAGGCAAGAGCTATTCTCGCTGAAGCAGGGTACGAGCCTGGCGAGTTGAAGTTAAACGTATACTTCTGGAGTGCGATCCAAGCTGATGCACCTGCAATTCTTGAAGATCTAAATGCTATCGGCATTGTTGCTGAGGCAGAGATCTTAGAGACAGCACGAGCATACGCTACATGGAGTGATGGTAACTTCGATGCTGGAGTTCACTCATTCTGGGTTGCTGGAATTGATCCAGACATAACCCTATACGAGCATTTCTATACAGGTTCTGATCGAAACTATAATAGGTATTCGAACCCAGAATTCGATGCTCTAACAAACAAGATGAGTGCTACTGTAGATAAAGAAGCTCGTAAAGAGTTAGCATGGCAGGCCATGGAGCTCGCTTTGGGAGAACAGGCTAAGATCATAATGTCACATAGTTCTTATGTACCTGTTTTCAACAAGAGAGTTAAGGGCTTAATGCCAACATTGAACTACTTAGCTGGGTATGGCCCACACTTAAGGTATGACCATACATGGCTTAGTGACTCTTAGAGACTAAGTTCAAAGTTCTCTAGTCTGTGTGAAAACACAGTGTCTTGAGTGAAATAAAGGTCCTCGGTGGAATAATATCTGCCGGGGACCTTTTCTTGTTTGTGTTAGTATTTTCCGCCTGTGTGAGTATCGTGCAGCTATAACCTTAATAGTTGTAGAGATTGTGCTGTTTGTAATATTGGATGATGTTGGAGGAGTTTTCTTATAAGTCTCAATTTATTTGCTAGTGATACTTATTGCGACTCTCCAAGAGATGTTATTTGTTATTGAAATTGAGAATCCATGAATCAATAAGTGATACTTGGTATATCGAATATCTATTGAGTTATGAAATTATCAGGCATCAAGGATAAATAACGCCGAAGTTTTAAATATTGACCATAAACTATCACCGGTATTTATGTTTAGCTGTTCCAATGATCGTTGTGTTATGTGCCCGTTTAGCATTAGGCCATCTTGAGATTCTATACCCACCAGGTAGCCCCCAGCTGTTTTCTCTATGATGTTCACTCTACCAGGTAGTATATTTCTAGCTGAGAGTGAGCTGATGTCTGGTTGTCTAGTCGAAAAAATAATATCACTCGCTTTCAAACCTACAGATATAGCTTCTCCCAGTTCAATTTTTTTATAAGGCACTTCTAATATTAATGAATTACCAAATTTAGCTAGAAGAATTCCTTCATTTGGTAATAATTCATTGACCTCCAACTCTAATATATTCTCTAGCCCTGTTAACTGTGCTATTTGGGTTGAATTAGGCTGCGTTAAAGTGGTAACAGGTGTTCCTGTATCGATGATGGATCCATCTTGAATCACTTGAACATGGTCACCTAAGATTAGAGCTTCCTCAATATCATGGGTTACTAATAATACGGGAATGTTTTCATTTAATAATATTGTTCTAATTTCTTGTCTTGCAGATCGTTTTAGGTCAGAGTCTAAAGCTGCAAAAGGCTCGTCTAAGAGAAGCATTTTGGGTGATGTTGCAAGCGCTCGGGCCAAGGCAACTCGTTGGCGTTCCCCACCTGAAAGAGCATTGATATTTCTTTCAGCTATAGCTGAAAGTTGCAGGCGGTCAATAAGTGCATTTGTTTTTTCAGAGATATAAGATTGGCTTTCTGCGGTAATCCCGTATTCAATATTGTTTCTCACATTAAGATTCGGGAAAAGCCCGTAATTTTGAGGCATATACCCTATGTTTCGTTTGTGAGGAGGAAGATCAATCGACTTGCTAGAATCGAAAACAGGCACACCTCCTATTTCAATGGCCCCGCGCTGTGGAGTACTTATGCCTGCTATTGTTTTCAGTGTAAGAGATTTACCAGCTCCGGATGGTCCGAATAATATTGATATTTCACCCGATTTTATATCCCAATTACTGGTTAGGAGGAAATTCCCGACTTTTGATTCTATCCAGCCCTTAGCGTTCATTACCGCACCTCTCTCGATTGGGATCTTTGGCCAAGAATGGTAAGGATGACTAGGATCATAGTAGAAGCAATTAGTAACACTATAGATAGTGCTATAGCAGCATCGAAGTCTGATTCCATAGCAGACAGAATGGCCAGAGGCATGGTTTGAGTTTTACCGATGAAATTTCCTGCAAACATTAAAGTCGCACCGAATTCAGATAGTGCTCTCGCCCATGACAGGGCTAAACCTCCTAGAATTGTTGGGGATGCTATAGGTAAGGTTATTTTAAAGAAGGTTTTAATTGGTGTCACGCCTAGTGTTTCCGATATATCCTCTAGTTCTTTGGGCACTTGGGCAAACCCAGCTGATGCAGATTTGGTATAGAAAGGCGCAGCAACGAATATTTGAGCCAGAATTACTGCGAATGTGGTGAATGATACAGAGTAATCAGTGTTTCCAAATATTTCACTCAATAAACCATTTCTGCCGAATGCCATTAGCATGGCGACTCCTGCAACTACGGGAGGGAGGACAATGGGAAGGTCAACAAGTATTTCAATTACGCGTTTTATTTTTCCGTTCCGTCTCGATAAATAGTACGCAGTGGGTGTAGCAAATAGTATGATCGCTATGATACTGATGCTGCTTGTTATGAAAGATAGCCTTAAAGCTTGGAATGTGAGGTCGCTAAAAAGGTTGTCTATGAGTTGCTGGGACCTTAACGCTCTGGCTAACAAAGCAAAGATCGGTAGTCCTATGAAAACTATATATACGATAGTTGTCCAGCTCGTAACTCGCATCCAGCTTCCCTTGTTATTTTCTTTGGAAAATAAGTTCAACTTACTTGTCCTACTTTATCGTTCTAAATCCATTTGCTAATAAAATATTGGATCCCTTTGATGATGATAAGAAACTTATGAATTCTTCAGCAATTTTTTTCTTATCGCGTTGCTCTAGCGTAACTATAGAATATGTGGGTTTTGTATTTAATTCTATTGGAAAGGGGATTCTTTTTACGTTACCATCTAATTGCTTCGATATATCGGTTGAGTATACTATGGCGGCATCTACTTCCCCTAATACTACTCTAGAGAGCATGCTACGTACGTTTGTCTCTTGGGAGACAATATTTCGGGTGAAATTTGCTGGAAATTCCTTTCCATAATAACCGGACGATTCTATTTCTCTAATAGCTATTAATGTGTATTCTCCAATAGGGACCTCGGGTAATGCGGTCACAATTTTAAGTCCAGGATTCAAGATATCCGTGAAAATTTCTATGTTAGGTGTTTTTTGTGAGGCTATTAACACTAAATCGTTTTGTGCAAACGCTACGGGATCGCTACTTGTATAACCACTAGCTGATAATTCCTCAATTTGTTTATTATTTGCTGATGCAAAAAGATCAGCTTTTGCACCGTGTTCTATTTGGGAGCGTAGAGTAGAAGTGGCCGCATAATTTATTTGAATATCAGTATTCGGGGCTTCAGATTCAAAGGCCAATTTTAGATCGTTAAATGTTTCTCTGAGTGAAGATGCTGCAAAAATAGTTAGTTCTTCTTTTTGGACTTCTTCGTTATATTGACATGATGACATAATAAGTAAGAGTAACGGTAGAAGTACAATAGGATAAAATATTTGTTGTCGCATTTTCTATCCGATTTCTTTCATATTCCTATAAAATATATTATCTGAATGTTTTAATTTTATCGTTATACTAAGTGAACAGGAATAGCTACTTAGAAGGAGTCATATATTGGAATTTAGTGAAGTGATGCAAGTTCTTTCTCGTCAGCTTCACAAGGGTGCAATACAGACAGGTAAAACTGTTCTGGAAAAGTATTCTTATGATAGGACTTCTCAGATGAGTTTACCTCAAGCTGTGATTAAGAGCCACTCTGAGCGCGAGGTGCAATCAATTTTGCGTTTAGCAAATGAAAATATAATTCCTGTTGTTACGCGAGGCGCAGGGAGTAGTTTAACGGGAGCGGTTGTGCCAATTACTAGAGGAATAGTTCTTGATGTATCTGAGATGGTGAAATTTAAAGTGGTTAAACAAGATTCAGTGGCGATTTCAGAACCTGGTGTTGTGACGTCAGTTTTACAGTCTGCTGTTGAAGCGGAAGGTTTATTTTATCCTCCTGATCCTGCAAGTCTAGAATTTTCAACTATAGGAGGGAACCTAGCTACGAATGCAGGAGGAGCAAGAGGTGTAAAATACGGAGTCACCCGTGATTATGTACGAGGTTTAACAGTCGTACTCGCTGATGGTCAGGTTCTTAATCTTGGAGGGCAATATCACAAGAATTCTACTGGATATCAACTAATGCACTTAATAATTGGCTCAGAAGGAACCTTGGGAGTGATTACTAACAGTGTTCTACGCTTGATCCCATTGCCACCCTATACAAATACTCTAAGAGCAATGTTTAGATCAGTAGAAACAACGTCTGAAGCTGTAACAGGGTTATTTGAAAAGGGTTTCAATCCCAATACAATTGAGCTGATGGATCGTGTAAGCCTAGAGATCGTCTCAGATAACCTTGATTTTGATTTATCTAAAGAACATAACGCTATGATTATTATCGAATGTGATGGTACGGATAAAGATCAGGTTGACCAAGACCTTTCAAATATAGCATCAATGATGCAACAAAAAGGTGCGTCAGAAGTAGTGATTGCTAAAAACGAGGAAGAGCGTATTACAATATGGAATGCTAGAAGATCAGTTTCTGACGCGTTGGCCAAAAGCTCACCCAACAAACTTGTAGAAGATATTGTTGTTCCTCGATCAAAGATTGCTGCCCTTGTACAGGAAGTACAAAATATAGCTAAGGTTAACGGTTTAACAATAGCGTTGTTTGGTCATGCAGGAGATGGTAATTTACACCCGAATTTCCTTTTTGATCTAACCAAACAAAACGAACTTCAGAAAGTAGAGAAAGCTTCGAAGGAGGTTTTTGAACTTGCAATGAATATGGGAGGCACACTATCAGGTGAACATGGAATAGGGACCTTAAAGAGACAATTTTTGGAAGATGCCGTTGGCCATAATGTTTTAGATTTAATGCGGTCGATTAAGAAAATGTTTGATCCTAACAATATTTTAAACCCGCAAAAGATTTTTCCTATGGAGAATCACAATAAGGATAAAATGGGCTTTTTGTCAGATTTGCCCTTCAATAGCGAATATAGTGATCCTAGTGAATAAAGGTAATTAGCCACAACCATTAAATGAACGAAGGAAACGGTTTCTCTTATTTTCTTATAAGTTCTACTGTTTGTTTCTTGTGGTTATCATATGACTTATGCAAAAATTCTATTGTGGTAATAGATCTAATGCGCTTAACTTTAAATATCAATATAGGTAGATATTAATTTAGAATTGGGAATGATGTGGCTAAAGACGAACTGTTTGAGAAAAGACTAGAGAAATTAAATAGACTTCGGGATAAAGGTATAGACCCATATCCTAATAAATTTGTGCGTTCGCATACAACTGTTGAAGCTCGCGCTATATTAGAAAAACCTGGGGAAAATCAAGATGTTTCCGAAATAACGCTAGCTGGACGTTTAGTGTCAATGAGATCTATGGGGCGTTTAACCTTTGCTGTAATTCGAGATGGTAAAGGTCAAATCCAAGTTAGTTTCGAACGAGACTCTATGGGCATTGAAAAATACAGCGTGCTAAAAGATCTTGATTTAGGTGACTTTATAGGCGTTAAAGGAGAGATGTATAGGACGAGAACGGAAGAAGTTACCCTGAGAACACTTGAATTAACTGTATTAACAAAGTCGCTGAGACCGATACCTGAGAAATGGCATGGGTTGAAAGATGTAGAACAGAGATATCGTCAACGGTATTTAGATCTTATTTCAAACCAGGAAGTTCGAGAGATATTTGAATTTAGGAGTAAATTTATATCAACCCTTAGGTCACTCATGGAGGAACGAGATTTCATGGAAGTGGAGACTCCAGTAATGCTTCCAGTAGCGGCTGGCGCTATGGCTACTCCCTTTGTTACTAAACACAATGCCCTTGATAGAACCTTGTTTTTAAGAATTGCGACAGAACTTCATCTAAAGCGATTATTAGTTGGAGGCTATGACAAAGTTTTTGAAATTGGGCGTGTGTTTCGAAACGAAGGCCTAGATGCAAGCCATAATCCTGAATTTACCACAATGGAGTCATACGAAGCGTATGGAGATTACGAATCTACTATGGTGATGGTTGAAGAATTACTATCGTCTATTGCTCAAAAACTACTTGGCACGACAATTGTCGAATTCCGTGGAGAAAAAATCGATTTTAAACCTCCCTGGGAGAGAATTTCACTGGTTGAAGTTGTAAAAGAGTGGGCAGGGATTGATTTATTTTCAACTGAGAACAAGACTGCAGTAGGCTTAAGAAAATCAATGATTGACCAAGGGTTAAATCCAGCAGAGGGTACTTCTTGGGCTCAAATGGCTGACAAGATTATAGGAGATGTTGTTGAACCTAAACTCATTCAACCAACATTTTTATTGGACTATCCAGTTGCAATGACTCCTTTGGCGAAATTTAAGAAAGGTGATGACAATTTAGTAGAACGATTCGAGGGATTTATTGGAGGAATGGAAATTGCGAATGCTTTTACTGAACTTAATGATCCTATCGAACAAAGAGAGAGATTTGCTTTTCAAGAAAAGAGCAGAGAAGAATTTGCGAAAGAAGAATTTGATCGTTTAGACGAAGACTTCTTGGTAGCGGTTGAACATGGTATGCCGCCAACTGGAGGATTGGGTCTAGGGATTGATCGACTTGTTATGGTATTAACAGGGCAATCGACAATTCGTGAAGTAATTTTGTTTCCCCAGCTAAGATCTTTGGAATAATATTCAAATCCAAGGGTTTCTCCGATAACGTAACTATGTATAACGAACCGTGAATCGGTACATCACATACAACGTACCAGTCGTAAGTAGGCACAGTAATATAAATTACGATTAAATGGCTTTATATTCATTTGATTATTAACAATAATTTTTACGATCCATCGGTTAGAATATTGTAAAGCAAACTTTTTTATCATTCTGGAGTCATTATCATAAAAGCCATAGAATATTCATTCAGTATTAGTCACCGGTTAAAACTAAAGCTTATTTAAATATGGAATTCATCACAATTGCATTATTGCATTTATTTGCCGTTGTAAGTCCTGGCCCTGATTTTGTTCTCATTACAAGACAGAGCATTCGTTATAATCGAAACATAGCCATATGGGCAAGTTTAGGTATTGCCACAGGGATATTATTCCATTCTGTTATAGCTATAACAGGTGTTGTTGTTATAGTCACTTCAAATAGCTTTTTATTTAATTCTATAAAAATTGTAGGAGCAATTTATTTACTTTATTTAGGAATTATATCTATTATCAATAGCAATAAAATTAAGGAACTAACGGCGGGCGTACCTGCAAAAAAAGAAAATTTAAGTGGTTTTCTTGCAGGTCTAATAACTAATATCACGAACGTTAAAGCGATACTATTCTTTGTAACAGTTTTCACAGTCGTAATAGACCAGAACACTGATCGATTGACACTATCTTTTTATGGACTTTATATGGCTGTCTCCACTTTTATCTGGTTCGCCTTCATATCAGTTGTATTTACTGATGATCGTTTTATAAGTAAATTCTCATTATATTTACCCACGTTTGAAAAAATAATTGGACTGATACTTATCGTAATTTCTTCCCAGATTTTTCTCACATATGCAAACATTTTATAGCTATAAAATTTTAGGCCAATCAACAATTCGTGAAGTAATTCTGTTTCCCCAGCTAAGATCTTTGGAATAATATTAAGTCGAGATTACGGGAACTCCGGTATTTTGTTACTTCTTTTCCGGCATGAAACGCTAATTACAACATACAGTTAGTAATTCTCTCAGTTCGCTCCCGCCCAGCGTTTTTTCTTTGGCTAGGCGGGAGGTTTTTAATTACTTATCCTCTTGAAGGAAGAGTTACCGTTACTGGCCCTGGGCCTACAGAAACATTTCCTTTATTAGCCAAAACTGATTGCATCTCTAACTCAACAAGGTTCTCGCCGCCTTCTTGGTATTTTCTATTTACCTTACCTTTGACTACAACGGTATCGCCAACTGTACTGAAGACTTTCATCCTAAATGGACCAGTTTGCTTAATAGTACCGTCCAAACCGATGTATTCTCTAACAGATCTCTCCCACATGCCGTTATGAAAATAGTTCATAGCATACATATCAGCAGCACCCCCTCTGTGAGCTGCTACTGTACTGTGGTGGATCGCGTTGAAGTCCCGATTGGCGCCCGCTGCGATCACCATTCTTTGTATGGTCAATGGGTAATGAATGTCGATTAATTCATCGCCTTCATTAATATCTTCCCAGTACCGCTGCTGAGACCAGTCAATTTTTGCGTTAGTTTGGGCAGGTATTACCCGCTCTTGAGATTCTTCTTTCTTATTGCCACCGCTATTATTGCCACTGTCTTCTTGCGGGTAAGGAATATAGCTATACGCGGTCATAATTTGTCGGCCAACTCGCTCGCCTTTTTGGTTTTCAAAGAAATATTCATATGTTAAGAAACAACCATCGCCAACCCGCGTCTTTCTCGGGTTTACTTCAAGAAGTGTTTGAGAAACTTGGCTTACACGATCACCTATATTTAAGGGTTTTAAGAATTCAACTGACAGATCAGTGATAAACCCTGCTGTTCCAGGAGTTGGAACTTCTGATATTTTCCCCGCCCTTCCAGTGCCAGAGACTGTGAAGTGTGGTTCATCAGTGGTCCATATACTATCCATTCCTGGTTCCCATAGAGATGCTGTTTGAAATGTTTGAATCATATGCAGTGGAGCTATGATTCCGTCATATCCATGATCCTTGGCAACCTTTTCATCAAAATGAAGCGGGCAATCCATCTCTAACACTTCTAATTGCCTTCTAATGGAACTCGCCTCGACAACTTCGACTCCGACTTTTGGCTCTAGTAGAATATTTTTACCCACAAAGCCTTTTGCGCCAGACCAATCTAACTCAGATGCTGATGATGTCATAATAGATCCTCCCTTTTTATTATTAGACCGTAATAAATTTTCTACCCTAATGACTACCCTACCACTTTGGTAATGTGAACTTCAACGATCACTATAGGTCAAACAGGGTGGATACTAGTATAATTATCTCATCCAAGACAAAATATTATTGAGCACTCTAGTTAACAGGATTGAATAGATGGATGAAGAAAACCGATATCGTTATTTACTGACTGTCTTAGGTGAAGACCGTCCTGGGATTGTTGCATCTGTTACTAAAGGGCTTTCGGTTGCAGGATGCAATATTGAACAGTCTTCAATGAGTGTTCTAGGATCATCTTTTGCGATAATACTTGTAGTTAATGTTCCTCAAGAATCAGAAAATAGATTTAGAACAAGTTTAGTTGGGATTACAACAGTAGAAGATCTTAAAATACATGTTGATCAATTCCCTTCCGGATCATTATATAAAGTAACCGAAGGACAGCCTTATAATCTAACTCTGCATGGATCAGACCATCAAGGGATTATTGCTTCTGTTACATCGGTTTTATCCCAAAATAAGATCAATATTGCTGATTTGGCTTCCAAAGTTATACAAGGGGGAGAACCAATATTCCTTATGACTATGGATTTAATAGTACCTCCTAATGTTGATGTGAATAAAGTAGCTACATCGTTAATGGAGTTAGGCACGGATATTAAATGTGAAATCAATTTTTCTGGGGAAGATACTATAACTTGCTAATGGAGATTGAGTGTCAATAATACCAATCAGAATTTATCCTGATCAAATTCTTCTTAATAGTGATAATGGAGAAGTTTTCTTAGGAGATGATTATTTACCTCAACTATTGGAAGATCTTAATGATACTTTAGATGCATCGCCAGGTGTTGCGTTGGCAGCACCTCAAATAGGGTATTCAAAGAAGGCTATTATTGTGGATGTTACCCGTGATAAGAAAAAAGAGAACCAAATTGGGCATGGAAGAATTGTTTTGTTTAATCCGAATATAATCCAGGCAGATTCACCAAAACGTATTAGAGAAGGATGTTTGAGTGTCCCTGATTTTACCGGTAATGTAATAAGATATGATCATATAATCATTTCTGGTCTTTTACCTAATGGAAATGAAGAAAATATTGAGACCAGTGGATTCGAGGCTATTGCTTTTCAGCATGAAGTTGACCATTTAATGGGAACTATTTTCCTTGATCGTGTGCGCTCTACTAGGCGTGATCTTTTTCCACGGAAAATCAACTAACCCCCCAGTATCTGATCCCCTACTAGATATAAATAAATATAAATTATCAGTATTATATTTAACATTAACATCAATACGTGATAGCCTAGCAGTCAACCCTTGACAGGGCCTTTTTTATTTTGTGGCATAATTTGTCCACGAATTTTTTTAGAGGAATATTAGATGCATAACGACAAAATACGAATGCGTTTAGAAAGATTAGAAGATACGTTTCTATCCCTTAATGCTTCTCGGAGTAGTAATACTAGAGGGCGCTTAATTGAAGAGCCTAAGTCTTTTATGCGGACTGAATATATGAGGGATAGGGATCGGATAATTCACTCTAAAGCATTTCGAAGATTGAAACATAAAACTCAAGTGTTTATTAGACCAGTTGGAGATCATTTCGTTACAAGATTGACGCATACAATAGAGGTATCTCAAATAGCTAGATCTATATCTCGTGCACTGTCGCTGAATGAGGATTTGACCGAAGCTATTGCTTTGGGCCATGACTTAGGGCATACACCTTTTGGTCATTTAGGAGAAGAGTTTCTGAATGATAAAATACAAGGCGGCTATAATCATGCAGGCCAGAGTTTAAGGGTGGTAGATAAACTGGAGAAGAATGGATTAGGGCTTAATTTAACTTGGGAAGTAAGGCAGGGTATACTTTATCATTCTAAGGGAAGAGGTAGCCTAGCTCCTATTAAAGCCGGTGAGGAAGACCTATCGTTAGAAGCCCAAGTTTGCCGACTTAGCGATGCTATAGCATATGTTAATCATGATTTGAGTGATGCGATTCGAGCTAATGTATTAATAGAAGCTGATATTCCGGATGCTGTGTTAAAAATTTTGGGGCATCGCCATTCTGAGCGTGTTAATAATATAATTTCTGATGTTGTAAAAAATTCTGAAAAAGCAACTAGACTTGAGAAAACAAGTGAAACTCAAAATAGTGGTGATGAAATTCGTATGGGAGAGAGAATTAATAAAGCGGTAATTGAGCTTAGAGAGTTTTTGTTCGACAGAGTCTATTACCATGCCGGAAAAGGAGAAGATGGGGTAAAGGCCTTGAGGACTTTGGATTTACTGTGGCAGAAGTTTAAGGATAATCCTAATCTTATTCCAGATGGGTATGTTGATAGAGATGATCCTGTTGAAAGGCAAATGGCAGATTATATTTCAGGAATGACAGATGACTTCGCCTTTGCAACGGTCAAAAATTGGTATTCGAGATTGGAACTTTCGGGAGAGATTCAATGACAGTAGTTGAAGATCTAAAGGATCAAATTGATTTGTTAGATATGGTAGGGAAATATGTGACTCTTGAAAAATCCGGGAAGAATTTCAAATCAAATTGTCCATTCCATACTGAAAAAACACCTTCCTTTTTCGTTTTCCCAGACAGGCAGACTTGGCGTTGTTTCGGAGCATGCGCGACAGGTGGAGATATTTTTTCATTCATTCAAAAAATAGATAATATTAGTTTTAGTGAAGCATTACGCAAACTTGCAGATGAAAACGGCATTTCATTAAATAGGGATTCAACAAGAAATAATGCTAATAAGGAAAAGAAAGCAAAAATTCAAGATATTCTATTGATAACCGAAGAATATTTTCATCGGATACTAGTATTTTCACCAGCAGGAGAAGAAGCGAGGAATTATTTTGCCTCAAGAGGAATATCCTCTGAAACTATAGAAGAGTTTAAATTGGGATTAGCTCCAAACGGTTGGGAAGTGTTAAAGAAGCATCTGCTTGATTTAGGCAAAAAAGAAGAAGATATTCATGACGCTGGCCTTCTTATTAAAAGAGAGGAAGAAAAATCTGGTAGCTATGATAGATTTCGTAACCGGATTGTGTTTCCGATAAAGAATCAGAGTGGTGATATTGTTGGATTTGGGGCAAGAACTTTGGACGGGTCTCAACCTAAATACCTGAATTCCCCACAAACTATTTTGTTTGATAAAAGTAAAGTTCTATATGGTTTAAACAAAGTTGCAAATGCACTTAAGGCTGACATGCCTATAGTGCTTGTAGAAGGATATATGGACGTTCTCCAAGCTCATCAGTCGGGCTTTAAAAATGTAGCCGCTATCATGGGTACAGCATTAACCCAAGAACAATTAAAGATTGCACAACGTTATACACACAGTTTTATTTTAGCATTAGATTCAGATGCTGCTGGCGTTGAAGCAACACGACGAAGTTTAGAGGGAGCTTGGGATTTGTTCCAACGTGAAATAATTCGCGTGAGAGGTTTATCACTCCCGATAACTGTTAAAAGAAAGATGCCTGACTTAAAGGTTATGCAGTTGAATTCAGGTAAAGATCCTGATGAAGTTATTAGGAAAGAACCTCATGATTGGGAGATAGCTGTTAAGGAAGCAAAGCCGATTTTAGAATACCTAATTTCTTGGGAAGTGTCTCAAGAAAGAGAATTAACTTCTGAATTAAAACTCGATATTGTACAAAAGATTTTCCCACTGATTCAATCTTTAGATAATCCGTTTGAGCGTGAATCCTCTTTTTCAAAACTCGCAATGGCACTGGGAGAAAGTGAAAAAACATTAGAACTCGCTGTAGGTAGCCCTATATCAAAAAAAAGTGCCAAGATGAATAGTTCAGTTATAAAGGATGATAATGCATTTAAACTGAAGAATGTTGAAGATGCTGTGGAGAGACAGATTCTAGGGATAGTTTTAGTTTACGGAGAAAAAGCATGGCAAACATGGAGAAAACTTGGGATTCCTGATCTACCAGTTGAGTGTTTTACTAATCCAGAACATGCTGAGCTTTGGAGAGTCTTGCATGCAGGTGAAGCAGTAGAAGAAGCTGAAGTAATTGTCAGTGGATTAGCTGAAACATTACGTAGTAATCTAGCAGCACCTTTGAGCGACCGTAATTTAGGTAAAGCTCTGGGAGATCTCGTAAAGAGACTATTAGAGAGGCACATCAAATCACAAGAAGAAGAAGCATCTTTAGCACTTGCTTCATCAGTAAATGAGAAATCTGATGGGGAAAGAACACAAGATCCTTTATTAAGTAAACAATTTATCGATAGAATAGAAGAGTTACGAAAGATAGAAAGAAGTCGATGGGGTAGATCACCACGACGATAAATGAAGTAAATAAAAAGTAGATTTTGCAAATTATTAATATTAAAGAGGAGAAAAATAGGAATGGTTATTAACACGGAAGACAATGAAAATGATGGGACTACAGAAGGCCTATTGATAGAAGCAAAAAATGCTTTAGAGGCGCTAGGTAATTTACCTGAGATGGATAGAGAAGATAGTGATTGGCCTACTACACCAGCTCAATGGACTGAGGCAAGAGAGTTAGAGCTAGAAGCACAGAGGGATATGGAAGTAGATGCTGAATCTATGGATGATCCAGTAAGAATGTATCTTAGAGAAATAGGGCGTGTTTCACTGTTAAATGCTGAGAATGAGAAAATCTTAGCTCGTGCAGCGGAAGGAAGTAAAGAACTGCATGCTTTAGAGAAACTACTAGGAGGAGAAGATAGTCGCCCGGTTTCAACTGTTCAATTGGTGCGAAACCTGCTGGGGAGATTATCGTTGAGAATTGAATTATCTGAAGCTTTACGGAAGTATGCTAAAAAGAGTGAGCCACTTTCAATAACTGAATGGAAGGATGATATTGAAATCCAGGCACTCATTGATAAAGTCATGAATGAAGATCTTGTTCTAGAGCTTTCAAAAACTTTGAAGGAAGAAGGAGATCAAGTTGCCAAACAGATTGTTGGATTTGCTTGGGAAAGATGGTTGTTACCTACACCCGTACTAAGTAAATTTGATGCCAAATTGGATATTGAGAGTATACCTTCTATATTAGAAGAACCTGAGTTTGACTCACTTGTTGAAAGCGTAGAGCAAGACTGCATAGACTATTTTGATGTAATCCGAATAGAAGGATTTAAAGCACAAAAAGAGTTAACGGAGGCAAATTTACGATTAGTTGTTAGCGTGGCTAAGAAATATATAGGTAGAGGTATGAGCCTCCTAGATTTAATTCAAGAGGGAAATATTGGCCTCATTAGGGCGGTAGAGAAATTTGACTACAGGAAAGGATTTAAGTTTTCTACTTATGCGACCTGGTGGATTAGACAAGCTATAACACGATCTATTGCCGATCAGGCAAGGACAATCCGTATTCCAGTCCATATGGTTGAGACTATTAATAAATTATTAAGAGAAAACCGAAGATTAGTCCAAGAGTATGGTAGAGAGCCCACTACACAAGAAATAGCTACAGAAATGGAAATTACCCCTGAACGAGTTAGGGAGATAATGAAAATTTCACAAGAACCTGTTAGCTTGGAGACCCCTATTGGAGAAGAGGAAGACTCTCATTTAGGTGATTTTATTGAAGATCGAGCAGCTTTGGCACCAGCTGAGGCAGCTTCATACCAGTTGCTTAGAGAACAAATGGGCGACGTTTTAGATACACTTAGTATTAGAGAAAGAAGAGTTCTACAATTAAGATTTGGGCTTGAAGATGGGCGTAGTAGAACACTGGAAGAAGTAGGGCGCGAATTTAGTGTTACGAGAGAAAGAATTCGCCAAATAGAAGCAAAGGCTTTGCGTAAATTAAGACATCCGACTCGTAGTAAGAAACTTAAAGATTTTTTATCGTAGTATTATCCAATATGCGAAATGTAATAAACGGGAAAAGGTGGTAATAAGAATAAATGTCAGACATATTGAATAGATTGATGGATGATCAGCGGACAGCTATGAGAGCTAAACAAGATAAGCGTGTATCAGCCATAAGGATGCTCAGAAGTGCATTACAAAATGCTCAGATTGATAAAGGTTCTGGTAAAGATTTAACTGAGGAAGATATATCAAGAATTATCGCAAAAGAAGTTCGCCAGCGGCGTGAATCAATCGAGGAAGCTGAGAAAGCATCTCGTAATGATATTATTGAGAGAGAGCAAGAAGGTCTAGAGGTGGTATTAGGATATATGCCTCAACAGTTGACTCGGCAGGAAGTAATAGAGGAAGTTACTAAAATTATTAGTGACTTGAATACCGAAATACCAGTAAATAGAGGCAAAGTTATAGGGCAAGCAATGCAATCATTAAAAGGTAAAGCAGATGGGAAGATGGTTTCTGAAATTGTGGGGGATCTTCTTTCGAAATAGGGAAGAAATAGGTTTTAAAATAGGCATCTCTAATTTATAATAAATATGTGTTACGTTGTGCAGTTATAGTTTTCCCGGGTACTTGGAGTGATACTGATTGCTATCATGTCCTAGATTCCGTATATGGTGTTTCAGTTGATTATGTGTGGCATCAAGAAACAGATCTTTCTAAGTATGATATAGCTTTTCTGCCAGGAGGATTCTCCTATGGAGATTATCTAAGGCCTGGTGCTATAGCCCGATTTTCACCTATTATGGCTGGAATTGAACTTATGGTGCAGCATGGCAAAACTGTGATCGGTATATGTAATGGGTTTCAAGTCCTTTGTGAAGCTGGGATTCTTCCTGGAGTTCTACTAAAAAATTCTCATTTGCAATATAGGTGTGAATGGACTAACTTGCGTGTTGAAAATAATATGACTCGATTTACTCAATCTTGTGATCAAGAGCAGATACTTAGCATTCCAATATCCCACGGTGATGGTAATTATTATGCTGATCCGGAAACAATAATTGAGTTGGAAAAAAATGAGCAAATATTATTTAAATACTCTAGTGATGTAGGTGAAGTTACTTCACCTTATAACCCAAATGGGTCGTTGAATAATATAGCCGGTGTTACGAATACAGAGCATAATGTTTTGGGAATGATGCCCCATCCTGAACGTTCTTGCGAGGAGATTACAGGTGGTGAGGATGGAAGATTTATATTTGAATCTATCTTAAATTTTGCAGATATTACACCTAATAAATCTTGAAGTTTTTAAAATATGAGTGAGCCTTTCATTGGCGTATTGTTTACTATAGCTGCAACATTTTCGTGGGCCGCGGGATCGATTTGCCTGCGATTTGGTATTGACGGAGTCAGAATTTTGCCAGCAACGGCGATCTCTTTGGTTTCTGGATTTTTTTATGTTCTCTTTATTAATTTAATTATAGATTATCAAGCATTATTTCATATTAGTTTATTTACATTTATTGGATTCTCATTAATTGGTATAACACAGTTTTTGGGTGGGCGTGCACTTTATTACACGGGTGTAAGTCTAATAGGAGTTGGTAGAGCAACTGCTTTAGGCGGTGGCGGCCCCATAGTATCCTCATTACTCGCAGTTGTATTATTGGGAGAGATCGTAACAATGCCATTGGCGATAGGTATAGCCGCTGTTGTTGTAGGGGTTCTTGTGATTGTTTTAGAAAATTCAAAAACAATGGATATGCCCAGTAGGATTGTTACATTTAAATTATTGAGCCAAGCTAGACTAGGGTTCGTAGTAATAATGGCTTCTACGTTAGTCTATTCAGTAGCACAGGTAAGTACTAGATCTATGCTGATTGAAGATATTTCTCCTATTATTGCATCTTTAATAACACTTTTTGCAGGCTCTATAGTTCTTCTTCTTTTAACCCTAAGGGATTTTAAGGCTAATTATCGAATTTCTCGTAAGGATACTTTTTGGATGATTATTGCAGGAATTTTAGCTTCTAACGGAGCTATGTTAAGCTTCTTAGCATTACAGAAAGCTCCTGTGGTGTTAGTTTCTCCTATCTTGAGTATAACCCCTTTAATTACTCTAGTTCTAGCAGCCATATTTCTTCGACAAGTTGAGAAACTCAATGCACGTATTATTATAGGCTCTTTGATTGTAGTAGTAGGTGTGGTATTAGTTGTTTTGGCAAAATAAATTGAAGTTTATTTGTACTATAATATAAAGCACCTATTTTTATATTAGAGAGTTATAGAAAATATTAGATAAGGATCAACTGTGAAAAGTGTTACTACAGAGTTAAATGAGATAGTTAGCCGTCAGAATGTAATTACTGATTCGGGATTACTAAAAGAATATTTAAGAACAGGGTTATCGCCAAGTAATTTAGATGGAAGCGAGTTAGTTGCACCGATTGCGGCAGTTCGACCAGTTTCTACAAAACATGTATCTGATATTTTACAGTTCGCTACAAAAGAATCAGTTCCTGTTTTTATCTATGGAGGAGGAACAAGTTTAGCAGGAGGTATTTTGGGGAACGAGCCAGGAATCATTATCGACATGCGTAGCATGAATAATATTATTTCTGTTAGTTTGGAAGACAGAGTTGCTCGTGTTCAAGCTGGTGTTCTCTTACCGCAGTTAAATTCAGTTTTACAAGCTGGTAATGTATTTATGGCCCACGATCCTCAAGCTTTTGAAACCACTACAATAGGTGGGGCTGTTGCAACAAATGGGACCGGTTATTTGACTAGTAAATATGGTTCAATGGGAGACCAGGTTATTGGAATGGAAGTTGTTTTACCAACTGGTGATATATTAGGTTCTTCACAAATAGCTCAAACATATTCTCCAGGATTAAATGTCGGTAATATCTTTATTGGTACTGAAGGAATCTATGGTGTAATTACTGAAGTTTTAATTCGGCTGTTCCCTGAACCACAAGAGCGCCGGCATTATGCTTTAGAATTTGAAAGCTTCCAACACGGATTTCTAGCTATTCAACGGTTATTTTCTGAAGGGATCATACCAGCAATGATCAATTTTTCAGAAGATGAAGATGGTAACGATGAAGGTAAGATAGTTGCTGATTCTCTGACTAAATCAGTGTTACATATAACTTTAGAAGGGTTAGCTGGAGTTGTTGATTCTCAAGAAGCAATGGTGTGGGATTTAATATCACAGCTTGGCGCTAAAGACTTAGGCCCTACTGAAGCACAGCAATTTTGGGAACTTAGGCACCGTACTGGACAAGTTTACAGAAATGAAAATAGATATAAAGTTGCCGCAGATGATTTTTTGAAAGGGAGAGTTTCTGTAAACATCAATACGGCGGTCCCTTCTTCAAGAGTTCTCGAGCTTAGATATCAAGCTATTAATATATTTGATATCGCAGGAGTACATATACATAGTTGCTCGGTTCTTGGTGACCCAGAAATGTTTTCCATGCTGGTTAGTGTCGATGATCAAAATTCCCAGGACGCTAGTAAATTAGAAGAAGCATATTTAGCTGTGATGAGTATAGCAATTGAAATGGGAGGAACAATCGAACATAGTTACGGAATTGGCTTGAGGTTGCAAGAACCCTATGCGGAGCAAATAGGCCCAGAGAACATCAATCTGGCAAAGAAGATGAAAAATGCTATTGATCCATCTGGTATTCTAAATAGAGGTAAAGTAGTGTCACTAAATTAAAAAGTGATAATTAAGCCCTATTAAAGGTTGTCACTTAAGTTTAGTTTTTTGAGACTCTTCATCTTTTCTATCTCCATAATATTATTTACGGCGTCTCTAATGCTTGATATATCTTTCTCAGTTAAATCTTTAGCGCGACCTTTATCATCGCCTGTGATGAAGAACTTACCAGTAGTTCATTCATAATGATTGTCCCACTTGATTGGATAGCTTATATCAATAACCTCATCTTCTAATCCGTCAGCTAGAATAAAAGTTAATTTGATAGTAGATCCACTAGTTTTTTGTCTGTCATGAAAATCTATATCCCATGTTACTTCTTTTACCAGAATGTCTTTAGGACCGAAGTTTTCCAGGGAAGTACTCATATCTTTGAAAATATCTGTGTTCTTATCTGCCCATTCTTGATCTGATAACTGGCCACGATTACCAGAGAATTCCAAAGGGATGCGAATGTTCTGAGGTGTTATAGCCCAAATAAGTATGGGGTTATGACTGCCTGAAATCATGTATTCATAGTTTTGGTTCGAGAGATTCCCAATTATCACCCTAATATCCATTGGGGAATACAGCTTATTATCTAAGGTTTTCAGTTGTAGAATTGCTTTTACCTGTTTATTAGTGACTATTTCTTCTACAGTAATCCAGTTTGTTGGTAAAGGGTTTTTTGTAAAAGATGGTCTATTTGGAGAGGGTGGAGTAAGTGTACTGTAATATAATATCAGTAACGGATCTGTTTCAATGATGTCTGTGAAATTTGTGTGAGTATTCTGTGAGAGACGAAGAGTATCCTGCGAGCGGCTGCCTGAATCCCAGGAAGTTCTTCCACATGATAAACTTGCAAATAACAAGATGGTGACTATCAATAAAAAACACGTAGATATAGTAAATCTAGATTTCATTGAGTAAGTTCCTAAGAGCACTTATTTGATATTATTGCCAGAATATACCAGTAACTGTCTAAATATGCGAAGTTGTTTATTATTGGTATTGTTATAATAGAAAACATAAGCGCCTTAACTAGGGAGAGTCAAACTAATGTCCTTTATTCGTTTAGCACTTGCTCAAATTAACCCACATGTGGGTGATTTAGCAGCTAATAAAAAGATTATTTTGGAGCAAATTGAACTGGCAAGGACCGATAATGTTGATGTGATTGCGTTCCCTGAGCTTGCTATAACAGGTTATCCTCCCAATGATTTATTATTTGACCCAGATTTTATTAATGATGCTCGAGAAGTTTTAGAAGATATAGTTACGCATTCGTCCGGTTTGTGTGTTGTTATTGGATTTCCAGAGAAAATCAAAGAAGGAGATCTTTTAAGTAATTCGGCAGCTATTATTGCCGACGGTGAATTACTAGATGTGTACAGAAAATGCCTGTTACCGAATTACGGTATATTTGATGAAAAAAGGTATTTTTCGCCTGGAGAGTCTTTTTCAACATACAGTATAAGAGAAACAAATGTAGCGATTAATATTTGTGAGGATATTTGGTATCCTGAAGGGCCTTTGAAGGCACAGTCTATGGCTGGAGCTGATCTAATTATTAATATTAATGCATCTCCTTTTCATCAGGATAAACGTAGCGAAAGATTGGCTATGTTGAAAGAGAGAGCTGTGGAGAATGGTGTGACTATTTGTTATGTAAATATGACAGGAGGGCAAGACGAACTGGTTTTTGATGGTAATAGTTTGGTAGTCGATCAGAATGGAAGATTAATTGCAGAAGCTGCACAGTTTCAGGAAGATTTAATTCTTCTTGATATGGATATCAAATCTTCTGCTTCAACTAATAATTTATCCAATGAAGGCTCTAAACAAAAAGAGGTAGCCTTTTCTCATAATGGCACAATCCTTGTAAATGATGAGAGAGGATCTAATACTAAAAACCAAATTATTGCTCGTAATCCATACATACCTAATTCAGAGTTGGAAGAAATATATAATGCCCTTGTTATGGGGACTAGAGATTATGTTAGGAAAAATAATTTTTCCACCGTTTTATTAGGTTTATCTGGCGGGATTGATTCTGCTTTAACAGCGACAATTGCTGCTGAAGCTTTGGGGCCTAGTAATGTTATATGTGTGAATATGCCTTCTTCGATATCTTCTCAACATAGTGTCACTGATTCGCAAATCATGGTTAATAATTTGGGTGTTAGGTTTGAATCTTTTCCAATATCTGGAATAGTAGATTCCTACGTTAATGCGATGCCGTTAACGTTAGCATTAGACCGCCCAAATGTGGCACATGAGAATATACAAGCACGAGTCCGTGGGAATATTTTAATGGCACTGGCAAATAAGAATAATTGGCTAGTTTTAGCCACAGGCAATAAGAGTGAATATGCTACTGGATACGCAACGCTTTATGGAGACATGTCTGGAGGCCTTGCTGTTATAAAAGATTTGTCAAAAACTTTGGTGTACCAAATTAGTCGTTATTATAATGATAAGATGAATAAACTAATAATTCCGGAATCTATTCTAGATAAAGAACCGTCAGCAGAGTTGAGATTGGATCAATTTGATATTGACTCTCTTCCTCCTTATCAAATTCTTGATAAGATATTAAAGTATTATATTGAATTACATTATTCAGTTGGACAAATTATTGATGAAGGATTTGAAAGAGAAACTGTTGAAAATATAATCTCGCTGATTAATAAATCCGAGTATAAAAGATCCCAGGCTCCTGTTGGTATAAAAATTACCAAGGTTGCATTCGGTAAAGATCGTCGATACCCCATTGTGAATGGCTTTTCTCACGCATAGAATAAAAACTGAGTTCAGATTTAATACCTGTTTTACTTTAGTTGTGAAAATTGTTAGGAATTTCAGATGGATAATGCAAAAACTATTTATTTAGATCATTCAGCTACAACACCTCTAGATCCACGTGTTTTAACGGAAATGACATCTGTTTTAGCTCAAAATTATGGGAATCCTTCGAGTATTTATAAGATAGGCCAAGAAGGAGCTAAATTAATCGAGGAGTCACGCGAGCAAGTAGCAGGGGTGATAAATTCTAGTAGTCGTGAGGTTGTTTTTACGAGCGGCGGGACCGAGTCTGATAATTTGGCAATCAAAGGAGCAGCGTTTGCCTTAAAGGCTCAGGGTAATCATATTATTACTAGTTCGATAGAGCATCATGCTGTTTTACATACTTGTGAATGGCTTGAAAAAAATGCTGGATTTGAGGTGACCTACCTTGAACCTAATTCCGAAGGATTTATAGAGCCAAAGCAGGTTTTAGATGCGGTTACTACACGGACAACAGTCGTTTCAATTATGTATGTTAATAACGAAATAGGAACGATTCAACCGATTTCTGATATAGCAAATGATATCCGTGATTATTCACGCATTAATAAACAGACTATTATCTTTCATACTGATGCAGTACAGGCTGCAGGATGGCTTTCTTTAGACGTCGAGTCTTTGGGAGTGGATTTAATGAGTTTATCTGCACATAAATTCTATGGACCGAAAGGTGTTGGGATTTTGTATATACGGAAGGGCACTCAGGTTGCTGGCCAGATGAATGGAGGTAGTCAAGAGAATAATTTGAGAGCCGGAACTGAGAACACGGCAGGGATTGTTGGTGCAGGTCTTGCTCTATATTTATCTGAACAAGAAAGGCCTCTCGTTGTACCACGAATTTCCGAATTGCGAGATGATTTATTCCAAGATATTTTGAGTATAGAAAGTACATATGTAAATGGCTCTAAACTTGATAACCGTATAGCAAATAATGTGAATATTTCTATTAAAGGTGTAGAAATAGAGTCCGTAATTATTAATTTAGACATGCAAGGTATAGCTGTCTCCAGTGGGAGCGCTTGTACCGTTGGATCGATTGAACCATCACATGTTCTTCTTGCTCTTGGGATGCAAAGAGATTTGGCTAGTACCAGCCTCAGAATTACTCTTGGGAAGAACAGTACAAAAGAAGATATATTAGAGTTATCAAATGCATTACCTCAGATTGTGAAACGCGTTAGATCTATGAATTCACCAAGATCCTGATTAATGATTATTAAGATAAGTTGATTCAAATTGGAAAACGCACCTAGATCTGTAGTATTCACTGAAAAGGCCTAGTATATTTGCTACCTTTCGAGATATACTCGCAACAATTCTCTTATTTAGAGGAGAATCGAAAGTGTATAAATTATCCGATAGGGAGGATAGCAATGGCTAGTTTACAAGATGTTACAGAGAAAGACTTTCAATCTGAGGTTCTTGATTCAGATAAACCAGTACTGGTTGATTTTTGGGCGCCTTGGTGTGGTCCGTGTAAAATAGTTTCTCCAATCGTAGAAGAGCTGGCAGAGGAATATTCCTCTGATATGTCATTTACTAAATTAAATGTAGATGATGCACCTAATATAGCTTTGAAATACCAGGTTATGAGTATCCCTACTTTAATTGTATTTCAAAATGGAGAACCAGTTGCACAAGTTGTTGGAGCACTTCCAAAGAAAGCAATAAAAGAAAAGCTACTTTCAAAGGTTTTAAGCTAGAATATAGCTAAACGTATTTTCGAGGTGGAATTAATGGAAAATTACGATTTAGTCATTATTGGTGGCGGTCCAACTGGGGCTGCAGCTGGTTTATATGGAGCTAGGTCTCGTTTGAAAACCCTCGTTCTAGAACGAGGTATGGTGGGAGGCCAATTAGCTGTTACTGAAGATGTAGAAAATTACCCTGGATTTGAGTCTATTTTAGGACCAGAGCTAGGGCAAAAATTGATGGACCACGCTGAAAAATTTGGAGTAGAAACTAGAACTGTTGAAGTGGAATCCGTCGACTTAAATAGCGATTTAAAACAAGTCACGACTAGTGATGGAATATTCCAGTGTAAAGCGTTAATTATTGCAACAGGTTCAATGCACAATAAGCTTGAAGTACCAGGCGAGGATGAATTTTCAGGCCGTGGTGTGTCTTATTGTGCAGTGTGTGACGGAGCATTTTTTAGAGATAAAGAACTAGTGGTTATCGGTGGTGGCGATGCAGCAGTTGAGGAAGGGGCATACCTAACCCGCTTTGCATCGAAAGTAACTATCATACATCGGAGAGATCAGTTGAGGGCTCAGCAAATACTCCAAGAAAGAGCTTTTGCTAATGATAAAATGGACTTTCTATGGAACAGTACTGTTGAAGAGATCAAAGGTGATGGTCTTGTCAGTTCTCTTTATCTGAAAGATGTAAAGACTAACAAGTACTTTGAAAAGTCAGTAGATGGTGTATTTATTTATGTTGGATTAACACCTAGTACTGAATTCCTACAAGGATCATTGCCTGCAGATGAACAAGGGCATATACATGTAAATATAAAAATGGAAACTAAATTCCCGGGTGTTTTTGCAGCAGGTGATGTTAGAGCTGAATCAGCTAGGCAAGTTGCATCAGCTGTTGGAGATGGCTCTACAGCAGCCATTTTCGCAGAAAAATACATAGCAGAACATTTCTAATTGGTCGCAGCAATAGAGTTTCTTTAAATAGAATATCGGATTGCACCACTCGGGTTTCGAATATATAATCTGGGTTCGTAGTTATTTGTGGGAGTAGATGGTCCCTGGTGGGGCTCGCAGGCTTCAACCCTGTTTGAAGGGCGACTACGTTGTCCTTGGGAGGTTCGACTCCTCTGTACTCCCGCCAAAATACAAGCATCCAGAATAGATGGATTAGGCTTGTCTAATGACTCGGGACCAAACCAGTGAGCTTGCAAACCCAACAATTCCAAGACCTAATGTGGAAAATAGATATTGCCTGCTCTCAGAAACGAATTCTCCTATTACGTTACTAAGGATCTCATTAAGTTTCTCTTCATATATTTGAGGTGATAAGGATCCTAGTAAATCAGGTAAAACTGTTACCTCAATTTGCCATGCCACAAAAATAATGGCAACGGAAGCTACAGATGAACTTATGACTAGTGCAAGGCTTGCCCAAGTGAGCCTCGAGCTCAAACTTCTGCCTCCAAGTAATCCGATCAACGTCACCATAAATACCAATATCAGATAGTGGATTAGAGGACTCGAAATACTCAAAAGTAGGTCTCTTTGTCGTTCGAACTCTTGAAGACTTTCATATGAAGATGTTTCTACCAATCTGGTTTTTAGGTCAGCATCTGTAAACTTAATTCCGTCCTTAACAATCTCCCTGCCGCTAGAAAAATTCTCGTATCCGTCTCTACCATAATTATCAATGATTAAGTCTTCTAGGTCCGCCTGAGTAAATGCCCATGTGAGAGGCAACTCCTTGATTACAGCAACTATAAAATGATTCATTTCAACATCGGAACCTAACTCAAAGGCCGCAAGATACCTATCTTGGAGAGGAACGACCGCATTGAACTTATGTTGATCTCCTAAGATATAAGGTTCGACCTCGAGGATAACGTTCTCCAATGCCTTGCCAACCCACTCACGGGTAATAGACTTGATAATCGCTGGTTGTAATATAGCATTTACGGTTTGTGACACAAAAGAGGTGACCGGATCGTCTTCGCTAAGTCCTATTCCAAGTAGAAGGTCATCTAATTTCTCAGAGACTTCAACCATAATGAAGTTCTCTAAAAGTGCCGTGTAAACTCCTTCTTTTTGTGCCCAGTCTTTGATAATTCCTATACCAACCTTGGTTTCATCCTTAATAGAGACATGGATCGTGAAGTTATCCTTTTCACCGGATAAGTAAGGTACTATCTGATCTAGTGCACGTTCAGTATTTATCTGAGCCCAATCCTTAGTTAACGTGGTTTTTACGGCTTTTAATAAATCCTCATCAGACAAACCGAGATATGACAAGTTATCACTAATAGCGGGCTCGGCCCTAGTCTTCATTTCATACTGTATGACTTCATCATGTGCGAATTTATAGACATCGGCCTTAACAAGTTGCTCTTTGTAAAATGAAGGTTCGAAAACGGTGCTCTTTAAAGTTCCAAGCAAAGACATCGAAGTGACTATAGGAATGAGAATTAAGATCAGGAATACAGCGGATATACGCCTTAATGTATTCAGCATGAGGCCTAATTAACCTCCTTTTGAGTATCAATCACCAGTGATTTATTAAGAGCTTTATGGAGGAGTTTCTTTTTAAGAACCCGTGAATTTTGGAGCTCGTTTCTCGAGTCGGAAATCACGAGATTCCACTTGGTCATTAGTGGAGCGCCGTGTCATGGTAAGCACCTGTGATTCGAACCGAAGTTGATCTTCGAGAGATGAGTTCATGCTATGTTGTAAAACACGCTTTGCCATTTGAGTCGCCACGGGAGGCCATGCAGACATTTCTTTAGCTAGCTTAATGCTGTCTTCAACTAGAGTTTCTGCTGGATAAACTCGGTCAATTAAGCCAATTCGATAAGCCTCTTCACTTTCCACCCATCGGGATGAGTAGATCAGGTCTAGGGCGCGGCTGTAGCCAACGATTCGTGGAAGAAAGTAGGACATTCCTGAGTCTGTGGCTATGTTCCGCTCCAAAAATATAGTCTTAAATCTTGTTTGAGCTGATCCGGTTCGTAAATCGCAAGCAAGGGCTAACGAGTATCCTGCACCAGCTGCGGGTCCATTTACTGCAGCAATCGTTGGTTTGTCTAATCTTTGATAAATCGTTAATGCTTGGCGACCGATCCTGCCGTATTCATCAAGTAGTTCATCTCGGGTTAAAGATGGCTCATTATTTGAGTTGTCGCCGGGTTTTGGCCGAGGAGTAATGTCTGCTCCAGAGCAGAAGCCCCGCCCTGCACCAGTGAAAACGACCGCTCTTACATCATCATCTGCCCGCATCTCTTCAGCGACTTCACATATTTCGTCCCATAAAACTGAGTTAAGCGCATTGAGTCTCTCTGGGCGATTAAGTGTGATAATCGCTACATGTTCATCTCGGTCCACAAGTAGATGTTGGTAGGGCAAGTTAGTACTCCTTATAGTGTTGGGTGTTTTTATTCAACACTTCATTTTTTTAGTGATGATATATGAAAATAGTCACTGTGAGTATATAGGAATCACGATAGTAAAGTTACTCTATATATTGAATAAATTCTTAATCTCAGACTTGTTTTTAAAGATCTTCATAGATGAGGTCAGTTTAATATTATTTTAGGTATCGAAATGCCACGCTGAGGGGGAATAGTAAGAACTCCTTCTATAGAAGTCCACTCATCATCAGAAACCTCTCTAATTAGCTTGTAAACACCTCTCCTGTACTCTTTATTCTCCTTCTTTTGTTCTGGTGTTAGTTCTTCACGCTCGAAGTTGCGAAGTGGGGTAATATCCCCGGCGATTTTACTTTTATTTGGGTAGTCATCATGTTCTGCGCCAGCCCCAGATGCTATTATCTCGTTCTTGATTAATGCATTAATTCTGTTGTCTATCGTCTTTTCAAACGACTCTTTTTTATTGAACCACTCTTTATGAAATTCCGCCCAACTAGTTCTAGCTAGAGGCTTTGCCATTTGAGACTTAACAAAATCCATAATCTTTTGGCGTGGTTTATTTTTATTCATAAAATCACCCACAGCGGGTGAGGCTTTAGTTTCAGGTACGGTCATGTACTCAGTATTAGGTTGGAGACTCTCAAAAAACGCAGCTATATCTATCTCAGGTTCTTTCTCCTCGATAGTTTCTTTAGATTCATTCACCTCAGGTCTCCATATAGATAATATAGCCGCATCGATAACAGCGTTTGGAGGCTTGGAATTATCATTATTGTCTTCACTGTAAGTATTAGTATAAGAACTGAGGGCAGCATCAATGATTTCAGCACTTTTCAAGCCTGTCGCTTTTTTAATTTTCTTAATCTCTTGAAGCGCTTTAGCTGATACTCTCGTTTTGATATTTTCGTGTTTATCCATAGGACTCATAATAGCATGTGTCCCCACGTAGGAATAAGGAAAAGGAGTCCAATTACCAATAGATATTTAACCTTAGGAAACCTATTCAAATCGTTAGCCCTTTTGGTCTTTTTGTATGCCATCACTTGCTTTTCAGTTTGTAGGGATTAGGACTCGGAGGGCAATCTGGTGGGCATAATGGGCTTACATCTCTGGTAGTTCCTGGAACAACGAAGTTGGCCTCCGTGTTTGCAAATGCAATACTCCAACCCCAGCCTTCTGGATCAGATATGGATATAGAGAATTCAGACGTATCTCCCAAAAAATTGTAAGCATGGTTCAAACTAAAGTTTGAGCCATGCCTCAATTCAAACACCTGGCTTTCTCTAACACTATCATTTTCAAAAATCTGAATTGAAAAGGTCATTGGACCACCTATACCAGCAACCACCAATTGCCAATCTTCTTCAATATTGATGTTATCCAAAATGGCATCCCCCCATCCAAATTCGCTGTATAGAATCTTATCTGTTTCAAATCCTAAATCTGCAGGGTATACCATTGCCGCAGAATCTAATTGTTGATCTCTAATTCCGTCATATAAAAAAACGTCAACTTCATTATCATTAAAGGGGTTTTCTTCGCCGCTGATCATCCAACCCATGGCATCAGGCAATCCCCGTCCTCGGATCCAATCGTTTCCAAAACTCTTACTTTCCCAACCTTCTATGGGGTTACGATAAATATTTCCAAACTTCCTGACCACATCCTCTGTAAAAATAGCTGGAGCATATACAGTATGAGGCTGTTTAATGAAAGAAAATGCGATGTGCGGAGAACCACTTTTACTGCCGACCATTTCATCAAATGATGGAACATACATGTAGCCCAAGATATCTCCTTTTTTGACAAATTGACCATGATCAACAACTACAAATTGTTTATAAAAATCTTTTGGCTTCCCAGCAAGCTCAGGGATCATATATGGCTCCATCTGGTACATAAACTCTATGGACTTGCCGTTATGTGTAGCGACACTCAAAGTAAATACATATGCAACATGCCACCACGGAGGTGTGGAATCTGAATGGTCTACTACATTATTAAACCATGATTCAGGCATATTTATGTAACCATCTGCAACTGCATAAATAGCAGGAAAATCGCTAGGGACTTGAGCATTTCTCCATCTGGAGTCGCTGTTTGAAAAATATATCTGCGCATCGTTGTGCGGCCGAGGACTGCGGGCACCTACAAATGGATGCCCCGCGATAATATCTTCAAAATCAACAAAAAACCTGTCACTTTTGTGTGTAGCAAAATAACTTATATCCGGTAATTCTTGTGGACTCTGAGCGCCTTGTTGTTCCTCATGTTTTTGATATTGGGCTTCTGTTGTAGCTGAAGGAGCAGGATTATTTTCATTAGATGTATTTACTACAGATTCAGTGTTAGATTCAACTGCACAAGCGGAGATAAGGAAAAGGAGTCCAATTACCAATAGATATTTAACCTTAAGAAACCTATTCAAATCGTTAGCCCTTTCGGTCTTTTTGTATGCCAATCTGTTGTTGTTTGGTAAGCATTCCCAATTTGTAGTATTTCAGATTCTTGGAACGGCTTGCCTATTATTTGTAATCCTATTGGAAGGCCTTTATCATCGAATCCGCAAGGAATACTCATGGCTGGAAGACCTAAAGCATTGAAAGGGAAAAGATTCTTTGTTCTGGCTGATGACGCTTCCATCCTTGTGTTTCCTACGTCTACCATTGTTTCTCCAATCTTTGCAGCTGTGTAGGGTACAGTAGGGGTTACCAAAGCATCATAATTTTTGAATAGCTCTATTGTTTCTTTAGTAATTGTTTCCCGGATTCTTTGGGCGTTAATGTAATCGTGCGCATTTACAATCAACCCTGGCAATAGGCGATCAAGTATTTTACTGCCATATTTATCTTGTTGAGACGTGAGCCATTTATGATGGTATGCAGCTGCTTCAGCGGGCATTATTGTGTTCATTAAAAGGGGGAATTTCTCTGCTGATTTCAGTTCGATATTAGTTGTCACAGCACCTAGATCTCTGAGCGCGTGTAGCGCATCTTCCATAGCACTTTCAACTGATGGGTCGATAGGGTTCCAGAAATATCCTTTAAGAACTCCGATTTTCATCTTAGAGATTGGCTTATTAAGGAGTGCAGTATAATCGGGAACGGATTTAGTTGAACTACTATCATCATTTGGATCGTATCCGGCAATTGCATTGAGTAAAATAGCGGTATCTTCGACAGTTTTTGTTATTGGTCCTACGTGATCTAAAGACCAGGATAGTGGTATAACACCCGACAAGCTTACTCTCCCATAAGAAGGTTTTAGGCCAACAAGGCCGCAAAAATGAGCGGGATTCCTTACAGATGCTGCTGTATCCGTCCCAATTGCACCATATGCCATACTTGATGCTACAGCTACAGCTGATCCTCCGCTTGACCCACCAGGGCTTCTGGTTTTATCCCATGGATTTTTGATTACACCGTAGTGATCATTTTCACCATTACCACCAAAAGCGAATTCATCCATATTAGTTTTCCCGATGATGATAGCGCCAGCTTGTTTCAATTTTTTTACGACAGTCGCATCATATGAAGGTGTCCATTTACTAAGAATAGATGATCCTGCTGTTGTAATGGTGTCCTTAGTTGCAAACAGGTCTTTTACAGCGATTGGTATGCCATGTAGGCTCTCTAGAGGGGTTCCTTGTTTCTGGGCAGTGTCGGCATTTCTGGCATTTTCTAAAGCCTGTTGCTTGTTTAAACTTATGAAAGCGTTTAATTCTGGATTAAGTAGTTCAATTCTTTCAAATGTTGATTCGATAACTTCAGATACAGTGACTTCACGGGAGTTTATTTTTCTTGAGATCTCAGCGATAGTGTCTTCTAAATAGCTCATCGTTATTATTCTTTATCTAATATTCTTTTGAATTGAAAGTAAAAATTACGGAAGGTTGTTCCAAAGTTAGATTGGCCGAATCAATTTGACTCAAATATTGGTTATAGGTTTCTTGTTTATCGGCCAATCTTGTTAAGCTATCTTTTGATAGATTTACACCTGTAGAAGATAGCATTGTTTTTATTTGCTCTTTTGATAATGGTTTACGGTCTGACATTTATAAATCTTTCATCATTATCTATTTTCTTTTGATTAACTTTACCATAATTTCTTCGACTACTTGGACCAGAGTAAGATGCGCTGTCTCAATTACTTGTGTATCTTTACTTATTCGAAGTGGAGAAGCAGCTCTGCTGAGGTCCCGAGCATCTCTCTCATCAATTTGTGATTGCATATTTTTAATATCTTTAGCGGAAGGTGCACGATTTTGTTGACTTAATCGTCTTAAACTTCTGATCTCTGATGGGGCATCTAAATAGAACTTATGTAATGTATCAGGTACTATAACTGTTGTAATATCTCTTCCGACCATTACTATCTTACCTCGAGCTTGAGTCACCATGTTTCTTTGTTGATTAGCAAGTAGTTGACGAATTTGTGAAGATTCAGCTATTAGAGAGGCATTTTTTGATATAGTCGGAGAAGTAATGACCTCGGTTATATCTTCTCCGTTTAGGGTGACTAAATCGTCATTAATTGTGATCTTTGCATTCAAGCTGTGATCATATAGTTTGACGTTATTGTTGATAGATATACTTTCTTTTTCCATTATGTACCCGATAGCTCTGTACATTAGCCCAGTATCAGCAAACGGCCATTCTAATCTTTCAGCGATGATTTTGCCTACTGTAGACTTACCTGAAGCTACAGGGCCGTCGATTGCGATTGGGCCTACGAGGTTTTTGTAGTTCGTATTATTATTTTGGTTAGCCATAATTTTATTGTAGAGAATAAACCAAGCAATTGCTCATAAAATAATTAAGGTGATAATGCTTCAGTGGTATAATATATTTAATATGGCTTGGTTTGATTATTTAGTTCTCAGTTTTATAGGAATTCCTTTTGTACTTGGCGTAAAGATTGGCCTTGTACGGGTTAGTGCTAATTTATTTGGCATTATCGGAGGGGTTTTCTTAGGCATTAGATTCGCAGATGATTTTTCTCAAGTTATACAGATAGTTGTAAAAGATGAATCTTTATCAAATCCAATAGCTTTTATATTTATTTTCGTCACGACTATTTTGGTTGCGTGGACTGCAGCGACATTTTTAAAAAAAATTCTATCTTTATTATTATTAGGTTGGATTGACCGAATTGGGGGAGGATTCTTTGGGGGAATGGTCGGGTCTTTTTTAGTTGGTGGAATAATATTTATTATGGAGCTATCAAGTAACTCATGGGCAAAGGATTCATTGGAAAGTTCTAAGACAAAACCGTTTTTTGAATTCCTCGTGGAATTTATTGATAGTTTACGGCAAGGTATAGGATCTTTGAATGGTTAATTGAGAATCCAAAGGGGTTAGTAAATGCATAGTGGTATACAAAATAAGAAAAAAATACTAGATGCTGATGTGCTAGTTCTCAATAATAATTTTTTACCTCTGAATGTTACAAAGGCTCGCCGATCTATAGCTCTAATAGTGAATGGTAAAGCTGAACTAATTGAACCTAAGGATAATGTGATAAGATCTGGGACTATCGAATTTAGACTGCCATCCATTATTCGCTTACTAGTATATATAAAACCTTTTTATAGACCGATAAAACTTACTAGACAGGAGTTGTTTAATAGAGATAGGCAAAAATGCCAATACTGTGGCAAAGGAACTGATAAATTAACTCTTGATCATGTTCTTCCAAAATCTAGAGGAGGGAAATATACATGGGATAATATTGTTTCCGCATGTATAACATGTAATCATAAAAAAGCAGGTAGAACGCCAAAAGAAGCTTCGATGATGCTTTTACGCGAGCCTACCTTGCCATCGAGAGATCCATATTATCCTTTTTATAGATTTTTAAGAGCAAATACAATATGGGAGCAATTTGTCCCATCTAAGCAAAGGAATAAGCCGTATGAGTGATAATAAGGATTTAGGAGGCCCTTTTAAAAAACCTAAGAGCCTTGAATTTCCAAAGACTTTTTCAGGAGCGGTAGAAAGCATCCGTAAGATGATGGATGCTAATTTATCAGAAAGTGAGGATGGAATTTCTTCTCAAATGGTAGACGCGAGCAAAGAACTGACTCAAACAAAAACCAAAGTAGCATCTTTGGCGAGAATACGGGAAGTCATTTTTGGTATGCAAGATGGCTTGATAAGTAGTTTAGTTTTAGTTTCTTCGGTTTACGGAGCGACACAAAATACTGGTGTAACTGTTATAGCGGGGCTAGCTGGAGCATTTGGTGGAACAGTGTCAATGTCAGCAGGTAGCTTTTTATCATCAAAGGCAGAAAGAGAAGTTCACGAAGCTCAAATAAATCTAGAATTACAACAATTTCAAGATGACCCGAGTTCTACTATAGAGCAACTAATCGCAATTTTGATGCAGGATGGGCTTTCATATAGAGGAGCGTTAGTTATTGCCGAGGCCATGGCTGAAAAGGATGAAATTTTACTTAGAACAGTTATTGAGAAAAAACTAGGATTGTCTATTGATATGGTGACGGAGCCTTGGAAAGATGCATTCGTTATGGGCATTTCATTTTTTATTGGAGCATTTATACCTATAATTCCGTACTTAGTGAGCGATAACCCTAAGATCCTCGCTTTTTCAATAGCGTTTACAGGGCTTAGTTTATTTACCATGGGAGTAGGTAAATCTCGGTTAACGAAAAAAAACCCAATCATTTCAGGATTAGATATATTGAGTATCGGAATCCTTGCAGGACTAGCTGGTTACTTTTTTGGGACTGTGTTACCAGGTATATTTGGTATTTTATAAAGCTTTTAGGGCTCGTAATTTTTCAAACTCGCGTTATAATATTCTAGGTTGAGGTTTTTATAAATTACGTAGAAAATTTTATTGTTTTATCGGAGGACGGGGAATGGCATATATTATCGCAGAGCCTTGTATCGATTTAAAAGACGCTTCATGCGTTGATGTATGCCCTGTTGACTGTATACATACTACTGATGAAGATAATATGTATTTCATACATCCAGATGAATGTATAGACTGTGCTGCTTGTGAGCCAGTTTGCCCAGTCACTGCTATATTTGAAGAAAGCGAACTTCCTGAAGAGTGGGATGAGTACATAGCTTTGAATAAAGTCTTTTTTGATAATCAGTAAACATCTTTAGGGTCCAATAAGTGGATGTTTGCTTTTTTAAAGCTAATGAAGAATTCAGTATTTCCTTTTGTTCCCGCTAAAGATGATCTTTTTATTGTTTGAAGCTCAAGGCTGTTTTTTTGGCCCCAGAAGAATATTTTCTTTATTGATTTAGCGTGTATATCAGAATTTTTAACCACTCCTCCGAGAGGGATATCTTTTTTAGCTGCTTCGAATTGAGGTTTAATCAGAGCTATTACCGATCCATCCTCTTTTAATAATTCAATGATATTGGGTAGGATAAGAGTTAAAGAAATAAACGAAACATCTATGAAAGCGAGATCTAGTTTTTCTTGAATTGGAATAGGGAACCTGGCATTTGTTCTGTCGAGAACTGTTATTTTTTTTGATTGCTGGAGCTCCCACGCGAGTTGTCCGTATCCGACATCTACAGCGTATACTTTTGATGCCCCATTTTTTATCAGACAATCTGTAAATCCCCCGTTTGATGCTCCTATATCGACTGCCTTTTTCCCGTTTATCTCTAATCCTGTTTGGTCAATAAAACCTTGGAGTTTATAGCCGGCTCGACTGGCATACTTACTGCCAGAAATTAAATTTATAGGAGTATGTAAATTTACAAGTATGTTCGGAATCTTTACAGTGGTTTCTCCACTTTTTACTAATCCTCTTGATATGGCGAATTGAGCATCTTCCCGGTTAGAAAATAATCCTTGATCTAACAGAAGATCATCAATTCTGACCATCTTTCTTTTTGTTGATGGGTGACGATTATTTGGTTTGGCCATGATAGTTAACCCTTACAGATGGATTGCAGATAGGAAAAAAAACTAGTAGTTTTATTAGATTAACATCACGTATTTTTAAGGTCTAGTTTTATAGTTAATATAAAGAAACTGTATTCAAACTCAGTTATCTTTAGTAACGCAAAATATGAGATTGCAGCGCTGTGTTTTATTTATATCTTATGGTTGAATTATGATAGTACAGTTTGGTATTTGAAAGGGGTGAGAGGTATTTGAAAGATTCTCTATTTTTCTCATGGTTGCATCTTTTTCGTTTTAAACAATGGGTAAAGAATGTCTTGGTTTTTTTGATACTCCTTTTTAGTATTCAGTTCGTGGGATATTCTCTTTCACGAGATTTAATTGTACCGAGTATAAGTAAATTATTTATTATATTTTGTGCTTTTAACTTACTGTGCAGTGGAATATATATAATAAACGATTTATTTGATCAAGAAAGAGATCGGTTTCATCCAGAAAAAATGTTTAGGCCAATTCATACAGGTGATATTTCCCCGAAGCATGCTTCTTACATGTCTATAATACTTATCCTAGCGGGGTTAATTATTGGATTTACTGTTAGCTACTCAACGGGAAAAGTATTATTTTTATATTTTATAATCTCATTTTTATATTCTGCTGGGCTGAAAGATATTGCTATTTTAGATATAGTTATTGTTTCAACTGGGTATGGATTAAGAGTGGCAGCTGGGCAAAGTGTTCTTAATTTTTCAATCCACTTTGAGATCTATCTGTTTACTATACTTGTAGCGGTATTCGTGTCCGTGGCAAAACGGAGAGCTGAAATTATTGCTATTGGGCAGAAAGCAAATCTACATCGAAGGTCACTGGGATTTTATTCAATTAAAGGTATTGATAAAAGCATACTTATACTGGTTCCAGCGATATGCTTTACATATATATTGTATTTACTTAAAGTACCTAACTTCAATATATATATACCATTTTCTTACTTTATATTTTTATTTGCCCTAATACGATATTTGTATTTAACTTATAGCTCTTCTATAGTTGGATCTCCTGAAGAAGTTGTTTATAAAGATTTTGCCCTAACAGGATTAGTAAGTATGTGGATCATTTTTGTATTGATAAGTGGAATTTATTGAGTGGGTGATTAATGGCTAGAAAAAAGCGTAAGAGCCAGAAACCAGGCTACATTGATGATAAAGGCGGCTCTTCGACCTTTCTAAAGAACACGTTGCGGAAGATAGGAGCTGGGTTCGCAGTTATTTTATTTTTAGCTATTGGATTTGGGGTACCGTATGTATTTATAGGCCCGTCAATAGAAAATGCCTGGGCAAGTAGGGATATATGGTTCTTTTTAGGAGCATTAGCAGTAGTATCTATGAGTGCTGTGAGTGTGCTTGTATCTAGAGAGGCTTTCATAAAAGGATTGCCGTATCATGCTTTAGGCTTAGTAGGGTTTTTCTTTGCAGGCAATTATTTAAGTATTTTTGAAAGCTTAAGGTCTGTGGGAGCTACTATCTACTTGGCTTCCTGGGTAATATTTTTTGTTTTTGATACAGTTTTTTTAGCAATTAGTAAACAAAAAAATATTAACTTGTAGTTATTGTTCTTTATAACTTGAGACAAAGTGGATCAATGTATAATATTTTGTTAAGTAGGAGTATTTCTTTGATATCTTCACCCTATAGAATTTATGTTAATACAGAAATAGAACAGCGTAGAAGACTTCCCCAGAAATGGGTTAAGGAAGTCATTCAGATTGCGCTATCAGCAGAACATATTGCCCTTAAATCGACTGTTGAAGTATTGCTTGGAGGTGATACCACGATTAAACAATTAAACAGTAAGTTTAGGTTTCAAAATTCCGTTACGGATATCCTCTCTTTCCCCACTGATGCGCAGGATGATCAATTTCCAAATATGATGTCTTCAAATGATATTGGTCAAATTGTTTTATCGATTCCTCAAATTGAGCGACAATCAGTTGAGGCTGGGGTTGGTTTAAAACAAGAAGGAACTCATGTTCTTGTTCACGGGGTTTTACATTTACTAGGCTATGATCATGAAACTGCAGAGGAAGAAAAGTTAATGCATTTAAGAGAAAACGATATTGTTTATTCTATAACAGGAGTAAAACCCCATGAGGTGCTTAGATGACAGAGAATGATGTGTATTACAGGAAATGGCGCCCTCAGACACTAAAAGAGGTAGTTGGGCAAGATCATGTGGTAAGAACTTTAACAACTGCATTAGATCAAAATAGAGTGGCTCATGCATATTTATTTGTTGGGCCTAGAGGTACCGGAAAGACTAGTACAGCTAGGATTTTAGCTAAAGCTATTAATTGTGAAAACAATCAAGGCCAGGCTGAGCCATGTAATAGCTGTAGTACATGTGTGCAAATTAGTAATGGATCATTCATTGATTTACATGAGATTGATGCTGCAAGTCATAGAGGTGTAGAGGATATGAGAGACTTGATCTCTAAATTACCGACGATGCCGAATACAGCAAGGAAAAAAGTCTACGTTATTGATGAAGTGCACGGGCTTACAAATTATGCTGAAGAAGCACTGCTAAAGACTCTTGAAGAGCCACCAGATCATGTAATCTTTATTTTAGCTACAACAGAAGAGCATAGTGTACGAGCCACTATAGCATCGCGGTGCCAAAAGATGAATTTTCGGAAAATTAAGCCACAAGACGCTATAGATAGATTGGCTTTTATTTCTGAAAAGGAAAACTTAAAAATAGATAGGGATGTTTTAAATGTTTTAGTAGGGGCATCTGAAGGTAGTCTAAGAGATGCTTCAAATTTTCTTGAGCATCTTATATTGAGTGCAGGAAGTAATCCTAAAGTAGAAGAAGCTCAAGAATTATTTGGTACATTCGGATCTGATAGATCTCTAAGACTAATAGATTTCATGTCTGAGTCAAAGAGGTTACCTGAAACGCTTAACTTTTTGCAGGATCTTTATTCAGAAGGAATTGATATGCGTCAGCTCCATAAAGAGCTGATGGTTGAAGCAAGATCTATATTATTAATTAAGGTAGGTGTTGGGGAAATCCTTGGTATTACTCAAGGAGAATTAGAGGCACGTAGAATACTAGCTGAGAAATTTAAAATAGAGTATCTACGTGATTTGCTAACCAGCTTGATAGATTTAAGTATTCGTTCAGGGGATACTCCTGTTAAATTAGAGTTAGCTTTTGTAGGTCTCAATTTAGCTTCTGATAAATCTGAGGATTTTAAAGATATTGCAGTGGAGACTGAGGTAATTAAGCCGATAATAATTGAAAGTGATAAAAATTTACCTAATGGTGAGCCACCTTTACCTAAGTTAGAAGAAGCGGTTCCCGTGAAGAATACGGATCCTGTTCAAGTAAAGAGTACTGATAGTGAAGTAACTCCAAAAGATGTGCCTCAGCTACAGACAGAAATGAATAATATCACTATTGAAGAACTTAAAACCAGATGGCGCGACATCGTTGATAGCTTAAAAGGTGTTGGGGCAAGTGGTAATTTAGACGCTTTCTTGAGGAGCGTTTCTATCCCTGTCTCGGTTGAGGATGGGAAAATTACTATCGGTTTCTATCATGACTTTCATAAGAGTAAAATAGAAGATCCACAGTACAAAACATTAGTAGAGAATAAATTATCTCAGGTGCTTGGGCGTCACTATTATGTTGAATGTATGAGAATTGAGCGAGGAAAAGAAGTTGGACATCTTGTTCAAGCAGCTGTTGAAATGGGTGCAGAAGTAGTGAATGATTCGTCAAACAAAGTTGTAATAGAAAGTGAAGTGGATAATGAATAAAAATATGATGCGGCAGATGCAGGAAATGCAAAATAAGCTTGAAAAAGCGAAAGAAGAGTTAGAAACAATGACTGTGGAAGGTAGTGCAGGTGGAGGCGTGGTTAAAGTAGCGATGAACGGGCACCAAAGAGCCTTAAGTGTGCAAATAGACTCTGATATAGTCGATCCCAGTGATATTGACACCCTTCAAGATGTTGTTTTAGCGGCTGTAAATGATGCGAGCCAAAAAGCACAAGATCTAGCAAATAACCATCTTGGGAGTATTACTGGTGGTTTGGGATTACCAGGTCTTTAGGTGATTAATGCTGCCATTTGAAAACTCCCCAGTTAAATCAATTTCTAGGCTGATCGATGAATTTAATAAATTGCCTGGTATTGGTCCTAGGAGTGCTCAGAAATTAGCTTATTATATAATCAGAAATTCCAAAGAGGATGCAATGGCTCTTTCAGAGTCAATTATTGAAGTTATAAATAGTGTTCGTTTCTGCGAGGTATGCCAGAATGTTACACAACAATCTCCTTGCTCTATTTGCATTGATGGTATGAGAGATCGCAGTTTGATTTGCGCTGTTGAGGCTCCTCTTGATGTTGTTGCTTTGGAAAGGACTGGGGCTTTCCGAGGTACTTACCATGTTTTTCATGGATTGCTTTCTCCCATGGATGGTATTGGCCCCGATAAGCTTCGTATTAGAGAGTTATTAGATAGACTTAAGACTGGTGAGGCTAAGGAAATTGTAATAGCTACAAATCCAACTTTGGAAGGTGAGGCTACTGCTATGTATGTTAAAGGATTGATATCTCCATTAGGTATACGAGTGACTCGTTTGGCTCGTGGCTTGCCATCAGGGACAGACCTTGAATTTGCGGACTCAGTTACTCTTGCTCGCGCTGTCGAGGAGAGGCAAGATTTTTGAAATCCTTTTTTGATTTATGATTAATAAAATCAGTTGAAACGGATAACAATGGGAGTAAGCTTTTGGAACAGTTAGAGTATGAAAAAAATCAGGTTGGTAAATATGCAGTTTTCACACTAAACAGACCAGAAAAATTGAACGCTATTAGTTCTCGGCTGATGTTTGATTTAAAGAATTGTTTGGATGATTTTGATAGCGATCCTAATATGAGAGTTGGAATTATTACTGGATATGGAAGGGCTTTTTCAGCAGGGGCGGACTTACGCGAAGGAATAGAGAAAGAGAAAAAAGTAGAAGAGTTAACAAAACTTGTTGATACGGGTCAATTATCTCAAGATGAGTTGTCAAAAAAAATTGATCGTGAATATCCGAACATACAGGTTCAGTATGATTTGTTTTCAAAAAGAGACAAACCTTTTATAGCTGCAGTAAATGGATTTGCAATAGGCGGAGGTATGCATTGGGTTATGGATTGTGATATTAGAATTGCGGCTAAAGGAGCTTATTTTTCTTTACCAGAACCTAAAGTTGGAATGGCTGCTAGTTATGGAAGTCAATATTTACCTTATTTAATCCCTTTTGGAGAATCTCTATACTATCTTTTGACTTCCGATAAGATACCTGCAGATGAGGCAAAAAAAATTGGGCTTATACATGATGTAGTTGCCCAGGATGATCTTTTGGCTAGAGCTATTCAAATAACGGAGTTGATTATACAAGGGGCACCGAATGCAATTTCTGCGACAAAAAAACTTGCATATTACTTTAAGAATAATATGGAACTACAGAGAATGGAATATGTTCAACCTATATTAGATTCTATCCAAGAATCGCCTAACTCCCTTGAAGGCCGGAAGGCTTTTTCGGAGAAGCGATTACCTAAATGGGTCGATTAAAAAGAAAGAGGTAGAGTTTTTTGGATTCTTCAAGTTCACCTTCTAATTTATCTCGGTCTTCCTTTTATCGGATTAAGGCTTTGGTTTTACGACATCAAAATCTAGGAGATTCAGATAGGTTAATTACTGTTTTAAGTAATGAGTATGGAAAATTAAGATTGAGTGTAAGGGGCGCTCGTAAGACAAAGAGCCGTTTAGGAGGGCATGTTGAGCCATTAATTTATGGAGATTTTTTGGTTGTGCGTGGTAAAACTTTGGATACAGTAACACAAGCGCAAGCAATTGAAACATTTCCGATGGTGCGTAGTAATTTAATTAAGATGTCAGAAGGTATCTATTTGGCAGAACTAGTAGACAATTTTTTACAAGTCGGAGAGCCTCAGAGTAACATTTTAGCATTCCTTTTAAATATTCTAGATAAAAGTAATGATATTGAAGATAAGGGAGATCTGTTACTGAGGATCTTCGAAATTAAATTGTTAAGTTTTACTGGTTTTCAACCAGGCTTAGATAATTGTACAGATTGCGGTATTCAGTTAGGTGATAGGAAGGAATATTTTTTTGTTGCTCGATCAGGCGGAGTAGTTTGCCAAAATTGCGTTGATAGCCACAGTGCATGGGTAAGAACAGTAAATGCCGATGTTATAGAGAGTATAAGATTGATTCAACAAAATGGAATAAATACGATCGAGAAAGTGAATTTCACAGAGGATCTATTATCTGATTTGGAAATGCTTATAAGGTGGTATTTGAACTATGTTTTAGATCGCCCCATAGAAGCATTGTCGTTTCTGGATCAGGTTCGTTCTACGAAAGAGTTATTTAGTAGTTAAAGATTAAAATACTATTGAGTTAGATTCTTAATGACTTTAATTAAATAGATCTGAATCGGGATTAGAGATGCAAATAGTAAGAAGGATAGTAGTCGAATTGTTGCAAGCGATAACGCAGATTCTTGTAGCGGTCCTCCACTTTCGACAACAGAACAACTCATTACGAATCCGATCAGGCTTGTCATTTGTATCGTACCCACAAGAGTTCGTAATAGCTTAAGAGGTTTTAATCCAATAGATGCTAAGATATTCCGATCGGGGGCAGTTTCTTTAATGAGCCTAATGCTGTCATTGGATTCACACGATGGGCATTTATAAAGCGCATTATCTAATGGTGCGCCACAGGTATTACATTTCTGATTTTCAGATTCAAGTTTACTTATTGTATTATTACAAGACCTGCATTTTATTATTGGTTTGTATTCGCATACTTTGCATATCCATATTTTATCTATATTAGTCATCTGCTAATCGGAGGGTATTGAGATATATGTTTCAGTTGACAAGGCCTTAGCTACAACCTTCTGGGTTTCTTCTTGTATAACAGAGGCTTCAGCTACAGCAACCCGTTTACCTTTATTTATTATATGCGCTTCTACGAGAAGATTACCTGTAGAGCCTGGCCGTATGAAATTAATTTTCATTTCTATTGTTGCATGTAGCTCTCCTGGTGCGAGCAATGTATCTAGTGCATGATGAATCGAGTAGTCTAGCAAGGACATTATGACGCCTCCAGCTACTCTAGGGTTATCCTCTCCGTGAGTTAAATGAGGTAATACAGCCATTCTAACGAGGCATGTGCCTTTTTCCTTTTTAATTATTTCAGCATTCATCCATTTATCTAAACGAGGTAAACTCGGATCGTTATTTATAGTTTCCATCGAACTCTCCTTGTCGAATTAGTAACCTAATAGTACCAGGTTAACTGGTTAGGTTTTATAATATTAAAGCTCTTCAAAATTCAGATCACTTGTGCTAAAATCAGCAATAAGAACATGAGTTCGCTAAATTACCGTGTTCTTCGATATATAATAGATAGGAGATTATTCATGTCAAATTTGAGGCGCCGTCAGCAAGAGATACTTGATTTTATTGCAGAGTTTTTAGATAGTAATGGTTATCCTCCTTCGGTCAGAGATATTCAAACTGGATGTAATATTAGTTCTACTAGCGTAGTCGATTATAATCTTAGAGCATTGTCACGTATGGGATATTTGAAACGTTCTAAAGATGTATCTAGAGGAATAGAACTTATAGGATATAAAACCAAAAAGAATAGTATCCCCGTTTTGGGATCGATTGCTGCAGGGAACCCATTGCCAGTTTTTCCACAAGATCTGAGAGACGTAGATGAAGAGTCGATTGATATTGACGTCGATACATGGAATCAAGATGGTCAGGTATTTGCATTGCATGTTAAAGGAGATTCCATGATAGATGCATTTATTCGGGATGGCGATTATGTAGTTCTAAAAGCACAAGAGGTAGCTGAATCAGGACAAATGGTTGCTGCGTGGCTTGTTGATGAAGGTGAAACAACTCTAAAAAGGTTCTTCCCAGAAGGAGATAAAGTAAGGTTACAGCCTGAAAATACTGCTATGCGCCCTATTTATGTAGATGCAAGTAATGTTCAAATTAAAGGTAGAGTTGTTGGAGTGCTGAGAAAGTACGATAAATAAAAGAAAACAGAATCTATTAAGATAGTTTTATCTTATAAATTTCAGTTTTAAAAAAAGATTATAAGGTTGTTAATCTGCAGATGGAACTCTCTTTTGTCCTTGTAGGTCCATCTCATTATCACAGCATATCAGGGTACCGTCTGTTGCTTTTGTTGCTAAAGCTTGAGTACCGCATGTTGCGCATTCATATCTTTTACCTAGTTCAATAGCCATTAATATTGCTCCCTATTTATTATTTCATTGCCATAGATTTATCATGGCATTGAATTTCACCGTCGCCGGCTTTTGTAACTACTACTTCTGCTGCACATGTTCCGCAGCTATATCTTTTACCCATTTGATTTGGCATCGTTTGTCCAACCTCCTGGTAAGTTATTATGGAATTACTGTTTGGTCACCAATTATAAATTATAGAAATGGGATGAAGGCGAGTCAACCTAGGAGTGCGCTTTTTCCTGTAAATTCCGTTAAGCTTTACATGTAATTATTTAATTTTATATATAAAGGTGGATGCAGATGGGCACATTGTATGTGGTCGCTACACCAATTGGGAA
>Ga0209501_10000605_pt1 | contig 43260 bp, 47 predicted proteins | sample ArcticOcean_MG_C_4_FD_187434 | JGI IMG/M metagenome (GOLD analysis project Ga0209501, IMG submission 187434) | Marine microbial communities from western Arctic Ocean - ArcticOcean_MG_CB4_134 (SPAdes) (version 2) | ecosystem: Environmental > Aquatic > Marine > Oceanic | place: Arctic Ocean...
CCATATAATGTTCTATTAGTTCAAAAATAGTACTTATTAATGAAATATTTTACAAAGCATAAGGAATTTATATTATTTTATATGATGTTAACATTAGTTTTAATATCATGTTCGACCGAATCTAGTCCCGCTGTAAACACAACTGAAATAGCCCAATCACCTTCTCAGGTAGATACAAGCTCGAATGCTGATGCTGGTGCCAAAGCTAAATCCGACGCTGATGCCAAAGCTAAATCCGATGCTGATGCCAAAGCTAAATCCGACGCTGATGCCAAAGTTAAATCCGATGCTGATGCCAAAGTTAAATCCGGCACTGATGCCAAAGCTAAATCCGATGCGGATGCCAAAGTTAAATCCGATGCTGATGCCAAAGCTAAATCCGATGCCAAAGTTAAAGCCGATGCTGATGCCAAAGCTAAATCCGACGCTGATGCCAACAAAGCTGTTGTACAAATGATTAATTTATCAAAAATTTCTGATGAAACTTTACAGTCATTAATTGATCTTTCTGTTTCAAAAATTGCTGATAGAAAATCAAATATTATAGCTATAACTTATGACATAGGTGCAAGCAAAGGTCTCTCAATTCCTGACTGGCCTTTTGAACAACATGAAGTTCTTTTATCACAAGATCAAATAGAGACTACATTAAGTACAATAAGATCTTTTATTGAAAATGATAAATGTGTTAAAGATTTTATGAGCTCCGGACAAGGTTCCCAAGAATACATAGATGAAGAAATAAATAGCTTTCGAGTTTTGTTAGAAAAAGGAGCGGATGCCACTACACAAAGACAAATATGTGCTACAACTAGAGTAACTTTCAATGGCGCACCTTCAAATCAAAGCAAAGCAGACACGCTTCATGTATGGGTACACGAGCTCTATCATGCATTACAGCAAGATATTGCTTTATCACCACCTGCTATCGATGCATGGTGTGATGAAGAAGCAAATGCAAAGAGTAAGTGGATAGTAGAAGGTGGAGCTGATTATTTTACACAACATATATATGCAGAATATATTGGGGAAAATGGTGTAGATAGAATATTCAAATATGGCTTACAATCTTTCAATGAAACTGGTACCGAACTTGGTAGTAGCGCCAGAACTGCTGCTACTGCACTTAGATTACTTGTAGAAAGAGGGGCATTAAAACATTCCGACATAATGGATGGGACATTATTCCATAAATGTGAAAGAGTAAGTGTTTACCATGATAATAATGAAGATGTTAAAATCGCAAAATCTTCATGGTCTGAAATACAATATGTATATGGTAAATACAGTTTTAACCCTTCTGTTTTGAAATAAGAAAAGAATATATCTAAAACGATTTAATTTTTTGTGTCCATAGGAAAAATACAAATGATGGAAAAAAAACCTTTGTGCAAACCTTATAAAACCTATGATTTCATAAGATGTCTTGTGAAATCACAGGTTTTAATGGAATTAAATCTCGCAGAATTTATAAAGAGTAATATATCTATTAAAACCTCAGAAGAATACAGTATCAATAAATATTCTAAATCGTTGGAAAAATCATGGATTCAATTATTAGGAATGGGAGAATTTGATGGTGAGTGGACTGAAGATACATTCCAAGAGTTTATGTCACCTATTGAGAGACAAAAAGGTTCACGATTAATTGTTAAGAAGAATAAAGTTGTTGCTTCAACATTTGCATCATCTTCTATTTATGAAAATAAAGAAGTTGGGCGGTTAGATTTTGTTGTAACACACCCTATGCATCGTAAAAAGGGATTGGGTAAAAGTGTATGCATATCAGTTATAAATCATTTTGTAGAAAAAAATTACAAAAAAGTAATACTTCAAACAGAAGATTGGAGAATCTCTGCTATATCAATATATTTAAAACTTGGATTTCGACCTGTATACTCAGATAATAATATGAAAAAAAGATGGCAGGAAATAATAAGTACTCATTTTAAAGACTTTAAAATCAAATCTATAAATCCTGGAAAATAATCAGAGTCAATCCATCTCATAACCACAACCAAATCATTTTCCCAATCAATATATATTATATTTGATCCTAATCCACTGAAATATATAGCATTGGAAGGAGCTGATTTGATTTTTTTATCTGTTCCATCTTCGGTAGAGTTTAAAAACCAATTCATAAATCCATAAGATTTATTTACGCTACCTGGAGAACTTGCTTTTTTGATCCAATCTTCAGATATAATTCGTTTATCATGCCACATTCCATTTCTCAAAAACAAATATCCAAATCTGGCTTGGTCAAGTGCGTTAATAAACATACCTCCTCCCCAATGACCTCCGCCACTCACAGATTGAATTTTCTGACCGTCTATATTGATCCACGAATTTTTATATCCGTGCCATTTCCAGTTATCTGATGCCCCAATTGGGTTCATCACTTTTTGTTTTAATACTTTTGGTAGGGATTCTTTCCATACATGAGCACTCAATAATGCTAAAAAGTTAACTCTCACATCATTATATTTATATCTTTCGCCAGGTTTGAAATATTTCTGATTTTCAAGTTCATCAAACGATAATCCTACAGGCGGTCGGTCTGCCCAATCTGGTTTCCCCCACATGTTTCCTTTCCATTCACTTACTTGTCTTAGTAAATGATCCCAAGTTATTAATTTATTATTTTGATCATTAAAATGTTCGCCAGGCATATACTTATGTACTTCATCATTAAGATCTGATATTAAACCTTCATCGTAAGCTAGTCCTACCGTTGTTGAAACAAATGATTTTGTAACACTAAAAGTCATATCTACTCGATTAACATCTCCCCATTCAGCAACAATATAACCGTTTTTAATTATCATCCCTGTAAGTTCGCCTCTTTCTTGAACAGGGCCTAGTAATTCGTCATGTGGTTCTTTTGTATCTGAAGCTGTTCTTGTAAACATCTGCATATTTTTAATAGATAATTTATTTTCATGCAATTTAGAATATTCTATTGCTTCAGTTATGAATTTTGTATTCATTTGAACAGAATCAGGATTTTTTCTTTCCCATTCATTCGGTTTAGGATAATATAATTGTGACATAATAAATTTTTAATTAATGTTAAAGTATTACTTTAAATAAATTTGCACTAGGATACAATCATGAAAATCTCTGGAATTTGTGGTAGTTTAAGAAAAGAATCTTGGAATAAATTACTACTACAAATCTTACTCAAAAAATTATCACAAAATAATAATATATCTACGCAAGAAATAGATATTTCTGATTTTCCTCTTTATAATGCAGACATTGAATCTATTGCAATTCCTGAATCAGTAGTTGCAGCCAAAGAAAAAATTATAGAATCAGATCTTTTGATTTTTTCATCTCCTGCTTATAACGGTTCTTACTCAGGAGTTATGAAAAACATAGTTGATTGGTTATCAAGACCTCCAAAAGTTTTAGATGATAAAAATGCACTAGTTATTGGATGTACTCCCGGGATGTCTGGAACGCTATTAGGATTTACGCATTTAAATCATGTTTTATTTAATCTCAATCTAAATGTATTCAACCAACCAAGGATATTAGTTTCAGGAGTACATAATAAAATACAATCTGATGGCAAAATAATAAATGAAACACTAGAAAAGCTTATTAATAATAGTGCGAAAAATATTATTGAAAAATTGAATATTTAATATTAATTTTAATACGAATATTAGTTATAATACTTACCTTAACATTTATAGGCCGAAGTGGTGGAATGGTAGACACGCTGGTTTCAAAAACCAGTAGGGGTAATCCCTGTGTGAGTTCGAATCTCACCTTCGGCAAAAAAAAGGTGTAAATCATGAATGAATACAAAAAATTAACTAATCTTGAAGGTAATGATATTAATGGTGATCTTTATCTGAAAATCCAAGAAGAAGCACATCATATGAGTGCCATAAAAATGAAATTAACATCCGGATCCGAAACACCATTACACACTCATGAACATGAATCTTTAGCAGTAATTGTAAGTGGGAAATTAGAAGTAATTGGTGACGGGGAATCTTCGATACTAGGTTCAGGAGACACTTGGGTTAATCCAATTGGGCAAAAACATATGCTCAAAGCTATAGAAGATACAGTTTTTGTAGAAATCAAATCACCTGCACCAGATTTTAGCTCATTTTTAAAATTAGATTAAAAGGGGTTAATATATGAAAGATATAATAGAATACAAATTACTCACAGGAAAAGATAATAGTGAATTTTGTAATAGAGTTACAAAGTTTTTAAATGATGGGTGGGAATTATATGGATCTCCATTTATCAATATCGATCATTTAGCTATTAGAAAAACTACAATTGTTGGACAGGCTGTAGTAAAGAGAAAATAAATTAAGATCTAAAAAATATCATATAATAATATACTGCATAGACCATTACAAAACTCTTAAACATTAATGCAGGCATTCTTTTTTTAAGTGATCCTCTATTAGTGTTAATAAAGTTTTGAGAAGAACGGTAACTACCTAAAATCAACCAAAAAACCAATCCAAAAGCTATCCATTTAAAGATTGTTAAACCTAAAAAAAGTACCAAGGTTTGATTGATAAATTCGGTAATAATGATACCAGTAATAAAAATCATAAGAGATCGAATTAATATATATTCTCCCTTAATATATTTAACAAAAAAATTCATTTAATAATCCTTTAAGCTTTTAATAAGTGACAATCCTGCCAGAGCACTTGTTTTGGGGTTTGTAGGTGATTGATTCAATGAAAAATGAAATTTCATTTGCCCAAAATCTCCTTCTACAAATATAGAATGATTATTGGTTTCAACTTCTGGATCTACGATTAATACAACATTAGTTTTTTCTGTTCCAATTCCATACAAACTTAATGTCACAGCCACATTTAAATTCTTTGGAAATAATTCTATAGCTTTTTTTGCTGTACCATCGAATATAGTTTTGCTTTCTCTGAAGTTATAATTTTCATATTTTTCAAATCCTTTGGATCCTTTTAAACTTTGTGGGGATTTAGTAGTAGTTATACTAATATTATTTATCATTTCTTTAACAGCGCTAATAGCATCTAATCCGCCTATTGCACCATGTGGAATTAATAATTTAGAGTCATGAAGTGACGATTTTTCAAGTAATTTATTATAAAAATTATCATCCGAAAGAGCTCCCACAGATGCGATCATTAAATCAAATTTTTCAACTATTTTAAGGCTATAATCTTTGACAGATTGTACAGATGCAGTTTCAATCACTAAATCTATATGTTCTAAATCAATTAAATTATTAAAATCTTTTGATATATGTGGGGAAATATTTGAATCATCGCAAAATGTTTTTGTTTCATCTAAATGATTGTCTAAAATAAATTCTATATTAAATTTATTATTCATATCTTTAATGATGCTCGAAATTATTTGTTTGCACATAGCACCACAGCCAATAAAAGCTAGATTAATTTTTTTCAATACCACTCCAAAAATACAATAATTATGATAATATCAATATAATTTTAAAACTTAAAGAGATTAATTTGTAATCGTAAAAAGTAATGTCTAATATAGTACAAGTATCGAATCTAACAAAATATTACGGTAAAAAACTAGGAATTGAAAACGTTACATTCTTCATGAATGAAGGAGAAGTTTATGGGTTGATGGGACCAAATGGAGCAGGAAAAACAACTTCTCTCAGAGCAATGTTAAATTTGATTTTACCTACAAGTGGTGAAGCAATAATTTTTGGAAAACACTTTAAAGAGCTAAACAAAGCTGAACTTTCACAAATTAGTTATCTACCAGGGGAATTTGAGATGTATCAAAACTTAACTGGGGAACAATATTTAAATTATATAAGCAGCCTCAGGTCAGCAACAGTAAACAATACTAATATATTAGCTGAAAGATTAGATCTGAATTTGAACAGTAAAATCAAAACTTTATCAAAAGGTAACAAGCAAAAGATAGGGATTATTCAAGCATTCATGAATAACCCAAAATTAGCAATATTAGATGAACCTACAAGTGGACTTGATCCATTAAAACAACAAGAATTTCAAAATATAGTCCAAGAACAAAACAACTTAGGATGCTCAGTACTATTATCTTCACATATACTTGGAGAAATAGAAGATTTATGTGAAAGAGTTGGAATAATAAAAAATGGCAATATTGTTGCATCAGAGCAAATATCAGATCTTAAAAATAAAACAATCAAGAAATATGAAATAACATTTGAGAATGCTCCTAAAATAAGTGACTTTAAAAATGTTGAAAATATTTCCAAATTAGAACTTCAGGGGAATACTATTACTCTAAATATCAAAGGAACAATTGATATTCTTTTAAAAGTTATATCCAAATTCACAGTTTTAAATTTGCGAATTATTGAACCTAGTTTAGAAGAAATTTTTCTTACTTTTTACAAGGAATAAAATGTTTTACAATGTATATTTGAAAAATTTAAAAGATATGCGAAATAATTTGATATATTGGTTTGTCGGATTAATCACATTGTCATTTTACCTTTCATTTGCTTACAGTTCTTTTGCGCAAAACATTGGAGCATTTGATGAACTTATCAATAGTTTCCCGGAAGAGCTTCTTCATTTTCTTGGAGCCTCAGATGGCTTAGACATGTCTACATTTGGCGGTTTTTTAAATCTTGAAATATTTGGTGTGATAGGCCCAATAATGTTAGTAGTGGTAGGTATAAATACGGGGACAAACATTGTGGCAGGAGAATTAAATAATAAAACTCTTGAATTGGTAATGTCTACGCCAATTGGAAAAAACAATTATCTTTTTCAACAAATATTAGTAATGATAACAAGAATAATACTAATCTCTCTATTTATTTGGTTTTCGTTTAATTTATTTGGAAGAATATTCAATCTTGAATTAGATCTGAAAAATTTTTCAGCGACTATAGTGCATTTGTCGTTACTGGGCCTTTTTTTTGGATGTTTATCATTGTTTATTGGTTCATTAACCGGAAACAAATCTAAAACCCTAGGTATATCTACAACAATAGCTATTATTTCACATTTTACAAACTCTATAAGCCCTCTAATTAACAGTGTCGAAAAATTGAAATATATTTCAATTTTTCACTACTACAAAACCTCTGAGCCTATTATAAATGGAATAGATATATCTGATGGTTTTATTACATCAGCATTATGTATAATACTTATTGCATTAAGTTTTTTTTCTTATAAATATCTTGATCTCAACTAATAATATGACACAGTACATTAATTTTTTTAAAAAATATACTTTGCCGCTAAGTCTGGTAGTTTTACTAGTAATTACAGGCTGTGCATCTTCGAATGATAGCGTAATAGATAATGAACCTTCTGTTTCTACGGAAATCATATTAGATCAAAGTTTAAATGATGCAATTGATTCATCACTTGAAAATTATCAAGCTGTATTAATCGTGTTTTACAGAGGATATTTCTGAGGTATTTGCAGAGCACAACTAGGTGAGTTGGCACAAAATCATTCGTTATTTAAAAGATTTGGGATAGATATCATTACTGTGAGTACTGATGACTACGAAAACACGAATGCTATGAGGAGTGACGTAGGAGCAACTTTTAGTATGATTTCAGATACTACTTATACAATATCACAAGAATGGGAAGTATATAATTTACTTGGAGATGGCGTTGCAGCACCTTCAGCTTTTATTATTGGTAAAAACGATGAAATATTATGGTCTCACAGGGGAACTTCTCCTTCAGATAGACCACCTACTGATTACCTATTAGCAAAAGCACTAGATGTATTGAAAAAAATATCTAATTAGTTCAACTGAATATTTAAATGCAAAACCAAATATATTGTAAAGAATGCGGTAATAAATCTATTGAGTTTGATAAGTTTTGTAAGGCTTGCGGAGTTGAATTAAATATAAATTTAGTAGAAGAACCAAATATATCAAATGAAGAAAATTCATCGACTATAGATTATAAATATGGAAATATTCTTGCAAGTCGTTCAAAAAGACTAGTTGCTAAAATCATAGATTTTGTTTTATTATTTGTTGCTATAGCAATACCTGCATTGACTGTCCAAATCATACTTGGAGGTGGGGAATCTATTCTTGCTGCACTGATTGGTTTAATACTTTATTCTATATATCAATATTATTTACTATCTACAACTTCTCAAACTCTAGGTAAAAAATATATGAATATAATCATAATAACAAAAGATGGAAGTTCTGGTGGTTTTTTTACAAATGTTGTACTTAGAGATTGGATAATAGGACTTATTGGGCTTTTACCATTAGTTGGTTGGATAGTAAAAACAGTAGATATATTATTTATTTTTAGAAATGATCGAAGATGTATTCATGACATGATAGCTAACACTATGGTAATTATAAATAATGAAATTGATGATAGGAATGATTTGAAATGAATGGAGAAACAGTAAAATATGGTATCAATAACAATTTACAAGGATACTTATCATTACCTTCCACTAATAATGGGCCAGGTCTAATCATTTTACAAGAGTGGTGGGGCTTAGTTGATCATATAAAACATGTTGCGGACAGATACGCTGAAAAAGGATTTGTTGTATTAGCACCAGATTTATATGACGGGCAAACGACAGTAGAACCAAATGAGGCACAAAAATTGATGATGGAATTAAAAATAGAGAATGCTTCAACAAAAATAAAATCAAGTATAAATTTCCTGAAAGATAAAAGTTACATTTCAAACAATAAAATAGGATGTATTGGTTACTGTATGGGTGGTGGATTGGCATTATATATGGCAACACAACATATTATTGATGCCGCAGTTCCATATTACGGAGTTTTAATTAATGTTGAGCCAGATTGGTCACAAGTAAATTGTCCAATTCTAGGCCACTACGCTGAACACGACCAAGCAACTGAATCATTAGAACAAATCACAGTAGAATTAAACAAATATAATATTCAGCATACTTTTCATATTTATGAAAAAACTGAACATGCATTTTTTAACAATGAAAGGCCTGAAATATACAGTGAACATGCTGCTGAATTATCGTTTGAAAGAACAATAAAATTTCTAAATGAAAACATTAAATAATTACTGAAATATAGCCTTTATTATTTGGATCCCAATAATCGCCGATTTTATAGTCTAACTTGTAAAATTCCAATTTGTTTATAACAATATTTTTCATTCCTTTGGAGTTCCCAGTAATGATTTGAGCTCTTATATTTTTATCCCATAATTTATTAATAAATCTATCAATTAAAATTTCAGCCTCTTCATGTTTAACTCGATGTAAGTCTAATATATTTTCATCCATAAATTATAATTCTTAATCTTTGCTTAACAATAGTAATATAAATTGTCGTTAAATTGATTATATAAAAGGAGTACAAAATGAACAACAAAAAACTTGTTAGCGACACTAAATTAAATACTAGATGCCCTAAATGTAGTTCAATTGTCTCTCATGATAGTTTTGAACCTACTTGTATAATGTGTGGTTGGGTAGATTATTCACAAGCTAAAAGTACAAAAAAATTAAAACGTTCAAATTTTAAATTCAGAAAATTAAATAAAGCTAGTTGATATTAATAAATTGATAATCTTAATATTGATTTAACATGAAAAACTTATAATTGTGGTTTGTTATAATAAACAAGCTTTTTATTAAGGATATGGTTAAGGAGAAAATTTTGAGACTACAACTATCGGGCATTATTACATTACTGAGAAAATTCAAGTTTACAACAGTAAGTAAATTAGGCCTCGTTTCAACACTTTTTATTCTCGGAACTCTTACATCTGTTTTTGTATTTAAAAATTATGTGGGCTCAGAAAACACAATTGTAAATGAATCTCAACAAATAATTAGCATGCAAAAAGGAGATCTTATATCTGAAGTATCTATAACAGGGCAACTAAAATTCTCTGAAGTAGACTCATTGAAATTCTTTAGTACCGGGAAAATATCAAGTATAAATGTCGAAGAAAATGAGATAGTAACTAAGGGTACTAAATTAGCGCAATTAGAAGAAATTAAAATGGCTGAATTACGTAAAAATGTAGCAAAGTCAAAATCAGATGTTGCAGCAGCACAATATTCTCTTAAAGTTAGTGAATCACAGCTCAAAGAAGTAATGGAAGAATTAGATACCACTTCTACAGGTGATCCAAATCTAATTGCTTTAAAAGAGAAATCTATTTCTGATGCCAAGATTAATATTTCTAAAGCTGAATTCAATTTATCTTTCTACCTTGATTCAGGCAAGCAAGTTGATTTAGATAATGCAAAATCAACTTATGATGTTGCTCAATACACTAAAAGCAATGCTTCAAAATCTTTAGATATCATATCATCTCAATGGGAAACTAATATCAAACCTCATGAAGACAAAATCATTGAAACAAAAGATGATTATCTAAACGAATTAAATAAATGGTTTGGGGTTGGAATAAATGAGAAGTACTTGATTTCCTTAGATGATTTATTAAAAAAATGGAATACAGATTTACACACAATATTTAACGAGTCAACAATATTAAGAGATAAATATCTTCTTCCACTTGATAATAAATCTACAGATTTAGATGAATTAACTATTTATGGTTGGTTACATCTATCTCCAGAAACTATCGGAAAAGAAGCATCATCAAGTAACATATGGATTGATTGTAAGAATACTCCAAATTTGCCTGTTAAAACTATAGGTACTTCATCAATCACAAAAACTTGCATTGAAAAATCAATTAATGATTATTGGGATAATTATAAGCAGGCAATTAAAACATTAAATGAAAAAAATCTAGAAAAACAAAAAGCTTTAGATACTGCTCAAAGTACTAATAGCAGTAAATTATCGCTTTACAGGACTGCAAAACAAACTTATGAAGAAATATTATCAAGATCACAAACAGATAAAGAAAAACAATTAAAAGACCAGCTTTCAGTACATAAAGAATCTCTTAATAATCTGAACGAAGATTTAGAAAAACTTAAAAACCCTCCACAACTAGACATTGATATCCTAACTTTAAATGTTATAAAATTTAAAGAATCTTTTAATTTGAAAAAAGCTGAATTATCTAATGCTCAAGCTTTACTCCAAAATGCAGAGAAAATATTAAAAGGAGCAATTCTTATAGCCCCTTACGATGGAATCATAACAGCAATATTGAAACAAGATGGTGATGATATTACTGCATCACAAAGAATTCTTACAATAGCTAATCCTCAAACAGTTGAATTCATAGGAGATGTTGACGAAGTAGATATTTTATACCTTTCAAATGGTTTGGAAGCAGTTATTATAACTGACGCATTGAGAGACATAGAACTTGCAGGCAAATTAAATACAGTGGCTTCTGCTAGTAATTCTTCAGGAGGAGTAACTACATTTTCAGCAAAAATTGATGTAATTATACCTAGCGGTGTTAATTTAAAAGATGGATTAAGTGCAACAGCTAGAGTTATAACTAAAGCTAAGTACAATATAAATCTAATACCTATTCAAAGTTTATATGGAACTTTTAAAAACCCAACTGTTAAAGTCATAAATAATGGACAAATAACTGAAAAAAATGTCGAAATTGGGAATTCTGATTCCAATTGGGTTGAAGTAATTTCAGGAATAAATTCTGAAGATATGATTGTTATGGAAGTCCCTGATATCCCCACAACAGACATACGAGGTGGGCCTCCTTCGGCAGAACAAAGAAATAATAATTCAAGACAAGATAACAAAGGAAATGACTTTATAGAATGATAAAACTTAATAATGTTTCAAAAATTTATGAACTATCTGGAATACAAGTGAATGCTGTGAAATCAGTAAGTTTAAATATCAATCAGGGGGAATTTGCTTCTATAATGGGACCATCAGGTTCAGGAAAATCAACAATGATGAATATTCTTGGCTGCTTAGACATTCCCTCAACAGGAGAATATTTTTTAGATGGAACAGAAATAGGAAGTCTCACAGATAATCAATTGTCTGAAATAAGAGGCGAAAAAGTTGGCTTTATATTTCAAACATACAACTTACTTCCAAGAATAAGTGCAATTGATAATGTAATGATGGGCTTATCTTATATCAGTAATTCAAATAATAAAGAAAAAGCAGAAATAGCTCTGGAAAAAGTAGGACTTAAAGATAGAATGGGTCACAAACCTGTAGAAATGTCTGGAGGAGAGCAGCAAAGAGTATCGATAGCAAGAGCATTAGTGAAAAATCCTCGTATCGTACTGGCTGATGAACCAACTGGTGCGTTAGACACTAAAACTGGAAGTGAGATTATGGAAATTCTTAGTGGATTAAATTCCGAATCACAAATCACTGTGCTAATAGTTACTCATGAACCGCACATTGCAGAACAAACAAACCGAATTATTTCTTTTAGAGATGGAGAAGTTATAAAGGATGAATCCATTAAATGAATTTTTATACAATTTTGAAAACCTCAATAAATTCATTAAGTACAAATAAACTCAGATCAGGGCTAACTTTACTTGGAATTGTCATTGGAATATTGTCAGTAATATCATTGATGGGTATGGGAAAAGGATTTGAAAAGTCGGTGACAGCTACCATTGAATCATTAGGAACAAATTTAATATTCATTAGCCCGTCGAGAGATTCAAAATCAGGTGCACAAACAATTATATCTTTAAAAGATGCTCAAATTCTTGCAGATGAAAGAAAAAATACTTCTATCAAATCTGTAACTCCTGAACTAATACAGATGGGCAAATTAAATTTTGGAAACAATTGGAAGTATACTCAAGTTTACGGGATTACTCAAAACTATAAAGATGTACGTAGCCTAGAAATGAAATATGGGAATTTTTTATCAGATCTACATGTGGAAAATATGTCTGAAGTAGCTGTATTAGGTTTCAATGCAGCTAATGAATTACTAGGAAATAGAAATCCAATTGGCCAATATGTAAAAATTAACGGAAGAAGTATGATGGTTATTGGAGTATTAAAAGAAAAAGGAGGTGGATTCGGAGGTGTCAGTATAGACGATAGAGCTTTAATTCCAGTAACTACTGCACATTACAGATTTTCAAGTAATAATACGACTCCTGGAACAGTAAATTTAAATTCGATCGTTGTAGAGGCTATAAATTCAGAAAGTGTAAACAAAGCTCTTTTAGAAGCAACAAGTGTATTAAGATTTAATCATAAGATTGGATCTGATGAAGACGATGATTTTCAGATACTTAATCAACAAGATATTCTTGAAACTTTTCAGACTGTTACACAAGGAATAACTTTATTTCTGGGAGCAATAGCCGGTATTTCGTTATTAGTTGGAGGAATAGGTGTAATGAATATAATGTTAGTTTCTGTCACTGAAAGAACAAGAGAAATAGGAATACGAAAAAGTCTTGGTGCAAAAAGAAAAGATATATTATTACAATTTGTTTCGGAATCTATAGTTCTAAGTAGTTTAGGTGGAATGGTGGGGATATTTTTAGGATGGGTAGCACTATATTTTATTGGGCAAATTGAAATAGGAGATGATCCTTTCAGAACAGAATTCACTCTAGATATAGTGTTACTATCATTTGGAGTATCTGCAATTACAGGATTATTTTTTGGGATATTCCCGGCGCTTAGAGCTTCAAAATTACAACCAGTAGAAGCATTAAGATATCAATAAGGAGAAAAAATGAAAATATTAATATTTATGTTAGCTACTATTATTTTAATTGGAGGATCTTATTCTATAGGTTTTTATAATGGAAATGATAATGCTAGTACTAACATTGATATGGCAATCAATGGCGGAAAAGAATTCATGAAATTATACCCTCCAGGAGAAGACGCCAAGTCAAAATCGGATAGTAAAACTTCAGAATTTACTAAAGAAGAAGAAGTATTACTTGCAAAAGTAAAATCTGGAGAAATAAGCAGAGATGAGATACCAGAAGATTTGAGAAAAAAAATCAGATCAGGTCTTTCAGAAAACAATCAATCATTCAATGCGATGGGAATAATGGGTGCGATGCAGCAAAACTCTCCAAATTCTGGAATGTTCTCTGATACCAAGAATATTTCTGGTCAAATCATAAAAATAGAAAACAATCAAATCAGTCTTGAAACTCAGAAAGGTATTGTGCAAATAAATTTCGATCAATCAACAATTATTAAAACCAACTCGATTTCTGACAAGTCAAAATTATTAACAGACAAAACTATTTCTGTTTCAGGAAATAATGAAGGCTCAGTATTTAAAGCCCAAGAAATTACTATAAACGATTAAGATCTTCTTGCAACTTTACCTGCTCTAACTTCGGTTTGCTTTCCGTTTTTAACTGATAATTCTCCATCTACAAAAACATGTATTATACCTTCTGGATACACTCTAGGATTATCGTATGTTGCTTTATCAATAATTGTATCTTCATCGAATATAACAATATCTGCATTTAAACCAGGTTTAATTAAACCTCTATCATTTAAATTTGCTTTCTCAGCAGATAGTCCTGTCATTTTATGTATTGCTTCTTCCATGCTAATAACACCATCCTCTCTAGAATATTTACCTAGTACTCTAGGAAAGCATCCGTATAATCTTGGATGCGGATTTCCAGGTAGAGGAACTCCGTCAGATCCAATCATAGTAGTGGGATGAGCCAATATTCTTGCAATATCATCTTCTACCATACCTTCGGTAACTATAAATATACCTGGATCTGTTTTTAATATTTTTTGTGCTGCTTCTTGTTCTGGCAAGTCAAATTCGTCACATAAATCACCAAGAGTTTTGCCAACTAAAGAAGGGTCTACGTTAGATCCTGCAATTGTTACTTTATCTCCAGTTTGAGAACCCATACCTCCATCTCCTGTAGTAAATGCATTGTTTTGTACTAAAGCAAATAAGGAAGTACTGCCTGCATTATAAGGATATTGATCTGAATGTACATTCAATCCTCTACTTCTTGCTTCATCTATCGTATTTAAAGATTCAACAGATTTTCCCCAATTTTCTTGCCCAGATACTTTATGATGAGATATCTCTATCGAACATCCTGCTTCTTCCCCTATTTTAATTGTCTCTTCTACAGATTGAATTAAATTTCCCGCCTCGTTTCGCATATGACTAAAATAAACCCCATTATAAGGTGAAATAGTTTTTGTAAGCTCAATTAACTCTTCTGTATTAGAATATCTTCCAGGTTCATAAATCAATCCTGTAGACATACCAACAGCGCCTTCTTCCATTCCTTCTTTAATCCAAGCTTTCATTGTGTCAAATTCAGATTTTGTAGGCATACGTTCTTCATTCCCTGTTGTAGCTTTACGAATAGGACCGTGCCCAACAAGAAACGCTGAATGAACACTCGTTTTCGATTTGTTTACTAACTCTGAATATTCTCCATAAGAACTCCATTCTGGTACTCCTTCAAGATTGGGATACCAATTTACAATATCTGCAGCACTATGAGGAATAACTCCTGATCCACAATTACCATTAACATTAGTTGTTACGCCTTGCATTAATTTGAAATCCATATCAGGATAAACAAACATTGCTACATCATCATGTGAGTGCATATCAATAAAACCTGGCGCTAAAGCTTTACCATTTATATCAATTATTTCGGCATCAACGTCATCAATATTTCCAACTTCTACTATTTTGCCATCATCTATTAAAACATTCCCGTTAAATGGATTTGACCCAGTACCATCATATATCGTAGCATTTTTTAATAAGTATTTTTTATTCATAATTTAACCTCTTTAAAATTTATATTTATGTTATAGGAGAAAAAGTTTTTGTTCAAACCATATGGATGTATATCATCGATTATTACATATTTTTTATTTTTAATTGCAACCATCAAAATTATTTTATGATTCATTTAGTTTTAGTAAATCCAGAAATCCCTCCTAACACTGGCAATGTCATAAGGCTTTGCGCAAACACAGGTTATTATCTTCATCTGATAAAGCCACTTGGATTCGATTTAGACAATCGTAATTTAGTTAGAGCTGGACTAGATTATCACGATCTGGCATTGTTGAAAGTACACGAAACACTAGAAATATTTATTCAAGATATCTCTCCAAACAGAATATTAGCTACTACAGCTCACGCCAAAAAATTGTATACAGATATTAAGTTTAAAAAAAATGATGCGATATTATTTGGGCCTGAATCAAAAGGCTTAAACAAAAGTGTTATTGATACTATTGCAACAAATAATATATTTAAATTACCTATGATTAAAAATAGTAGAAGTTTGAATTTATCCAATGCTGTATCAATCATTACTTATGAATCTTGGAAGCAATTAAATTTTGAAGGAAGTATATAATATAAACATGAAAAAATTTGATTTATTATACAAATCTGCAATAGAACTTAAATCGTTAATTAAAAAGAAAGAGATATCTTCTTTAGAATTGACGAAACTTGCACTTGCCAAAATCAAAGAAACAAATCATAAAACCAATGCATTTCTAACTATAACAGAAGAACTAGCAATATCTTCAGCAAAAAATGTAGATGATAAAATCAAAAACAATTTAGAAATAGGATTACTTGGCGGAGTGCCAACATCTATCAAAGATCTTGAACCTGTAAAAGGATATAGAACTACAAAAGGATCTTTATTTTTAGAAAATAATATATCAGATACCGATCAATTAGGTGTGGAAAGGATTAAATATGAAGATGGTATAATCCTTGGAAAAACAAATGTACCTGAGTTTGGAGCAAGTGGTAGCACAGAAAACAAATTAGGAGATGATTGTAGAAATCCTTGGAATTTAAATCACACACCAGGAGGCTCTAGCGGAGGGACAGCTGCAGCTGTAGCATCAGGAATTCACCCGTTTGGACAAGGATCAGATGGAGGTGGATCTATTAGAATCCCTTCATCATTTTCAGGAATTTATGGAATAAAAGGAACTCAAGGTCGTGTTCCAAGAAGACATTCTGGAAGAATGAGTTGGCATCCAGTTAATTATTCTTGCATGGGGCCAATGAGTTGGTTTGTTAAAGATAGTGCACTTTTGTTACAAGCAATGTCTGGACCACATAGTGAAGCTGAACCTGGAACTATAAATACTGCTCCTCCAGATTTTTTAAAGAATATAGATAACGGCATAAAAGGAAAAAAAATTGCATGGTCCTCAAATTTGAATTGTAGAAGTGTGGATCCAGAGGTGGTTGATATAAATAAACATACAATGAAAATCTTTGAAAATCATGGTGCAATTATAGAAGATCTTAATTTTGATATAAATCTCAATGATTATGAAGAATTAGATTCAATTTTAACTCTTGCACTTAACTATTCGAATTATAAAAATTTTTATAACGAAGATCCGTCCAAATTAATGCCTCATGTAAGAAATAGTATTGAAAGTGGGGAAAAGATAAGTTCAGACCAATATATTAAAGCGCTAACAAAATTATATGAATTAAGAGACTATATATCGTCAATATTTAAAAAATATGATTTTATAGCAACTCCTACAATTGCGTTTACTGCGAATAAAATTAATGAAAAACATATTGTAGAAAACGGAAAATTAAAAATTTTGAAAATGACTCAGGAAGATAAATATGTTGAAAATAATTTAAACTATTCATCTTGGAATTTTGCTTGCAAACAATTTACAGCTTTGTTTAATTGGACAGGGAATCCCGGGGCAAGTATTCCTAGTGGATTCTCAAAAAACAATATGCCTGTCGGATTACAGCTTATTGGAGCAAAAGAAAATGAAGTAGGAGTACTCCAAGCTTCTAGAGTTATAGAATTAGAGAAACCATGGCAAAATTCAAAACCTAAAATATAATTGTTTAATCATTCCTGTAAAAAACAAGAGAATGTTCTAAATATCAAAAAGTACAAAACAAATTAGTAGATTTACAGAATTTTGTGGAGCTAAAATACTTGAATCATCAAATCAAAAACTAGAGAAATCTATCGACAATGATGAAGAAACTACAAAATTTGGTATTGAGTTCGGAACTGAACAAACAAATACATTATTAGAAAATGATGCTCCTGTGATTCATTTATACTCACTTAACAAAAACAATCAGGTAAAGAAGTCTTAAATAATCTTAATATTTCGCACTAAAATATAAGATAACAATTTATCTTTGTTTATATCTATAAAATTGATTATAATAATGACTTCAATTTTACTTCGATTTGATCAATAATTATAAGCAATTAATTATTTATAAAATTATTTATAAAATAGGATAATAAAATGGCAGATGACATATTTGGCGAAATTTATAAAGAAATGGGTGCAAATCCAATTATAAATGCTATAGGAAGTGTAACTTTACTTGGTGGATCAACTCCAAACAAAAAAGTGAAAGAAGCTATGGATAAAGCTGATTCAGCTTATGTACCATTGCCACACCTACAAGAAGTTGTTGGAAAAAGAATTGCAGACTATTGTAATGTACCTTCTGCTTATGTGACATCTGGAGCTGGCGCAGCTTTAGCACTCGCCGGTGCAGCATTCATGGCAGGAAATGATGACAATTTAATAGAACAGCTCCCTAATACTTCAAATATGAAAGGAGAAATATTAATCCAAAAGTGCCAAAGATACTGGTACGATAGATGCGTTGAAGTTTCTGGTGCTCAACTAATGGAATTCGGAGATGAAAGTACTGCCACTGAGTCAGACTTCGAAAATGCAATAAATGATAACACCTGTGGTGTTGTATGGGTAGCTAATGAAATGTCTCCGGGGACTGTAGTAGGCAATAATATTATGACCAATCCTCTTAGTTTAGAAAAAGTCATAGAAATTGCAAAAAAGCATAATATTTACGTACTAGTTGACGCTGCAGCACAAATTTACCCGTTAGATATATTAGGCAAATATGTACGTATGGGTGCAGATGCACAAGTAGTTGCCGCAAAATATATGGGGGCATCGCAATCTGTTGGATTAGCTCTTGGATCAACTGAAATGATTGAAAAAATTGCTAACCAATCATTTACTGGCTATGAAGGAAGAAGAATTAGAGGAATTGGCAGGCCGATGAAAGTAGATCGGCAAGAAATAATAGGTGTAACTGTTGCTGTTCACGAATGGGTTACAATGAATCATGAAGAAAGATTAGCGTTCGCAGAACAACAATCTAGTGTCATGCTAGCACCTTTACAAAATATTGCAGGAGTAAAAGCAGAAATAATTGATAATATAATTGGAAACCAACCTTTTGGTGTGAAAGTAGAAATAGATGAGAAAATCACTGGGATTTCAGCTGAACAATTAGTCGAAAAACTTAAATCTCTAGAAACTCCTATATGGACAAGAAATGGCTCAAACCACGAGGAAAATATGATTAAATTGGTTCCTTGGGCATTAAATCCAGGAGAAGATAAAATAGTTGGCGAAAATATAGCCAAATTATTGAAATAATAATTATATGAATATTTCAGTTTTAGGACTACCTCAATCTGGTAAGTCTACTTTTCTTAAATCTTTATTAAATATCTCCGAAACAGATTCTTTACCTGATGTTTGCACATTGAAAGTAAAAGATGAAAGATTAGAAGAGATTGGAAAATTACTAGGGCATAACAAATTAACTTACCCAGAAATATCGTTCAATGAATTAGATATTCTTACTCTAAATAATAAAAGTGCAGAATTAAAAGGTATTGAATCAATTCAAAAATCATATGGAATACTATTAGTAATTAAGTGTTTCGATATAGAAAACACAGCTCAAATATCAAGAGATATTGATGAAATTACAACAGAATTAATTGTATCAGATGCAATTATTATAGAAAATGTGATCGAAAGAAGGCAAAAATCAACAAAAGGTAAGACAAAACAAGAAGTAGATGGTGTGAAAATCGAATTAGAGCTTCTTGATAATCTTAAAAAACATTTAGATAGTGGTAATGCCTTAAATTCATTCGAATTTAAGGCAGGAGATATAAGAAAATTAACTGGATACAATTTAATAACTCTTAAACCAATTTTTGTATTACTGAATTCAGATACTGAAATGATAGAAATATCGAATGATCAGGAAATAAATAAAATAGCAAACAAATTTACATATCCTTCCAAGTTAGAAATGGAATTGTCTGAATTATCTGAATCAGAATCTACAGAATTCAGAGAAAGCTTAAATATTGAAAATAATTTAAATTATAAAGTTATCCAATCACTTTTCAAATCAATGGATAAAATTATATTTATAACAGCAGGAGATCAAGAAATCAGAGCTTGGGAAATCCAAACCGGAGATAATTCTCTAATAGCCTCTTCTAAAATTCATTCTGATATATCTAAAGGATTTATCAGAGCTGAAGTAATAGAGTATGAAACATTTATAAAATTAGGATCTTGGAACCAATGTAAGAAAGAAGGTAAAGTAAAGGGTAATGGGAAAGAATATATAGTCCAAGATGGCGATGTAATCAATTTCTTGCATAGTTAAACAGGAATATTAATATGAAGAGTAAAATTATTTCAAATCAATCAATGAAAAATATAATTCCCGGACTTCTTTTAGGAATAGCAGTAGCAATTTTTTCTTATTATGCATCTAAATATCTAAATAATTTAATAGATTACAAATCTTTAGTTAGCTCCATTTTACTAGGAATCATGATAGGAATTATTATAAAAAATACTATCGGAGTCAACAAAATATTTGCTACAGGATTAGATTTCAATGTAAAAAAAATATTAAGAATTGGAATAGTTATACTGGGAATCAGATTAAGTATTTCTGAAATTTTCTCAATTGGATTGAGTGGATTGCCAATTATTATTGCATGTATAATAACTGGACTTTTAGCCGGTTATTTATTGACAAGATTTTTATCTTTACCCAGTAAATTAGGAGTTCTTATTGCTGTAGGAACAAGTATATGTGGTGCATCAGCAATAGTTGCTACCGCCCCTGGTATTAATGCAAAAAAAGAAGAAATTGCTTATTCTATAACTGTCATTACAATATTTGGTATATTAGCTATGATTATTTACCCTTTCCTAGCTAATATATTAGAGCTTTCAGAGAAAGCTACTGGTTTATTCTTGGGAACTTCAATACATGAAACTGCTCAAGTTAGTGGAGCTGGACTTATTTACGACGAAACATTTGGTACAAGTAATGTTGGTAAAAGTGCAATTACAGTCAAATTGGTCAGAAACTTAAGCATGATATTTGTTATCCCTTTTATGACAATTATGTATAAGAAATCAACAGATAATAATTCCCAGGTTTTTAATCTGAAAGAAATTTCTAAATTAATACCTATGTTTATTATTGGATTCTTTCTAATGAGTTTAATACGAACTACAGGTGATATATTATTCACATCTTCTACGTTGATAAACACAGAATCTTGGAAAGATATCACTACTCAATTAACTTCAATTTCAAAATTTATGTTAATCATTGCTATGGCTTCAGTAGGTTTAACTACAGATATAAAATCTATTAAAAGTTTAGGATTAAAACCATTTTTAGTTGGCATTGTCGTTGCAACAATTGTAGGAACATGTAGTTTAATTTGTATAACAATATTTATGTAGTTATGGAATATAACGAAGAAAAAATTATAGATAAAAAGAAATTTGAACGATTCAATCAAAAAAATGATATTTTCAACAGATCATTATGGGATGAATCGATAAAAAACAATAAGACAGTAAAATTTTATCAAGATTACATAAAACCTCCCGAAAATAATAAAAGACCAGAAGGATTCAATCACAAAGACTATGCTATAAGAAATGCTGGATGGTTTATGTCAGATTATTTCTCTGATTCAAAACGTAATAAAGGCAGATCAGAAGGTTTCACAAATACTTTTTCAGTGCAAAAACAAGGGACTTTCACAAAATACAAAATTGAATCAACTACGGAATTAACAAAAGAAATAAAAGTTGTCGGTAAAAAATTAGGAGCAGATTTAATTGGAATAACAAAATTCAATCCTAAATGGATTTATTCCAATAAGTATAATCGATCAGAAAACAAAACATCTGAGAACACTATTGATTCATCATTGAAAAATGTAATAGTTATTGCAAATCAGATGGACAAAGAATTAATTGATACAGCTCCATCTGCTCTAAGTGGGACTGCAACAGGATTGGGATATTCAAATGATCTATCTTCAGCTCTCTCACTCTCTCAATATATTATTAACTTGGGATATCAAGCTGTCGCAAGTCAAAATGATACTGCATTATCAATCCCACTGGCTATCGAAGCTGGATTAGGGGAATACGCAAGGAATGGGCTTTTAATCACAAAGGAATTTGGGCCTCGAGTTAGAATCTCTAAAATATTTACAGATTTGCCACTTGAACATGACAAACCGATATCATTTGGAGTTAAAAATTATTGTTCTATATGCCAAAGATGCGCAAATGAATGTCCTCCAAGAGCAATTTCTTTTGAAGATCCAAGTACTAAGCAAATTAATGTTTCTAACATCAAAGGAATTAAAAAATGGTCTGTTAATGCAGAAAAATGTTTTAAGTTTTGGGCCTCTCAAAGCAGTGATTGTAGTATCTGTATAAGAGTATGTCCATATAATAAAGACTTTGATAAATTAACACATAAAATTGGTATTAAAATAGCAAACACGCCATTAAGGAAGATATTAATTTATTTTGACAAATTTTTTGGTAAAAGAAAACAACCACAATTATGGTGGCAAAAATGACAAAACAAAAACAAATCGAAATATTAAAATCGAAAATCGATCAATTTCCAAAATTCCAATTAGGAAATTACCCTACCCCATTATATAAAACCAAAAATTTTAACAAATCTTTAGGTATTAAAAATCTTTATATCAAACGAGATGATTTAAGTGGCTTTGCATTTGGTGGTGATGGAGTAAGAGGGTTGGAGTTTCGAATTGGAGATATTTTAGATAAAAAATGCAATATCTTCATTGATAATGAAAATACAGATTCAGAAAATTCCAGATTCAATGCTGCAGCTTCCATTAAAGCCGGGATAAAATATGTGATTATTACAAATAAAGTTCTTGATAATAAAAATAATAAAGGAAATTTTTTTTTACGAAAATTAATGAATATTGATATTCACAAACTGAATAATATCGATGACAATGAAATTTCAACATATACAAACAAACTTAAAAATAATTATTTAAAAAAAGGGCTTAAGCCTTACATATCAAAAGAAGAATGCTTTGTTCAATATTCATCAATTATTGGATATATCTCTGGTGCAATAGAGTTATATTATCAACTTTCTAATTCGGAATCTGAGAAAACGAAAATATTTCAAATTGACGGAGATTCTGTGTTAGGAATGGCTATAGTTAATAAATTTTGCAAATTAAATTGGGAGATAAATTCTTTTTCACCTGATTCTATGTCTAATTCAAATATCAAAAACTTAAATTCATATATAAATAAAAATATTAGTATCTCTAAAAAATTATCTGAATTTTTAAAACTAGATTTAACATTGGATAAATCAGATGTTAATTATGATTTCGATTATTCAGGACACAATTATCGAGAACCAACTCAATCGTCAATAAATTCTCTTAAATTATTAGCAAAAACTGAATCAATATTTTTAGACCCAATATATACTGCTAAGTGTATGGATGGAATGATAAAATATATAAATGAAAATAAATATTCAGATGAAAATAATCTAGTATTTATTCATAGTGGTGGACTGCCTAATTTATTTACTTACTCCAACGAATTAATAAAATAATAACTAAAGAAATGGAATCAAATCAAATGGAATCACAAAATAAAATAAATAATGAAAAAATATCTGTAAAACCATCTTATTGGGGATGGCTATGGTTTTTAGTACCATGGATAATTGTGATAATTGTATATCCTCTTATAAGTGGTGATATAGCCATATTAGAAAGTCCTTTGCTAATATTTGCAGCAATTGTTGTTGTTCCAAGAATAATATCTACTTATAGAACAAAGTACACTATAACTACTAATCAAATAGAAATTATACAAGGATCATTATTAGGGGCTCAGAAATACGACATACCGTTAACTAAAATAACTCAAGCGGAATCAAAACTTGGAATGTTTGGCAAAACACTTGGTTATACAACATTACTGTTAGATACCATAGAACATGGTGTTGTCCCATTAAATTACGTGCCGGGCAATTCCAAATTCATTCAAGAAATTGAATCAAGATTTAATGGATTCACCACTGATATAAAAACTTCAAAATCGCAAAATATAATAACAGATGAATTTGGGACAGTAGCTCACAGAGGATATTCTTCCAAGGCTCCTGAAAATACTTTTTCAGCCTTTGATTTGGCAATAGAAAGCAATTTCAACTTTATAGAAACAGATGTACAACTTACAGCTGATAATATACCTGTCATAATTCATGATGACAAAATTGATAGAACTTCAAATGGGAATGGTAAAGTTAGTGACTTGAAATTAAACGAAATAAAATCTTATGATTTCGGAAATTGGTTTGACAAAAAATATAAAGACGAAAAAATTCCAACTTTATCTGAAATGCTTAAAAAATATGCAAACAGAATACATTTGGTGTTAGAACTCAAATCTGATCAATCATCATTAACTAAACAAGTTTCTGCATTAATAGAAAATGAAGGTTGGGAAAAGGTTGCAGGTAACCCATTATCTCAAGTCCCTGGATTAACAATAATCTCATTTCATTTAGCACAAGTACTTCGTTCGATCGAACTACTTCCTGTCGTCAGGCACGGATGGTTAGTTACAGAATTGACTGACACTGACATTGATATAGCAAGTAAACTCGGCATACAGGGGATATTTCCTCATGCGAAATTAGCTTCAGAACATTCAGTAAAGTATGCTAAAGAAAAGGGATTGTTTGTAGGAGTTTGGGGAATTGAAAACGCTGAGGAAGTAGTTATGCTAAAAAAAATCGGAGTATCTGTAGTGACTACTGATTCGCCAGATGAAGTAGATGATTATATACATGATCAAACCGAAGAAGAGATAGTTACCGAAGAAGAGATAGTTAATGAACAAACCGAAGAAGGGATAGTTAATGAACAAACCGAAGAAGGGATAGTTAATGATCAAACCGGAAAAGGAAAAAAAGCTAAGTAAATAATAACAAACATTAGAGAAATCACAAATTTCTTAAACTTAATTGTTTGCTTGTTTTTCGCCTTTTTTAACGTCAACAAGTAATTGCATACCAATTGTTCCTGCAATTAAAAATAGCAATACACTAAAGATTCCTGTTCTAGCTCCAAAATATCCTGCTACCAATGCATATAATAATGGTCCAAAAACAGAAGCTCCACGAGACATAAATCCTAAGAATGAAAAGAATTCAGCACTTTGTTTAACAGGTGTCATAACAGCAAATATGCTTCTTGCTATTGCTTGACTACCACCCATAACTACACCTACTAAGCAACCTAATATTAACCATTGATAATTAACACCTAATCCTAAGGGTGCCCATAAGTAATCTCTAATAAATATTGGCCACCAAGAAAACAGTCCGGATTTTATTGCGTATTCTCCATTGCCTTCTAGTGGTGCAAAACCTATAGCTAATATAACAATAAATATCCATCCTATCAAGGAAATCATCAAAGAACTTTTTGGGCTATAAATATTTGCCAATCTATTAAATAATAAAGCTCCTGGAGCTGCAATAAATTGCACAATTAGTATAGTTGCCATGTTGAAAATTAAATCCACTCCCAAAGTTGCTGCGCCATAAGCACCTGCAATACTCAAAACCGTTTGGATACCATCATTAAAAAATAAATATACTATCAAATATATAAATAATATTTTATATCTACCAATATCGGATAATGTTGTTTTTATCTGATTGATAGCTTGGATAATAATTTTCAAGTCTATTTTTATTAATTCATCCGAATTTATTTTAGGTTCCTTCAAATTTGAAAAGGTTATCAAAGAAAAACCAGCCCACCACAATCCCACAGATGCAAGGGATAGTTGTATGAAAAACTCAGAAGAATCTGTGATAGTGATAATAGCTAAATGAATAGCTAATAGTAATCCGCCACCAATATATCCATAAGCAAATCCTTTACTACTTATCTCATCTAAATATTTTTTTGGCGCCAAGTGAGGTAAAAAACTATTTGCAAAAGTCCAAGCGCCTGAAAATCCCATAACTGATATAACAATCATTATTAACAGGAATAACCATCCACTTCCAAAATATGGCGTGAAAAACATAAGTAAAGTTGGAATACATCCAAATATAGTAAAAGCTTTTAAGAAAGAAAGTTTTGTAGGAGTTTTGTCAGCTATGACAGCTAGTATTGGATTTAAAAAAGCAATAGCCAATATTGATAACGATATGGCAATACTCCATACATTGTCTGCAGTAAATGCAAAACCATTAAATATACGGCCTGAAGTACCGAAAACATTTTCATATAATGACACAAAATAGACAGGAGCAATTGCAACCATTACACTTGTTGAATGGGCAGAATGAGCCCAATCATAAATATACCAACCTCTGATTGATTTTTTATTATCTGAAGATAAAGTTTTCATATATTTGATCCTATTTTTAAAATTACGATTTATAATTTTATTGAACTGATATAATATATAATCTATTAAAAATTCGAAATATTATCATGAATCATATATCTAAAATATCTAAAAAGCTAGGCCTTGATGAAAAAGAAATTATACAAGTAGGAAACTATAAAGCAAAAATACCTTTTAAATTTATAAAAGAAAAACCTGGAAATGGGAAATTAATTGTAGTAACTGGAATGACTCCTACTAAAGCAGGTGAAGGGAAAACGACAACAGCTATTGGATTAACTCAAGGAATAAACAAATTGGGAAAACTCGCTATTACAAGTCTCAGAGAGCCTTCATTAGGACCTGTGTTTGGCATAAAAGGTGGTGGAACTGGCGGTGGAAAGTCAAAAGTTATACCAGAAGACGAAATAAACATTCACTTTACTGGTGATGCACATGCTATAGGGTCTGCTCATAATTTACTTGCATCTTTAGTAGAAAATGCTATTCAACGAAATCAAATTGAAGGAATGAGTCCTACAGGAATAACTTGGAATAGAGTAACTGATGTATTAGATAGAAGCCTCAGAAATGTAGTAGTAGGTTTAGGTGGTGATAGTAATGCTCCGTTGAGAGAAACAGGGTTTGATATAGTTACAGCGTCTGAAATCATGGCAATTATGGCTCTATCAAAGAATTTAGATGATTTAAGAAATAGATTAGAAAATATAGTAATTGGATATGATAATTCTAATAAACCAATATACGTAAAGGATTTTGATTTCATTGGATCATTATTATCAGTATTAAGATATGCATTAATGCCAAATATAGTACAAACAACAGAGGGTAATCCGGCTTTGGTTCATACAGGACCATTTGGAAATATAGCGCACGGATGTAGTTCAGTTATAGGCGATACATTTGCAACTCAGGTAGCAGATTATGTTTTGTCAGAAGCGGGATTTGGAGCAGATTTAGGATTTGAAAAATTTATGCATATAAAATCTAGAACTTCAGATCTAAAACCACAAGGTGCAGTCATAGTAGGAACAATTAGGGCTATAAAATCTCATGGTGGAGTAAAGTTTAAAAATTTGCATGAACAAAACAGTCATGCAATTGAAAAAGGAATTTCCAACTTAATTCACCATGTAAATAACATTAATAAATTTGGGATAAAACCGGTAGTTGCTCTTAATATTTTCCCAGATGATTCTAAAGAAGAAATCAATTTAGTGAAAGACTTACTATCAGACACTAAATCCGCAGCAGTTGTAGAGTCAGATAGTTATTCAAAAGGTGGAGAAGGTAATATAGAGCTTGCTGAAGCAATAATTGAAGCCACTAAAACTCCAATTGAAGTTAAGTATATATATGAATTAGATGACAATATACAAGACAAGGTAACGAAATTAGCAAAAAATATTTATAATGCTTCAGATGTTGCTTGGTCAGGAATTGCAAAGAAGAAAATTAAGAGATTTGAAGAAAATGGTTGGGGAAATCTTCCAATATGCATGGCAAAAACACCTCTTTCAATTTCGCATAATCCAAGGTTGAAAGGATTACCTGAAAATTATACTTTTGAGATAACTGATATAAGAGCTTCTATAGGCGCAGGTTTTATATATCCTGTAGCGGGATCAATAATGACAATGCCAGGATTACCGGGATCACCAAGGAAATTAGATATAGATTCGGAAGGAAATATTTTAGGAGATTTAACTGCTTAGTCCTGTTTTTTTCGAAATCCTATCCGTTCCAAAAATGTTTTTTTGGGTTTGGGTAAAGCTAATGTTTGTTGCCTAACAATTGAAATCAATTCACCGACTTGAAATTCTTTATTTTTAATTTCGATTTTCAGATCTCCATTTTCTTTTGAAAGATTATCATAATCTTGATTTGTATCTGATTTGTATAAATTTAAAGCAGATGGTTTGATTTCTATATATCGTCTTTTCCCAATCAGTTTAGATTTAAATTTAGTTCCGTTTTTATCGCTGTTCATTAAATCTTCAACTGATTTTAATGACATTCCTAGAACATCAGAAGTTTCTTTAATCGTTAATAAAGCCATAATTTTCCTGATAAATATATTTAGAATAAGATCAAAATTAACATAGTGTTATCAATAATAAAATTAATTAACAGGTCAAATTTTGACTAAATTTTAAAAATTAATTTACTAATTATCAATCCAAGGAACGCAAAAATTAAGCATAATGCAAAACTTAATAAAACATTTGTTAACGCCCTAGTATAATTACCTTCATTAATCAAAATAATAGTTGTATAACTAAAAGATGAGAATGTAGTGAATGACCCTAGCAATCCTATTGGAAAAAAATATTTCAATTCAGGAGAAAGTAAGTTCTTTTCGATAAAATATCCATAAAAGAATGCAATCAAAAATGATCCGATTATATTTACTAGTAATGTACCAAACATCTCATGATAATACTTATTTAAAATCAAACTCAAAAAATACCTTAAATTTGCTCCAATAAATCCACCTAATCCAACATATATCATATTAGCTACATTCATATTATTTTTTCTTTGAATTATTTAATTCGGGATATAGTTCGAACAATAATGTAGTCAAATATTGCTCGTTATTTTTCTCATTGTCTACATCATTGTTTTTATTAGGTTCATCTACTACAAACCCAAGTAATGATTTATCCATCGTTTTATCATTGTTATTCATATTTTCTCCTTATGGAATTAAAAATAATTTTAATAAAATTAAAGTTAGTGGAATTTTTTTTTGTTTATGTACAGAAATTTTTGTGGAAGATTGATCAAGATCTGGTAATCTAGATTCAATTTCAAGTAACAATCCGTATTTACTGTTAATAAATTTGTTTATATCTTCATTAGTGCCAGCAATTTTCAAATTTGAAACATAAATATGATCTGATGCCTGATTAGAAATATTATTTTTATTATCATTACTCTTTATTTCAAAATCATTATCAGAAATATTTGAAATATCAAATAATCCAATTAATTCAAATCTCAAATCAGGGACAATGCTATTCATTCGTCTTCGGAATTTTTTTCTATCTTGAGACAAATCGTAAGGTTTTTCATTTTTTATAATATTATTTATATCTTCAAATTTAGTAACACCTGTGAGTTTTGATAAATAATCAAATCCCGAAATTGCAGCTAACCAAGGTTCAGAGATATCGGAAAAGGAATTCAAATTACTATCCATATCATTTAAAAAAGAAATACTCATTTTCAAATTGTTTTTATAACCTAAAGATATATAAAACATAATTTGTGGAATTAATTCTGATGAAAATATATTCTTCAGGTTATCAATATTAAATTCTTCATCGATATCATTAGTGAAACAGGGAGGGGTAAAACTAGTGTCAGAAAGCCATCTTCTAACAGATCTTTCACCACAACCAAGAGTTGATGCAATTTCTTTCTGAGTAAATCCCTGACTTCTCAAATCCAAAGCTTTAGAGATCGTATCAATATCGTACATTTGGCCTTTATTAATTATAATATGGCCTATTAGACCATATGAAACGGCCAAAGTCAATGTATAAATAACTAGTCATATATCAGGTATACATACAATCCAAGCGTAGTGCAGCTTATGAGGAGATATTTTGTGATAGGTAAGTTTGCAAGTTAATGGTGATCAGTCTTAATATCAGTGGTTAAAAGAGTCATTAATAGCAATAGCAGAGGCCATTATTATTATTCGAAGGGCCAAATCAAGCGTTTTTACCTCCATGTCGGTATTCTCTCGATTTGTTATATTTCAATTTTTCATTGATTGCTTCATCTAAATCTAATTTATACTTACCAGACAGATCGAATATCCTTATCAATACATCTGCTAGTTCAACAACAAATCCTTCAGGTTTACTATTTTCAAATCTTAATGTCAAATTATCATTTATTCTGTATTCTTCTAAAGCCTCGCTTAATTCACTATGTGCTAATGCGATTAGTTCTGGTATTTCTCTATCTTTATCCCACCATCCTTTTTCTATAGCGATTTCGTGTGATAATTTGATTAGATTATTTATTTCCATAATCTATCCTACTCAACGGCTCTAATATTTTTTTGTGTCATTAAAAATATAAAGCTAAATATAAAAAGAAGAATTGATAAAATCATAATAGTGTCTTGAGCACCTATTCTTTCAGCTAGTATTCCAGCTGGAAGAGCCCCCATTGGAATAAGTCCCCAATTAAGCATATATATACTCATTATCCTGCCTCTTAAATCAGGCCTGGATTTTTCCATGACAATACTCATAGACAAAGTTCGTCTTATAGAATCTGATCCACCAAGAAAAACCATGAATATCATTGAAATATAGTACGAGTCAGTTAATGAAAGAACAAATAAAGAAATGGCAGTTAAGAATCCTCCAAATATATATATATACCCTCTTTTGTTATTATCATTTCCAGCAATAAATACAGAAACTATTACTGAACCTAATCCCATTAACGTAGTTAAAATTCCCATTGCTTCAGGGCCTCTCATGTAAATATCTTTAACAAATATTGGTAATAAAAATCTGAAAGGTTCAGCAAGCAAGCTATATATTAAAGATGTTAAGAGCATAGAGAGTAATAATTTTTCTTTATACATATAAATTAATCCAATCTTGATTTCAGATAAAATTTTATTTTTTCCTATACTTTTCTGATTTTTATCAATTGGATTAGTAAATCTCATTTCATTTGAAATTAAAAATGTAAATAAAACTCCAATAACAGAAAGTATTCCTATGGTGACATAAACCACTCCTGGTCCTGCTAAGCCATATATAATTCCTGCAACAGAAGGGGCTATTAAATTTGAGACATTAAATCCTGCAGAATTCAGTGCGATAGATTTACTTAAATGTTCATTTGGGACAAGTTCCGCAATAAAAGAATGCCTAGCTGGAACCATAAACGCCCAAATTCCACCTTGAATAAATGAGACCATTAACAAATGTGTCCAATCAATTGCTCCTAAAAAAATTGACCCAGCTATCATAAAGCCCAAAAAACTTGTGATTATCTGACCTACTTCTATTATTCTTTGTTTGTCTAATCTGTCAGAAATAGCTCCGCCGAAAAGTGATAATGCAAGCATAGGAAATGCAAAAGCAACATTAACATAAGTTAATTTAGATGCAGAGTTTGTCAAATCATAAGCTAAATAACCACGCGCAGTCATTTGCATCATCATTCCAATACCAACAGTTACCATTCCAAACCATAAGTATCGGTATCCTTTGAAATGAAGTGGTTTAATTGTTTTAGATAAAAAATTCAACATGATTGAACATTAGACTAGTTAGTTATTAAATAATAGTAAATTTCGAACATTAAATAGAATTTTATTTCTGAAAACCATATAATTAAAACAATATTTAAACGGAGATTTTTTTGGATAAAAACACAAATACATTTTTACCACAAACTGAAATTGCTGTTATATTTGATTTTGATATAACTTTAACACCTAAGTATATGCAATCAATAATATTTGACAAATTCAAGATTGATGAAGGGAATTTTTGGTCAGAAACAGAAAAATTAAAATTATTAGGATATGATAATGAGCATGCTTATATAAAAAATTTAATTAATTACATAAGAAACAATAAGATAAGCAAATTATCTAATAAAGACCTTCTAATAATGGGATCTGAACTTTCATTTCATAAAGGATTCCCAGATATAATGGATGACTTAAAAGAGATACCAAGAATCAAAAACAATAATCAACTCAACCCAAATGTATGTTTTTATATCATAAGCTCAGGATTTGAAGAAATGATAAAAGGATCTCAAGTGTATCCTAAATTAAAAAAACTTTGGGGGTGTACATTTGATGAAAATGAAAAAGGGAATATTGATTTCCCTAAGGAAACCATATCATCAACCACGAAAACACAAAAATTGTTTTTAATTAACAAAGGATTATTAAGTAATGTAGACAGTCTAAGAGTTAATGATTTCATGCCATATGAATCACGACCAGTTCCATTCAAAAACATGATATACATAGGTGATGGACCAACTGATGTTCCTTGCTTTTCATTAGTAATGCAAAATGGTGGTAAAGCTCTTGCGGTTTATGAGCCCGAAGATAAAAAAGCTTTCGATGAATGTTATAGACTAGTTGTTGAATCTAAAAGAGCAGATGTGATGTGCCCTGCTGATTATTCCATTGGAAGCCAATTACATTTAGCTTTATCTAAAATGATAGAAAACATATCTGAAAACATTAGTAATGATATAGAGTTCGCTAAAACACAAGGACTTATAGAAAGTCCTAAACATCTGAATTAATTACACTTATTATTCTTACAAGAAGCCACTTTTAATGCGCCTTGTTTGGAATCATAATAAGATATATAAATTCTACCATTTTCATCTGATGTCATAGATGCATAAGTACCTAAATCGCCAACCTTATCAATATATATTATTTCTTTTTGTTCACAAAGTTTATCATCACAATTTACAATCCCTAAAAAACTAGAAGTCATATCATAAAATGTAATCAAAATGTTACCAATATTATTTGAGGTGATAGAATTCCAACTATAAAATAGTCCAGGTAAATTTCGAGCTTCAACAAGTTTGATAATTAATTTATTTTTCTCACAATCACTATCTTTACAAATTGCTAATTTTAAATAATTACTATTAAAATCGTAATAACTAATGTACAAATCATTTTCAAGATTTTGATAGATAGAAATATCTCCACCTTCTGATGAAACATCATCAATATCATAATTAATATATTTCTCACAAATAATATCTTCACACTTAATCAATTTTACTTTTTGATTTGTTCTATCTTGATACGCAATAATAGGTAAATCAGATGTAGCGTCTAAAATCAGATCAGTATATTCTCCAACCATACCCTCGGAAATAATAGGTTTACTAACAAATGTTGTACAATCAGAATCATCACACACTGCTAATTTCAGATCGTTTTTACTAGCATCGAAATAAGATACTACAGGTCTCTCATCTTTTGTGATCTGCAAAGAGTTATATTCACCAACATAACCTCCCTTACCTTCTCCTGTATCAATAACATTTATTTCAGCTCTCCCGCATTTAGAATCCAAACATCTTATAATTCTTAAATCACCTTTCTTTTTATCTATGTAGCTTATATATAAATTTCCACTCTTTGAATTTGCAATATCAGTATAATATCCAAAATCCCCCGCCCAATCTAATAAGTGTATTTTTGCTTTGGAGCAATCAATATCTTGGCAATAAGCTAATTTCAAATCTCCAGCATTTAAATGATGATAGCTAATTACAGGGAAGCCTTCTCTACTAGTTGTTATAGAATTTGAGTATCCTACCAATCCGTCTCTATCAAGTTCGGATATATATATGTTATTATTTGATGATTTATTAGAGCTAAATATTTGTCCTTCAATTCCATCGTATTTATTATCACTTCTTATCTCGGTTTCTAATTCACCCACAATACCCTTGTGACCAAATTCGCCTTTGGAAGGGGCTTCTCGACCTCCTTCTGAAAAATATTTGAAATCAACATTGTATAGAAGAATCAAAACAAGGCTTATCGAAATAATCCAATATGCGAAAAAAGAGCTTTTGAAAATATTTTTACAAATTTTCAGAAAATTATGTATAAGATTTTTCATGAATAGAGTTAAAATGATATGCGGATAAATTAGTTAATATATTATATAACAACAAAGACAAATTTGTACTTTATATGCCAATATTTCATCTATTAAAACAAAAAGATTTTCGATTGTTTATAACTGCAAGTTCTATAAATGAATTAGCATTCATGGCGAGGCTTACTGCTATTGGATGGCTTTCGTATGAAATAAGTGATTCTGCATTATTTGTAGGGGTTGTAGCAACTTCATCTGGAATATCAATGTCTTTGTTATCTGTTTTCGGTGGTGTCTTAGCAGATAAAATTTCAAAACCAAAGTTGATTTTTGTAAGTAAATTGGGTGAAAGTATAATTTTATTATTAACTGGAATTCTTATCCAGTTTGATCAATTAACACAATTAATCTTAATAATTTTAATGTTTTTTAACGGTATGATGGCAGCTTTATATATACCAAGTAGAATGGGATTCATCAAAGAACTTGTAGGTCAAAAATTACTACTATCAGCAAATGCTGTAGACTTTGGATTCATGACATTAGTTGGTGCATTCACTCCAGCTTTAGCTGGGTTAATGATAGAAAAAATTTCAATTGAATTCACATTGTACTTAGCATTCATAGCCTATTCGATTCATAATATATTAATACTTTCTTTGAGAAATAAAGGAATGATTTATAAAAGTAAGCAAGAGTTAAATATATTCCAATCATACAAATTTATTCTAAGATTAAATATAGTTAAATATTTACTGATAACTATGCTTTCAGTAGCAATACTTGTTTGGGGTTTGGAAACACTTTCCCCTGTTATAGCAAAAGATATATTTAATTTGGGGCCTATGGGATTTGGAGTGTTATTATCTATAGGAAGCTTAGGTGCAACTATAGCTAGTTTCTCTATAGCAAGTTTTAATAATATAAATATAAATAAGCTTTTAGCATTTAGTTTGATAGGAATTGGAATTACTTTAATTGTTTTTTCATTCACTGAAAATTATTTAACTGGAATGTTACTATTTGGAGTTTTGTTTGCATTTGGAGCATCATCAGAAAATGCTGTCACAACTCTAGTTCAAAATTCTGTGCCAGATGGTATGAGAGGTAAAGTGATTTCATTGCAAACTGTAACGTGGGGATTTTCAGCTCTATCAGGATTGGTTGGAGGATATTTATCAGAAATATATAGTATTCAATTAGTTATTTTAATTTTTGGGATATTGATCTTATTAATATCTCCTATTGCTAAACCGATTGCCACTAATAGTAAAAGAATGAAAATAATGTAATAATACATAAATCATATAAGAGGTGAAAAATGAATGAATTAATAAAAATGTCAGCTACTGAAATTAGAAACAAACTTCTAAATAAAGAAGTTAAACCATCAGAACTTGTTGAAATAAGTATCGAGAGAATAAAAGAAGTTGATCCAACAATTAATGCTATGCCAACGATTTGCTACGACAGAGCAATGGCCCATGCAAAGAAAATCGAAAATAATACTACTTCAAATGACAAAAATTATTTAGGTGGTATTCCTATTTCAATTAAAGATCTTGTACCTGTCGAAGGCGTAAGAACAACTTGGGGGTCACCAATATTTAAAGATCATATACCTCAAAAATCTGACTTTTTAGTAGAAAGATTAGAAAGAAATGGTGGGATTGTTGTGGGAAAATCAAACACTCCTGAATTTGGAGCCGGCGCAAATACTTTCAATGAAGTATTTGGACCTTCATTAAGTCCTTGGAATACGAAGAAAACTGTTGGAGGATCTTCTGGAGGTGCAGCTTCGTCTTTACTAAGTGGAGAAGTTTGGTTAGCCTCAGGAAGTGATACTGGTGGGAGTTTAAGAATTCCTGGAAGTTTTTGTTCCGTTGTAGGCTTTCGCCCATCTCCGGGAACTGTACCAACTGGACCAGGAAACTCTCCTTTTGATTCATTATCTGTATCTGGACCAATGGCAAGAAACGTTGAAGATACTGCTTTGATGTTAAATGCAATGTCAGGATATTATGAATTTGATCCTTTTAGTCAAAAATCAACACCTAATTATATGAATGCAGTCAAAGAAGCTAAAATACCAAAAAAAATAGCATATTCATTCGATTTAGGAGGAGAACCTTTAGACCCTAGAGTGAGAGCAAGTTTTGAAAAAGGGCTTAAAGTATTTGAATCAATGGGGTCCGAGCTTGTTGAAGATTGTATTGATTTTAGTAATGCACACTATTTAATAAGAGTACTAAGATCTCTAAAGTTTGCTGCTCAAGCTGAAAGATTAAAAACAAATAGAGAAAATCTTAAACCTGAAATAATATGGAATATTGAAACAGGGCTTAAATTAACTGGAGAGGAAATAGCAAACGCTGAATTAATTAGAGCAAAACTTTTCAATGATACTGCTGAATTTTTTAATAAATACGATATGTTTGTATGTCCTACCGTAATGGTACCACCGTTTGACGTTGATATAAGATACCTCGATGAAGTAGAAGGTGTGAAATTTGATGATTATATTACTTGGTTATATTACACTCACTCAATTACTTTAACATCTTCACCTTGTGTGTCTTTACCTTGCAGTTTTACAGATGATGGACTTCCAATTGGGATTCAATTAGTAACTGAATGTAACAATGAGTATGATTTGTTATCTTTTAGTAAATCTTTCGAAGATTACAACACTAATGCATTGGTAACGCCTATCGATCCAATAATTAAATAATTAGATCTCTCTGTATAGGACGAGTAATACATGTTGGACCTCCTGATCCTTTATAACATATTTCACTAGCATCTATTTCTAGAGTTTCTATGCCTGATTTTTCTATTATAGATCTAGTTTTAGGATTACCTTTAACAATTAAACATTTGTCTTCAGATAAAGGAAGAACGTTACACGCTAATGTTTCATATTCAGATTCTTCTATATGTATAAAATTTATATCAATTGATCTCAAAAAATTTAAAAAAGATATTGGAATTAATTTTTCATAAATCAAAAATAATTTATCTTTTAAAGGGCTTATTAATGACATTAAGTGCAACACATCGGTTGGACCACTCCAATGAGGCAAATCAACTTTTATTAATGTGATACTAATTTTAGAAAGGATATTTTCTAATTGATTGATTCCTTCTATATTAGTTCTATATGTCAATCCTACTGCAACAGTTGATTTGTTTATCCATATCACATCTCCCCCTTCCATGGTGCCGTTGTTTTTTATTTTACCTAAAATTGGAATATTATTATTAATTAAATATTCCTCGATCATGTCAGTTTCTTTTTTACGAAATTGTTTACCCATGTTTCCAATTATTGCTCCATCAGGAGTCATAAACATAGGATCATGAGTATAAATAGAGTCCAAAAATGTTTCCTTATCAGAAGGTAAGAAATTCATGCTTACATTATTGTCATCTAATATATTTAGTAATTTATCATATTGTTTTAATGCGATTTTATAATCCGGTTTAGCAATAAAATTTAATTCTTCCCATTGTCCATCAATATTTGACTGAGATTTAAACGCATCTTTAGGATGTTTTAATATAACATTTTTTAATTTCTTAACATTGGAATTCAATCCATATTTATTTTTCAACATAACCATAATCTAAGTATTTGTAATTATTGTACAACGATAATTGAATTTCTTGCATGTATTCACCATTGGCAGTTTTTGAACTTAAAGGAATATTTAAAACATCATACTCATGTTCAAAATTTTCCATAAAACTTTCGTGCAATATTCTACCTTCAATATGGTTTGGAATATCTAGGTTTAAAAATTTTAAAATAGTTGGCAAGATATCTGTATTACCCGATGGAATTTGTGTTTTGTTACCCTCGTTAATTCCAGGTCCTCCAATAATTAAGGAATTATTAATTTCTTGTGGACTTATAGATCCATGATTACCATTTCCTTCAATCAAATTTGTAGAAAACATTTCTCCCTTTATATTTTTAGATTCATTTAATTTATTCCAATTCATAGATACAAATAATTCAGGATTTCTGATACCCGAATTAAAAAATAAATCATAATTATGAATTCCTTTAAAATTCACTTTATTATTGCCTGCAATTATTGGGCCTGTCCATGGTTTTGAAATAATTTCATTTAATATTACAGGGTCAAAATCTTGATCTTCTCTAGTGTAAACATTAAAAGATCCTCCATTTTCAGCAAATAAATATCCAGGGAAATCTTCACTTAATTCTTTAGTAATATCAATCGTACTTTTAATTTTAGAATATCCATGATCAGAAATTAAAATTATATATGGATCATAGTCATTTGATGAAATAAAGTCCAAAATTTTAGAAAATAAATTATCTATAAAATTAAGTGCTGAAATACTTTCCGTAGAATCTATTCCAAAATTATGTTGACTCTTGTCAGGTTCATCAAACCAAATAATACTTATATCAGGGATATTTGATGGTTCAAGTTTTTCTAAGATTGAAATCATATAATTATTAGAATCGAAATCAGGGATTTGTTGATCTGGCCAATCATTAAACATACCAGTTTTGTTTGGTATTTCTCGATGAAAAGTCATATTTTCATCTGTTAATATTCCAGTATTTTGAATAATCGCATTACCACTAGTTCCAGAATTAAGTACCATTAATTTCATGTTATTATTTATGGCAATATCAGAAAGTGTGGGAGTCAATAAAATTTTATTACCTGATTCCTGAATTTCTTTCATTTCTTTATACATTACAGGCAAAATAAGATTTGGGTTGTAATCTCTAAAAACCATATTATTACCTAATATACCATGTGTACCGGGGTTTACTCCTGTTACAATTGTAGAAACATTAGTCCTTGTCACAGTTGGGAAAGATGAGTGATGATTTTCAAAACTAAATGATCGTTTTTTAAATTTATGTAAGTTTGGCATTTGGATTTGATCTATTTGGCTCATTTGCAAGCCATCCATCCCTACTATTAATATTTTTTTCATAATTAAAATATATATTTTTTTATATTATTTATAATGTAAGATAATTCTAGAATTTATAAATATAAAACTTTTCATGTTACAGTATAAACCCATATCTATTATTTTAATAAATATTTGCCTGGCAAGTTTGGGAATTATAACAACTTTTTATGAGTCAAACATTCCTATTTCCGTACTGCCAATAATATATGGTATAGCAATATTTGGTGCAGCATTACTAATTTCATGGAGTGCAGAATCAAGTGAAAAAGATATCTCTGGATCATTTGTAATTGCACTTATAGCTTTAATTGCTGTATTACCAGAATATTCTATTGAATCGATATTAGCATATACAGCAGGTAAATCATTTAAAAACAATAATTTTGTTTATACGGATAGGGTTGGTTATGTATCAGCAAATGTAACTGGAGCCAACAGATTATTATCAGGTCTTGGATGGCCTTTAATAATGTTAATTAATATATATAGAAATCAAAAAACAACAAATGTCATTAAAGATAATAACCTTGAAATCATTATCATATCTATAGGTTTATCATCTATGATTTTGAATTCGATTTTATCATTCCAATCATTATTTATATCAGCCATATTAATTGTTTGTTATATTTTTTATCTTTATATTACTTCGAAAAAAGAATCTCACGACTCTGAATTTGTAGGTATAAGTAAATATTTAACTGAATTGAAAAAATCTACAAGAATATCGATCAATTTACTTTTAATTGCCTTTTCAGCATTATCAATATTTATGGTTTCACACCCATTTGTAGAATCTTTAATTCATATAGGAGAAAAGTTAGGGATTGATGAATATTATTTAATACAATGGCTAGCTCCGCTAGCTTCTGAGAGCCCTGAGATATTAATTGCTGGATTATTTGCATTTAGAAATAAACCCCTAGAATCAATAGCAATCATTCTTTCATCTCAAGCAAATCAAATGTCGTTATTAATTGGTAGTATGGGAGGAATATTTGCATTTGCTACAAACAAATTTGTAAGTTTTCCTATTAATCATACCCAAGGAGTAGAATTTTTATTAACATCTGCATTTGCATTACTCCAAATTGCAATAATCGCCAGGGGTAACTTCAATAAAAAGATAATATTGAGTATGATTTTATTATTTTTAACACAATTAATTTTTACCAATACTGATTTCAAACTATATCTTTCAATATTGTTGCTTTGTATCTCGGTCTCATTAATTGCAAATACTTTTATCAAAAAATATTTCAAATCTGTAAACCTAAATAAATAAAATTTAATGATTTCACCTCACACTCATTCCAATTTAATTAAATGGCTCGAAGATTCAATAGTAAATCACAAATTACCTTTTGCTAAAATAAATATTTCTCAAAATAACAAGACGTTGTTTTCAGAAATGAAAGGAAATACTTTAAATGAATATAATGATAATAGTTTATATAGAATACACTCGTTAACAAAACCAATTACATCTTTAGTTACATTAATGGTTCTTTATAAGTTTGATATAGATGTAAATGAACCCATAAAAAATTTTATAACTAACTTCTCGAGTCAGAAAGTTTTAATAAATGGTGATCTTGAACCGAGCAAAAATGATATAACTTTTAAACATTTATTAACACATACATCAGGAATAACATATGGCTTCAAAAAATCCAATCAAAGCATATTAAGAGGAAATACTGAAGCTGATGAGGAATATAGAAAGATTGAAATTCTAAATCAAATCCAAAACCCAAATATGACATCTGATGAATTCATAAATGTTATTTCAACATTGCCTCTTGCATATCATCCAGGAACAAGATGGAATTACGGTATGTCTTCAGATGTACTTGGAGTACTCTTAGAAAAAATATGTAACAAACCTCTAAATATTATTTTTAAAGAAGAATTGTTTGATCTTTTAGGTATGAATGACACACATTTTCCTCACAAAGGGTTAAATAATTTATTTCCTACATTCAAATTAACCATTCCCACAGGTTTTAAAATTATTAAAGATTCAAATATTATTAAATATGAGAACAAATTCAAATCTGGAGGTGGTGGATTAATTTCCACTCCTGAGGATTACCATAAGTTTTGTAATTTCATACTTAATCCAAACATGACTATATTAAATACAAAACTTATAGATATGATAAAAACAAATCAAATAGGTACAGATTTAAGCTATTTATCTGACGGATTAAATTTTTATGATTTCACTTACGCTGGTCCAGGAATAGGTTTTACTGCAGGATTTTCGATTATTGAAAATACAAAATCAATAGCATTTAAATCTCCGGAAAAAATCCTTAGTTGGGCAGGATCATCAAATACAATAATGTGGATAGATCAAAAAAACAACTTTGTATTTACTATGTTTTCACAATTAATACCATTTGGATATCGTAGTTATAAAAAAGAATTGATGGATTTAATATATTCAGACAACAATCTTCTTTAAATTGACAACAGGGATAATTCGACCAGAAAGGTTTTGGTATTCGTTATATTTAGGATATATTTTCAATATTTCAGTCCAATAATAATCTCTCAATTCATTTTCAATTATTGAATAATTACATTCATATATTTTACCGTTTATATTAATATGTACTGTCTTTTGTGAAATTAAATTTTGGTACCAATTAGGATCTTTGGGATTACCACCATTTGATGCAACAATTAATAAACAATCATCAATTTTAAAATACACTAATGGTGCATATCTTTTTTTGTTAGATTTTCGTCCAATCGTAATCAAAACTAAAATTGGTATTCCTATCAATTCATTTAAATATTTATTTTTGAAGTTTTTAAGGATGAATAAATGAAGTTTAGAAAAGTATCTAATTAAATTGTATCTTCCGGTAAAAATATCAGCTATTTTAAACAATTAAAATCCTAAAACGAAATTACTATTTTACCAAAAAAATTTCTACTTTCTATAATCTGATGTGCTCTAGAAATATCCTTCAATGGAATAATTTCGTGGATAATTGGATTTATAATTCCATTATTAACTGCATTTACAAGAGATTCAATATCATCTTTGGTCCAACTATTCGAACCTAATATTTGTAATTCTTTTCTCCAAATAAATCTTATATCAGTTTTTGGATCAAATCCTGCAGTTGCTCCACAAGTTAATATCCTTCCATTTGTCTTCATGCATTTTAGAGTTTTTACCCATGAATCTCCACCTGTATAATTTACAGCAACATCAACTCCATCTCCTGTCATGGCTCTAACAGTTCTATGAAAATCAGGTTCTGTAGAATAATTTATGACCACATCAGCACCTAATTCAATTAATTTTTGTTCTTTTACACTAGAACTAGTTCCTGCGATTACAAAACAATCAAACATTCTAGCAATTTGTACACATGCATTCCCTACTCCTCCAGAAGCTCCTAAGACTAAAATCTGTTCACCTGGTTTTATTCTGCCGTTTGTTATTAACATCCTCCATGCAGCGCCATATGCAATAGGAAGGCAAGCAGCTTTGTAGTAGTCCATATTCTCATGTAATTTTACAAGCCTAGAAGGGTCAACGGATATTTTTTCACAAAGAACTCCGTCAGTGTCTTCGCCCATAATTCCAATCCTACCATTAGGTAATTCAACATTGGGATCAATCAACACTTTTTCCCCTATCCATTCAGAAGATACATTTTTACCAACTTCAATAACTTTACCACTTGCATCACCTCCAGGTATTATTGGAAGTTTAATAGGATGACCAGGCATTCCTTTTCTTACAAATATATCAAGATGATTTATGCTGCAAGCTTTAATTTCAACAACAACTTCATTATCTTTGCAAATAGGATCAGGTAAATTTTTAATCAATAAAGAATTTACATCTCCGTGTTTTTCTAATACAACAGCTTTCATAGTTAATTTGAATATTAATATTAAATAATTTAAATATATAATAATTAGAATACAATAAAACAAATTGAAAAAAAATATTATTATTATGATCAAGAGTAAATCGACAAATTTAACATTAATTTTGATAAGCAGTTATCTTGCTCTTCAGATATTTTCAGATATTGGCTCTCTTAAGATAATCAAGGTATTATCTTTCAGTAT
>Ga0209501_10000606_pt1 | contig 43157 bp, 29 predicted proteins | sample ArcticOcean_MG_C_4_FD_187434 | JGI IMG/M metagenome (GOLD analysis project Ga0209501, IMG submission 187434) | Marine microbial communities from western Arctic Ocean - ArcticOcean_MG_CB4_134 (SPAdes) (version 2) | ecosystem: Environmental > Aquatic > Marine > Oceanic | place: Arctic Ocean...
TGAAATCGTGGATGTAGTCGATGATGATGGACACCGGGAACGTTCTACCCTGGTTGTCGAATGAGGGGAGCGAAACGGGGACAAGCTTTCGCCAGGCGGCGGCAAGTGGTTACTTTTCGTGACGGTAATAGGATTACAACATGAACGCCTACTCGGCACTGGTGACTGGCACGCCGCCACCAAACTTGGTACGGTGTAGCAATGTTCCTTTGCCCCAGAGCCCTCGTATAGGCACGAAGGGGGCAGGGGGTAGGTGCGTCTTACTTACGTCCAGGGATGGAGGCCTAGCATGAGCATGACCTTCGCAAGCCTCACCAAAAACAAGCCATACAGCGGCAAGGGCAAGCGCAAGGGCACACCTGGGCACTACACCTATGATTACGATGAGCCCAAGGGGCGGGATAAGAAAGAGCACCGCGGTGCGGCCCGTATTCACGCAGCGAATACCGCGGCTATAGATTATTTCAATGCTGAAAAGGACTCTTCCGTCGATGCTGTTGAGGATATGACGGAGCTTGCGTATGCGCCCGACGCTTACCCCAAGATGAAGGCGTTGGAGGGGTGGACAAAAGCGATGGGCCTAAAGGTGTTTGGCACAGGTGTGTCTGCCACAAGCGCCTACGTCACCATAGAAGCGCCAGGTGAAGACCTGTTTTCGGATGTGAAGGTGCGGTTTAGCGATCACGGGAACATGGGCAGGGGACATGCTGTGAGTGGTAAAGCCGACGTGAATATCGCGCAAGGCACGGCCCGCGATTTTGTCACAGGAATATGGGAGGCGCTAGATACTCTTTTAGACAGGCTCGAAATGGACGAAGAAGACGAGCCTGGGTATGAGGCGGCTGTGGCGCACATTAGCGACGTGCAGGCAGCTCTTGTGCAAGTAAAGAGAGGGGAATTAGCGAAACTAGAGCACGCACGCCCTATCGAGGGTGCTCACATACACCCCAGGGTGCTTTCTGCGCAGCTAGAGATCCACGCTGCCCGCATATGGGGGCTTCAATCTAACCTTGAAAAAATGGCCGTTGCCAAAGGACTTCCTATGACCTTTTCAGATATAATTAAAGCCCGAGGCGGCGGATACAGCGGCAAGGGCAAGCGCACGGGGAGCCCTGGGCACTTCAAGTATGATTACGATGAGCCCAAGGGACAGATCGGGTTCAGCGGGGTGGTGGTGGAGGCAAAAAAGCCAAAGAAGAGACGCAGCGATGCTCAGCGCCAGCTTTCAATGTTCGGTGAGGCAGAAGCCCCGCACATACCTGGAGCTGCGGCCCCGAAGCACACTGGCCGCGCAAAACCCGCCGCGCCTGGACAGGCCAGCATCTTCGACGCGCCCAAGGACACGAAGACGATTGACGTGGAAGAGGCCATCGCGGAGAAGAAAGCGCCCAAGGCAAAACTAACATGGCGGTCGGAGAAAGCGCGGGACATGAATATGCACCGCGACCCCAGCGAGCCGATAGCGGCGCTTATGGACGCCACGAGCCTGAGCGAATTGAAGGCGTTGATTGCGGCAGACCCGCGATTGGCGCTTGACGAGGTAAGAAGCGCAGGACGCAAGCACATTGCCCGCGTGGTGATTGATGATGATCAGATGGGTGAGATCTCGATAGAAGAGGCCATCGCGGAGAAGAAAGCGGCTTTAACGCCCGCGAGCCTTGTTTCTTTCTTAAAGGAGGGATCCGGCACTAACTCTGTAAGCGCGAGCGAGCTAAAATACTCATTTGGGGGCACGGTTCAACAGCACACAAAAATGCTTACAAGCATGGTTCAAGGGGGCGAGCTTGTGAAAGAGGGCAAACAGTACCGCCTGGCGGAGGAGAACGCTTCGACGGCCACCGAATCAATCCTAAGCAAGATTACACCCGAAAAAGTGATGGATTTTGTGACCCCCGGCAAAGGCCCACTTGCCGCCAGTAACGCCATAAGTATTGATGATGCTTTATTCTACTTGGGCGACGATGGGCAGGAAGGGTATTCGGTTGAGCAGGGCCGTGAAGTAAAAACGCCTTTGCGAAAAGAACGGGAGGCGCTTGTCAGGCAAAAGCTGGACGAGATGGTGCAGCAAGGGACGCTAAAGAAAATTGGGCCAGAGGCATACGCACGACCAGATTTCGGCACAAAACCTGCGGGCGAGAATGAGTATTTTAGCGATTCTCCGTATCGCACATAAAGCTAAGGGGTGATTGAAGGGACGGAATTGAAATGGACGAGGACCGTAGAGCTATCTTGCTGCCTCCTGGCCGTGATACTGCTCGCAATAACCATATGGACAAAAACCTGATTTGCTTCGAGTGCGATCATCGCCAGAAAACGCCGGGATTTTGCGAAAAGTGCGGTGGCAGCACCGAAGAAATTGAGTTTTGGTATGGACCGGATTTTGTGAATGTCGGAAGTAGTAGCCCAACTTTTATCTAGTGCCGAAGGACGGCGGGCGCTCAGCTTAGAGAGCCCTACGTTCTTCGACACATTCTATTGCAGTATGCGATGGGCCGCACACCGCGAGAATTGGCTAGAGACTTTCCACACCACCATCGCTTCGGCAAAAGAATCAATGGACAAGGCCAGATGCCTGATCCTCGCTCCGCGGGACCACGGCAAAACCGAGGCCGCGGTGACGCTCACATCCTGGGCGATATGCACAAACCGCGACATTCGAGTGCTCTGGATTTCTGAGAGCTTGGGCCAGGCCGAGAAACGGATGCGCCGTGTTAAGAGCCTGCTCGAATCCGAGCGGGTGGTCGAAGACTGGTGCAGCTCACCAGAGAGCGGGTTCGGACCCTTTTTGCAGGCGGACACAGACCGCTGGATGGCCACCCAGGTCTACGTCGCCCGCCAACTCAATAGCGTGGACCCTACGCTCGAAGCTGTGGGCAGTGGTGGGGCGATTACTGGTGGTCACTTCGACCTGATCATTTGCGATGACATCGAGGATGACAAAACGGTCTACACTCAAGGCCAGCGCCAAAAGACCCGTGAGTGGTTTCGCGGCACCATCGGGCCGATGCTCGTGCGCGGGGGCACGATGATTGTTATTGGAACCCGCAAGCACCACGGGGATCTCTATGGGCATATGCTGACAGACCCTACGTGGCGGGTTATCTCGGACAAGGCAATTTTGACGTGGCCGGATAAGTACAGATTCGAGCTAGAGAAAGACGCTCGCGGGCGCGAGGTCATTACAGGCGTCATTGTCGAGGGCGAGCCCGAGGTGCTCTGGCCCGAAGAACGGGATATTGAATATCTGTTGCGCGAGCGCCAGGCCATCGGTCAGGTGTTATTTTCGCGAGAATTTCAGAATGAAGTCCAGGATGACAGTGCAGCAGCGTTCCGCATGGCGTGGCTCAAAGCCGCGATGGAGCGGGGAAAGGATCTGAGCTTCTACGAGATCCCAGACGTGACGGGGCTCGACGTTGTCCAGGGATGGGATCTCGCACTGGTCACGGACGCGAAGCACGCCGAGAACCGCGACACTGACTACACAGTGGGGATTACCTGGGCGCGTGACAATGACGGGAACCGCTATCTGATGGGCATTCGCCGCGAGCGCGGCCTTACGCCCGCGCAGCTCGAAGGTATCGTGAAACATGAATTTCACAAATTTGGGCTGCACGTCCGCAACATCGCCGTCGAGAAAAACAATTTTGGCGAGCTGATTTACCTGGGCCTACAGAAATCAACAGACCTACCCCTCAAGCCGCATATCACAACGGGTAGGGCGAAAGCCGACCCCTGGGAGGGCGTGCCCTCGCTAAGCGTGTTATTCGAGAACGGAAAAGTGATTCTACCGTCAAAGACAAAGGAAGACCGCGAAATGCTGGAGCCTTTGATCAATGAATTGTGGGGTCTCGGTCGCGAAACGCACGACGATACTGTAATGTCTCTTTGGATTGCAGAGACAGTTTTGCGAAAAAGCTCATTTGTTCATCGTGTGAGCTTTGACGACAATGCTGAATTTAACGCGGCGGCGGACGACCGCTTACGACAACTCTACGGGGAGGATGCTCAGGGGGAGGTGCTTGATGACGAAGATGCCACCAACCCCCTAAGTGCATTTTGGGCGACGGTTCCCTGGAGAAGGTAGGGGTATATATATGAGGATAAGCACGATTACAACAACGGTCACGACCGCGGCTGATGGTAGCGCCACTCAGACGTTTTATCGCGGGGATTTGCCTCGCGACCCATCGCTCTGCGAGCTGCAAATAAGCTTTACTTGCGCGGACGCGAACCCCACTGCCACCGTGAATATTTTGCCAGTGGGGGATAGGGCGGGGTGGAAGCAGCACGCCGCGGGTATCAGTGAGAGTGATACTGTCATGATCCAGTCTCCAACGATACAAGCGTTTCAGCTTGTTTTCGCAGGCGGCGGGGACACGAAAGACACCATCGTCACAACGACAATGAGGTCTAAGAGCATCTGATGGCCACCCTCGTCGAAACAAAAGACGGGGTTATATCGGCATCGGGCAGAGTCTCGCTGCTACCCCCTGTGGCCACTTTGGCCACTTTGGCCGCAACCCCCGTCTACGGGCTAACCAATGGCATAGGTGCGTTGGTCCTTGGACAAGAAGATTACTATATCTGGATTGCGACCTCGACACATACGCCCGACGGGGCCAGCGTCATCCTTCCGGCCAGTTACAACCCTACAACCCCCTCAATGGGGAGGTGGGTCCGCGAGATTGAGAAAGCCCTGCCTGACGGCGTGGCCACTCTGGATAGTGACGGCGTCCTAGAACAGGCGGCGAAGAAAGTCTATGCTCAATCCGAGACATTAACATGGGATGCGCTTGCCGATGGGATGCCCGTCGTGCGGAGCGGACCCACGATTGCATCAGGCGTACTGACGCAAGCGGTCACCGCGAGCACTACGGATATACCAAGTGCCGCGGCGGTTAAAACATTTGTTGAGGCCCAAGCCAGCGCGGGCGGTGCGCTTACAGTAGTGTCCAAGACTGCGGATTATACAGTCTTGGCGACGGATAGCGTGATTTACGGTGATCCTGGTTCGCAGGCAACGATCACGATTACACTCCCTCAACCTTCGACGGTTGGGAGCGGGAAGGAGTATCGCGTAAAACATATAGGGACGAGCAATTCTGTAATTGTCGACACTAGCGGGGGCAACATTGATGGAAATAGCGCGGGCGAAACTTTGACGCCGCTCGAATCAACTACAGTAGTCTGTGATGGTACTGACTATTGGATCCACTAGGAGAGACCCATGTCCCATAAGTTTTTTAAGTCGAATGTTGAAGCATCCGACATTATTTCAGGAACCGTCGCCGCTGCGCGATTGCCCACCCTTGACGCGATAAGCACCGCCGCGGCGGATCTTGCAATGGGCGCTAACGCCATAACAGGATTGAAAGATCCGTCCGCCGACCAAGACGCTGCGACTAAGAAGTTTATCGAAGATAACTACGATACGAGTACGTCGGTCGCGAGCACGTACTTGACGCAGTCGAGCGCAACCAACACGTACTTGACGCAGTCGAGCGCAAGCGCAACCTACGCCACCACGGGCTACGTTAGCTCTGCAATCGAAGGCATCGACCCCAAAGAGATTTGCGAAGCCGCTACGTCGTCTTCGAGCGATACTCTAGGGTTCACATGGTCCGCGGGAGAGTACACAGAGTCAAGCGCGACTGGCGCATTGTCCATCGACGGGGTCACGCTCGCAAATGACGACCGTGTCCTGGTCAAGAACGACTCTACCGCCGCGCAGAACGGCATCTATGTGTGCTCCAACATTGACGGCTCTAGCGCGGTCAAGCTTACTCGCGCCACGGATACCGACTCTGTAGATGGACTAGTCAATGCGTACACGTTCATTAAGACTGGCGGGACTCAGAACGCGGGTAAGGGGTTCGTCCAGACGACTCTAACGGGTTCAGGTGTTATCAATTCCTCAGGTATAGGATTTACGCAATTCTCATCGTCGGTATCGGCGTTGACTTCCGAAGAAGTACAAGACATCGCAGGGGCCATGTTCTCATCGAACACCGAGACGGGCATTACTGCGGTATATCAAGACTTCGATGGCACAATTGATCTAACGGTTGCCGACCTAACGGTGGATGGTGACACGGGCTCAACCGCCATGTCCCCCGGCGATACCCTCAAGTTTACGGGCGGCACCAACGTCCAAACATCCATGAGCGGTGATATTCTCACTATCTCGTCCACCGACACCGACACTCAGCTCTCCCAAGAGCAGGTTGAGGACTTCGCTGGACCTTTGGTGGCGACTGGCGGCACCAAGACTGGCATCACGGTGACTTACGACGATGTCAATGGCGACATGGACTTTGTTACCGAAATCACAGCCGGGAACATCAGCAGCCACGCGATCACATCAGGGACGATCAATAACTTCGCTGTGACCAGCGTGCAATCATCTAACCCTGGGATCAGCGCCAACATTGCTAGTGGCACTCTTACTCTCGACATGGACGACAACCCTGCTATCTCGATCAGCCAGGGCGCAGGTTCCACTAATTTCTTGGTCGCCTCCCACACCATCCCGTCCACGGCTGACGGCCCAAAGCAGATGTACTGCTTCACGACAAGCACCGGCGATTTGACGCTCACGTTACCTCGTGCGGGCACACAATACGCTCCCGTCGGCACTTCCTTTGTCGTCAAACTGCTGAGTACGGGCGGTGGCGATGTGACTGTGGCACGGTACAGCACTGACAAGGTAGACACCGTGGCTTCTGATGTCACCCTGGACACCGCGGGCGAGGCTCTCCGGTTCACAGCAATAGCCGACTCGGGTAATGGTACAACCACTTGGGTCATCAGCTAACCACCTGATCGGAGTACGTCCGCATGGCATTTAATAAGGCATTCACGAAAATTCAAGTGAGCGGCCAAGGCGACGTTGATGCGGACGTACACACCGATGATCTGACCTTTGTGGCTGGATCAAACATGACCATTACCACGCTTGGCGACGTGATCACGTTCACGTCGGCAAGCGGGGGTTCTGGTGGGGACGTAGTGGACGATACGACGCCGCAACTCGGCGGCGACCTAGACGTTAATGGCAAGACAATTGCGTCGGTCGTTAACGGAGATATTACAATCGCTCCACACGGGAGCGGTGACTTGATTCTTGACGGCCACAAGTGGCCGCAGACCGATGGCACTAATGGCCAGGTACTTACAACGGACGGCGCAGCGCAATTGTCCTGGGCCTCCAGCAGCGGGTCTGGTGGGTTAGCTCTCACCACGGCGACCGCCACATTCGATAAAGATACTTCTTTCTGGTCAACGCTCACGGGCACAAGCCAGTACGGAGAAGTGCAATGGGACACGGGGATTAATTTACCGGCCAGCGCGGTGGTCATCGGGATCACTTGCCAGGTTACCACCGTGTTTAACAACATGGCGGGCTACGAAGTGGTTGGCCCGTTCTACGCGCCGACATCGACGCGGGTTTCCCTCCTAGGTGGACATTATTCGGGCAGCTATGGGATTTCCTCCTACTACTCTGGGCAGATCCTCAATGTGGTAGGGACGGCGACAATGGGGATCCCATATGTGAATGGGACATCAGCGGTGGATCTAAAGTTGAATTTTTACCACTCGGCATATAGTACGCCCACCGCTCCGACACTGGGCGCGGCGACGGTAACGGTTCATTATTTGAGCTAGGGGAGGCGGCAAATGATCTCGGGGATCTTTTTTATTGCGAGCGGGGTATCCTTTCCCGCAGTTTTGGTCCGCGACCTGGGAGGCGGGAGCCTTCTGATTTGCGTTTTTACGGAAAATGGGCCAGAAATACGAACGGCCACAGACGACACAACGGAACACCCTGGTGTGTTCATTAGGGATTAGACATGAGCAGATCCGCATTGTACGCATTCGCCAAGTCGGCGGGCATTGATGTTCCAGCCGAATACCTGGGGCCACAACCCACGGCCCGCGAGCAGCTCGATGCGCTCTACAAGGCGTGCTCCGTTTGTGAAGCCGCCGAAAAAGCGAAAAAGAAAAAGAAAAAGGGCGATGACGACGAAGATGACGACTACGAGAAGTCGTTTTTCACCGCCATTGTCAAAGGCAAGTCGACAAAGACCCTGGTAACGGCCAAGGACTTCGAGGAAGCGGGGGCCTTTGATGATCTGGACGATGAGAAGCCCGAGCCCGAGCACGATTGCGCCAAAGCCCACCCTGATCAATCCCATGATGAGTGGGCGAAAACTCAGAGCGCCAAGAAAGCCCTGATCGCCTTCGCGGATTTGCAAAAAGGGGATGACCCTTATGACGATGACGACGACGATGACGACGACGACGATGACGACGACGACGATGACGAGGCCGCAGCCGAAGTAAAAGCCGAAGCCAAGAAAGCCCTGACCGATTTTGCAAATCCTGACATAATCAAAGCGCGTAACCGATGGGCAACAGGCGGCGTATACAGCGGCAAGGGCAAGCGCAAAGGGAGCCCTGGACACTACACCTACGATTACGGAGAGGCACCCGCGGGTGCCCGTAGTGGTGGGCTGGAAGCGGCCAAGGCTCTCAAAAATAAGCTCCGCCGGGAATTAAGACACCTGTCCCAAAAGACAGATGAAGCATCTCATGGAATGCGCTATGTGCCTGCTTTTGAGGACCAACGCACTCCTGAACAACAGAAAAAGTATGATGCTTCAAAAAAGAAGACCGTTGTGGCACGAGCCGAAGAGGATGCGGCACAAGCGAAATTTAACGAGGCTTACTCCCGGTACCAAGATCTTCTGAAAGAATCCAAACAGGAAACTGCCAAAAAAGCCCTACTCGCTTTCGCGGACCCGGACTTGGTGAAGCGGGTAAAGACAGGTAAGGCGTACCAGGGCAAGGGCAAGCGGATAGACGTGGGCGACACGTATCGGTACGAGTACGACGAGCCCAAGGGAGGCAAGAAGCCACGCGGGACGCAGGACGAGGCAGCGGGCACAGAGAAGACTAAAAGCGAAAAGAAAGGCACAGCGGCGAAATCCCCGCCGATGAGCCCAAGCACTCTGCCCGTTGACGCAGATGCGGGTAAGGGAATGCCGTCCACGGCGGCAGAAAAAGCACTAACTGAGCAATACAATCTATCAGTGGTGGGGGATGACGTAGGAGCCGCTGCGGACATCGCAAAGCGCGTTCTCGAAGGCATCGGAAAAGCGGGCGATGTGTGCAAAGTTTCGCCGCCTGTATGCGAGGGCAACTTGGGCATTCCGAGGCATGATATGCCTCAGATCCTTGATGATCCATTGAGCAAGCTCAAGGGCCATAAGAAAGACGGCTGGAAGTACGATGCGGCGGTAGCTGCGGGCGCGGACCCCGACAACGACAAGCCTATGCTGCAACAGATGATGGAGGCTCTGAAAGAAAAAGGGGTTGAGATCACGACGGGGAATATACCCGTGGGCAAGCTGATGGCAACCCAGGCCGAGATTCAAGGGCCGAAGGCGTTGTCGATGGCCCATTCCCATCTGACGGGGTCTTGGACCGATGGCTCTGGGAAGGCTCACCCTGTAGATTTGACTGGCGATCCCATCATCGTGACCAAGCCCAATGAGGACGGTAAGTCTTATATTCTGGACGGGCATCATCGGTTCGCTGCGATGCTGATGATTTCGCCAGAGCGTGAGTTTCAGACGGTCCAGATTGATATGTCGATGCCCGAGCTGCTCGACTTTGCCGCTGATATGCCTGGAGTTTTCCGCGCTGACATTGATGATAATGTCGTGGCAGGGGACAAGCCGGATTACCAGGGCTACGCCGCCAGGGTCGAAACAGGCGGCGAAACCAGTGACGACGATGCCGCCCTTGCAGCGGTCACCGCTTCGCAAGACCGTGGCGGCAACCAGTTGCGCCGGTCTCAAGATCTGCTATTGGACTTCGCAAAAAGGAGGTAGCTGTGAGCGATTACTCAGAGTTGCTCAAGGCAAGCTCGAAAAGCGCAAAGCGCAAGCGCAAAGTCAAGGCTGCAAAGAAGCAGGCGAAGCGTGAATCTTCGGGATGGAAGCCCCCCGCAGGATATTCGGCCATTCCGAAGTCTAAAAAGGGAGGCTATCGAAAGATGGTCGGCGGCAAGTGGGATTACAAGTATCCGCCCGTGGGGCAGCAGGGGCAGCAGGTATCTGCTCCAGGGGATCTGGAGACCGCGGCGAAGGTGCTTCGCGACGCCCCCAAGGTTGCCAGCAAGGCCGCGAAAACAGCCGCCTCATTATCTCAAAAGTTGGCCAAAGTATCTCGCGCCTCGGGGGGCGCTGTTTTCGCTGCGCTGCACGAAGTAGGCGCATGGTATAAAGCAAAGCATCACGAGATTGAAGAAGCTATACACATGGCTAAGGTCGCCAGTGATTTTTCAGTTGATCCTGGGCAAGCAGTTGACCTGATGCAGACCCTTTCTCAGATGGTCATGGCCCTCGACCTGGATGACGATGACGAATGATGGATTACGAAGCCGTTATGCTCAAGGCCACCCGCGGGCAAGCCTATCGCGGCAAAGGCAAGCGCCTTCAAACCGCCGACGGCTATCGTTACATTTACGAAAAGCCGAAGCGGGGACGAGCCTCGAAGCTGGGCATCTTACTCCAGGGGCTCACGCAGCTCTGGCAACCAGGACAGTCTAAGACCAAGGACACGGGCGCTCGCGCCCGAGGGCTCCTATCTGCGGACTTTTGGCATGGCATCGTCAAGGCCACTGACCTGGACGCGCTGCGTTATCTTCGCGATTTTCTCACAGCTCACCAGACGAAGGGCGAGCGCAAGGAATCGCAAAAGCCCGCAGCCAGTCCAAAGAGTAAAGACCCGCGTGTCGACACGCCTCCTGCGCCCTGGGAGTCAATGGCCCATGTGCTACGTCATTTGAACCGACGCATTGCGAGCTTGGAGGCCGATCAGGTCGTTGAACAGCAGGGGTTGTTTGCAGAACCCGAGCCCATCGCGGAGCCCGAGCCCCCCGAGCCCCCAATCGCGGGAACCGGCAGAGTCGGGATGACCGTTGAGCAGCTCATCGCAGACCAGGACCGTCGAGCTGCTGAGAAAGAACAAAAAACTGCGGAAATGCAAAAACTCATATCCGAGGGGACGGTTGAGTTTAGCGATGGAGCAGGACACCACGCCTCAATCACGCCCGAGCCCGCCGAGCCGGGGCGATGGCGCACAACCCGATATGATGATCAGGGGATTAGCGGGCACACCGTATTCGATGCGCCTGAGTTGGCCATAGCGCGATTGATCGAGGACGGCCAGACCACCCCGGCCCCTGGCACGTTGGATCAATTTGGGGCGTTACAGCCCGAGCCCATCGCAGCCCCCGAGCCCATCGCGGAGCCTGAGCCCATCGCGGAGCCCGAGCCCATCGCGGAGCCCGAGCAGCAAATTACGGTAGGGGCGTCCGTTTGGGTCAAAGACGGAAATGGGATCTCTCCAGCGAAGGTCATAAAGGTGCGGCCTCACCCACGTTGGGGGGTATCATACGACCTGGAGGTATTGACAGGCCCATCCCGAGGGCAGTTATTCGGGCGAAGCGCGGAGCGTTTGTCCGCACGAGAAACACATACGGCCCACCATCAGAGTACGTCGATAAGCGAAGCGAAAGAGCTGTCCGAAGGAAAGCCGTTTCGAGCGCCCCATTACTCAACGAGCGCAGCCGCAATTAAGGGCGAAGTCTCCTTTGCTCAAGGCGGGATCTTACACCTGGAGCAACTCGAACAGTTTTCGGAAAAAGCGATTTCCGCAGTTGTTCGCGCTTTGATTGAAGCACCGGACGTGACGGTGACATGGAACACGGGGCAGGTGCTACAAGATTTGAATCGAGAAAGGTTAGCGCAGCATTTGCAGGCGCTAGGGCTCGAACCCGAAGAACCCGAGCCCATCGCAGCCCCCGAGCGCCCGTCCCTGGCCGAGCAAATGGCGACGGTTGGCGCTCCAGGTGTCCAGAGCAGTCTACCGCACCCTGATTTCCCCTTGGGCCAAGCCGAATGGGATCTTTTGGTCGCATTGCGCGAGGCTACCAGTTTTGACGAGCGAGACCGCTTGGTCGAGGCGAACGAAGACGCCGCGTGGAAGCTCCGAGAAAATACCTTGCTCAGTATCATGGCTAACGTCGTGAACGATGAGCGAGCGGACCAATTCTTTGAGCCGCCCGCACCGGCCGCGGAGCCCGCACCCGTGATCTACGGTGCCTACCATCGACCCGTAGCGTCCTCGACGGTCCCTAGAGGGTATTCAGGCATCGGTGCTCATCCCGACTTTGCCCACGGCACCGTAACTTATCCCCAGGCACTTGACCCCGAAGAAGCAAAGCGCATGAGCTTGCGGGAGATCCCGTCACCTGAGCGCAAAGAAGAGGTGATTCAAGAGGCCCTCGCTGACATGATGGAGGACCGGGACGATAACCTAGAGCTATTCGACGATGACCCCACCTACTTTGAGCGTATGGTCGGGTACGCCATCGACGACAACAACGTACACATGGACCGTAAAGAGCTTGCGGCAGAGGTTGCAAAGCGTCTGCGGGAGGCAGTTCTGAGCGAACCCGAAGATAACTTCGAGACCATGCCCGAGCCTGAGCCCGAGGTCTCTAGGCCGCGCTTTATGGACGCGGAAGGTCGTGTCGAGCCCGCGGTGCTTTACTCGATGCTCTACGAAGCGATGAAGGTAGATCCCCAGGTGCGTCTAACGGCCCAGGCGAACGATGAAGAGAATTTTATACACGGCGCGGCCCGTGTGATCTCCGGGAAAGCAACGGACTTGCTCGTCGAAGCCCTTGACCAGGACGTGCCCGAGAATATCCGCGAGCAGAATACAGAAGTCCTGAATCGGTTTATTGAAATTTACAGCTCTGAGTCGGGCAAGTACGGCGAGCAGAACCGCGAAGTATTGGAAAAACTGTACGCCGATCTACGGCCCCCCGAGCCCGCCCCGCAGGTCATTCGTGGGGAAGCGGAAGGCGAGCGTAGAGAGCGTGAGGCCCTGCGTCCGACGGAACCCGCGCCCCCGCGCATAGACCTGGCCAGCCACATGGGCAAGAAGATGACCAAAGGCGAGCGCGAGAAAGCGAATGCTCGCGCCCAGGAATTGGTGCAGTCGGGCCGGGACTTGACCGATGCGGAAAAGCAGGAGGTCGCTGAGTTTTCGGGCGACGGGGGTATTGGCTCCAGTCTGAACCAATACTTCACGCGGCCAGACATCGCTTCTGCGATGTGGTCGATGATGCAAGCTCATGGCTTACCCGAGAACGCGAAGGTGCTAGAGCCCGCTTGCGGGGCAGGCGTGTTCCTAGAGACCGCGCCCGAAGGGATGCAGCTCACAGGCGTTGAGATTGATCAGGGCGTGGCCGACGTGGCGAGTGCGCTGCATGGTGACCAGCACGAGATCCTTTCGGAGTCCCTCGAAGCCCATGCACTGGTGCGCGAAGGGCTGGTGCCCGAATACCAGGGCGTGATCACGAACGCCCCGTTTCTTGCTCGCACGGGCGGTACTCAGCTACTCCACAAGCCTGAGATCGCGGTGGCCGACGAATACTTCGTGGACACGAGCCTGGATATGGTCGAGGACGGCGGGCTGGTTGCGATGATTGTACATGGTCGTGTTATGCACGGCCCCAAGGCCGCTTTTCGCAAAAAGCTACTGGCAAAGGCCGAATTGGTAGATGCCTTCCGTCTTCCCGAGGAAGCTTTCGCACACGCACACACCGCTCCTATCTCTGATGTCCTGATTTTCCGCAAGCGGGATTCTGCGGTAGCCGCGGCGCTTAAAACGGGCGGTGAGGATATGCTGCGGGCAGTGGACGCCTGGGACCAAGACTTTATTGACGGTAATTGGTTCGACGCCCACCCTGAGCGTGTGCTCGGAACAAAACTGAGTAAAGAAGAGACCGGATGGCGGGCGAAGATTACAGGCGACGCGGACACACTAGCCGCCCGAATGCTCGAATTGACGGAGGAAGGCGCGACTCCTGGTGAGGCCGGGACGCCTGTGACCTGGGCGCAGTTACAGGCATTGGCGGAATCAAGCGACGTGTTTGAGACCGCGATCAATCACGCGAACAGCCTGGAGGCAAAGACGCCGCCCGTCGATGGCGAGGTTAAAGTCATTAACGGCAAGCAGCATATCCTGGTGCGCGGGCGCTGGACGCCCGTTGACCAGGTAGACGTGGTGGCGCTGATTGATTCGAGCGATGAAGCGTTGACGCGGGCCATCGAGTCGAGCCGACTGGTGGCCAGCTTGCGGGACGCGGTTCTTGCGGGTGACTTCTTTAAGGCCCGAGCCTTGCGGCTTGAAGCATCCCAGGCCGTGAAGTCATGGTTTTTGGATTACGGACACCCGCTCGAACACAAAACGCTTGAGCTGCTGGCCAAAAAAGACCCCGCGGTCAATCTGCTGATCACAGCTATCGACACTGAGGGCGGGTTATCTGATTTACTCTCGAAGGATCCGCAGATTGCCGAGCAGGCGAATATTGACAGAACCGACTTGCTGGAGGTTGCTCAGTACCTTGCGGAGATTGATAAACACGGGATTCTTGACATACAGCGGGTTCTTGATTTGTTCGAGGGGGAAGCTTCAAGAGCGGAAGCGCATGTCAAGATCTTGGCAAGCGGCAAGTTTGCTGTCGAGGCAGATGGTCAGATTCGACACTTCGAGGATTATGGCTCTGGTCTGATTTACGAAAAGTTTGATGCGGTAGAGCGCCAGCTTGCGGGCGAACAACCCACGGTGGCAGAAAAAGACCAACTCGAAAAGCAAAAACAATTCTTGGCCGAGCGGATCGCGCAAATGCGCCGGTCAATTGATAATGCGGAGCTGAGCCTGCTCCACAAATGGATCCCCACGGAAATTATCGCGGAGTGGTGGACAGAGAGCCGTGGCGTCCCTCCGGGGTACAGCCACATTGACATTACGCAGGAGAACGGCGTCTACCACGCGGCGTATGTGGCACCTGATGGGTCGCGGGAGCCGTTGATATATGCGCGGGAGCGCGAAGAGACGGACGATCCTAAGAAGCGATATGTATATAAGGGACCCAACATTGACGTGATTATGCGGCATTGGAACCCTCAAGGGATGCAAATCACTGACCGCCACGCGCAAGAGTTTGCCGCGTTCGAGCAGGACTTCAAGGAGTGGTGCTTAACGTCGAACCACGCCGAGGGTCTGGACGAGATGTATAACCGGACGTTCTTTGGAGACGTGCCGCGGGCGGTGGGATCTGCGCCATTGCAGCTCGAAGGGATGCGTGAGGGGATAACCCCCCATCATTTTCAAAATGAGGCCGCTCGGTTTTTCTTGGACCGCGGCAAAGGGATCATGGCGCTGGACGTGGGCCTGGGCAAGACGTTTGCGGCGATGATGCTGGCGCGGAGGCTTAAACAGACGGGCAAGACCCGCCGCCCCACGGTTGTTTGTCCAAAATCGGTTCTCGTCAATTGGGCCGAGGAATTAGAGTTTTTGTTTCCAGGATCGAAGGTGCTTGTAGTCGGAGCATCGCCCAAGCGGGATCGCAAGGGCAACGTCGTTATGAAGGATGGCAAGATTGTCTATCGGGACGACACCAATAATCGAGAGACAACGGCACGTAAGCTCACCGACATGATGCAGAATGACTACGACCTGGTGATCATGACCCGAGAGATCTTTCAGGGTATCTCTGTGAAAGAAGACACACTCCGCGACTTTACAGAGGGAGACTACTCGTTCCGCCGTGCGCGTGACCTAGCCGAGGCTCGTGGTAGAAAAACCAAGGAGTCGCAGGAGAAAGCGGAGGAACAGATCAAGGCCAATTACGATTCCCAGATTGCGAGTGGCTTTAAGGGCACGGGCGGTCTCCCCATCTTCTTTGAGGACCTGGGCATCGACGCGATCATTCCAGACGAAGCGCACGCATACAAAAACTTATATGGGCTGCCTCGAATCCGAGGCAAGAAGAAGCCGAAGCACATGGGCGGGGGGATGCAATCGCAGCGGGCGCGAGATATGCACCTAAAAGCGCGGTTGGTCCTGGAGCGACGGAAGGCAGGGGAGTCGAAGGAAGATCATCAGGCGCGTGTCGCGGCCATGCGGGCGCGTACAGGCGGCGAGCGCGGGGACGGCGTGTACTTCTTGACGGCCACGCCGACTCAGAATAGCCCGATTGAAGTCTACAATATGTTGGATATTCTCGCGCCCGAAGAGTTGGAGGCGCGTAGTATCCATGACGTTGAGGACTTTGTCACGAAGTATTGCGAGATCGAGGATCGCCTGGGCCTGGACGTTGGCGGAAATGTTGTAGAACAATCGGAGGTCGTGGGGTTCAAGAATTTGCCGGAAATCCAGGGGCTCCTAGCTAAGTATCAGATTTACCGCACAGCGAAAGACGTGGGTTTGTCCATTCCTGACGCGCCCCATACCCGCCATGTGTTGGACATGACGGATCAACAACAGGTGATTTACGACGATGTCCAGGCAGAGATTGAAGCACTGCGTGCGTCGGGCGAGACCGAGGACCAACAGAAAGCTTTTGGGATGCTGTCACAGCTTGAGAAGATCGCGATGGATCTAAGCTTGTATGATCCCGTGGCGTTTCCTGATGCGTGGCGGAAAGCCCCCAAGTACCTGGCGGTTAGAGACGCGGTTGTTTCCCGAATGCCAGAGACCAAGAAAGAAGCAAAGACAAAGATCAAAGAGCTGGAAAAGCAGCTTAAAGCCGCCCCCGAAGAAGAGCGCAAGGCTCTGCAAAAGAAACTGGATTATTATACATTGATCGCAGAGCGCGGTGGCGGGCACATTATCTTTTGTGATTATCACAGCGGGGGCTCTCAAGACCGAATCAAGCAACTCCTGGTGGAGGCGGGGATTCCCGCAGACGAAATTGCAATCGTTAACTCGAAGACCGCGGGCGCGTCGAAGCGGCAGGAGATCAGTAAGGATTTTAACGCGGGAAAAATCCGCGTCGTAATTGGGTCTAGTGTCATTGGCGAGGGCATAAATTTACAAAAAACGTGTACGGACATTCACCACGTCACGATCCCTTGGAACAATGCAATTGTTCATCAGCGTAATGGGCGCGGTGTCCGCCAGGGGAACCCCGCCGATACGGTGCAACTGCACGAATACGTGGCGCGGGGCACTTATGACGCCTACAAGGCCGCAACGGTCATGGGTAAAAAGGGCTGGCAGGACAAATTGCAAGGTGGCAGCGAGCGCATTGACATTGACTCTGAGAGCACGACACGTATGGAAGTCCTGATCGAGATCAGCAAGGATCCCGAAGCGGCCAGGGCCGAGTACGAAACGCAAATGATTGAAATGCGCGAGGCGTTCACGGCCAAAAAAGAAGCCGACGCCATTAAAACGCTCTCGGAGCTGCGCCGAATGCGTTGGCTATATGAAAACTCTTCTCCGAGCGAAATGAATGATCGGCGGCAGGCTAAAATCACGCAATTACGAAACCGTGCGCGAGGGAATCAGTTTCTACCCGCGCACTTGAAGGCGGCAATCGACGAGGATCGGGCGGGGTTTATTTCCGCAAAAGGCCAGGCATTTTTCGAGGGGCAGCTTATTCGCCGCGCTGGCCGTGAATACATCGTGGACGCTATTGACTATCGGAAAAAGCGGATCGTTATCAAGTCTGAGGACAACGTATCTCCGCCCGTGTTGAAGCAGAGAGCCAGCGAGCGCGAGAGCGAAATCCGCTCAGAGCTGTGGGGCACGGGTAAATATCAAAGCGACGGGCTTTATGGACAAGCTCGCGTGCTCGTGGATGAAAATAAAAAAGACACGCCCGAGTACAAGGCGCTCAAAGATCGCGTAGGCGCTCTTGAAGCCGAGTTGAAGAAATGGGAGAAAGAGCAAAAAGGAAAGCGCGGGGCGACTCCCGATCAGCCGTCGTTCGTGGAGTTGAACGCGGGAGGCGTATCGACACGCCCAGGGAATGAGGCCGATATTGTCACTAAGCAACTGGAGTCGGTCTACCAGGTCTCGTCTATGACTACTCGGTTTTCTTCGCGACAATTCGAGCGCCACGCGGACACAATGCAAGGGAAGTTGCAATCGCTGGTAGATAAGGGTGGCGGCTCCCAATATGACCGCGCCCCCGGCCTGATCGTTACCGCCGAGGGGGATATTGCCCGATACTTGGACGCTGAGTTGCCCCAGGGGGCGACCTGGTGGACGCCAACAGAGGCGGGTTTAGGCGCTTTGGCTCAGGCGATTGCGTCGGATTATGTTGAAGCGGGCTATCATCAACCGCTCAAGTCATACGACTGGTCGTGGGTTGCGCAGGACATGTCCGAATCAGGGCACCGCCTATCCGAGCTGTCGAAGACCTGGGCAAAATACAACCAGACTCCTGTGTGGGTCGCTTTTAACAAAAAGCTCAACCGTGAGATCCGGCACTTGCTTAAAGCAAAGGACGTGGCCCAAGAGATTGAGACGGAGGCTGCATGAACGAGGCGCTCGCAACGAATATCCTATCTATCCTAGCTGTAGATCACCTGTACTATCGTAACTTTGGTTGGTATTGGTGGGGCATTAAGCGCGAATTGAAGCGCCTGGGTCACGGTCCATCCGAGCTAAAGCATTTAGGCGACTATTACGACGGGTCCGTAGACGTGTACTATGCAGATCTAGAGATACCCGATATGATCGACGCGGCGTTGGTGCATCAGGATCAGCATCGGTTCCACAAGCGGAATAACTCGCGCTCGTTTCTACCTGACGGCGAGCCGTATATTTTGTTTGACGAAGACGCGGAGTGACACATGGGATGGTTCGACAAGTGGTTTGGCAGTGATGACACGACGGCGTTGGTGAAAGCCAAGGCGTCCGCCGTGCCGCAACCGACTGCCTGGAACCTTGACCCGATGGACTACACGCTTGGGACAATCTCAGGGGAGGCGTTGACGTACAGCGATTCGTCACGCGGCGTGGGTTACGATGTTCTTCGGTCGATGGCACGTACCCCCGTGGTCGCCGCTATCGTGAATACGAGAACCAATCAGGTAGCTGAGTTTGCCACCCCGCAGAGCGATCCGTATAGTTTGGGGTTTTCTATTCGTTTGCGCGACCGCGAGAAGGAAGTAACTGCGGAAGACCGAAAAGAGATCAGACGACTCACTGACTGGATAGAGACCTGTGGGGATCCTCGAATCTCGCCAGAGCTTGGGTTTGAAAGCTTCTTACGCCAGATCACCCGTGATTCGTTGATCTTTGACCAAGCGTGCTTCGAGGTCATTAAAAACCGAGGCGGCGGGGTTGCGGGCTTTGTGCCTGTCGACGGGGCCACGATTCGCAGGGCGCAAATTAGCGACGCCGAGCGAGCCCAGGGCAGGCGGTCGCTCGACACGACTAGCTATGTGCAAGTCGTAGGGCAAAAGGTCGTGGCCGAATTTACCGCGGCAGAGCTTGCGTTCGGAATCCGCAGGCCGCGCACTTGGGTTAAAGCGAATGGATATGGGTTCCCGGAGCTAGAAGAGCTGGTGCGAACGGTCACGGCGTTGCTCGCAGCGGACACTCACAAGATTAATGATTACAGCCAAGGGCTTTCAACGGCGGGCATTCTCGCGGTTAAGTCAAAAATGAACCCGCAGCTTTTTCGCGCTTTCCGCCGTGAGTTTTATTCGATGCTGTCGGGCGCGGCGAATAGTCGCCGGACACCGATTATCCAACTTGACCCCGAGCACAAGGAAGGGCTGGAGTCGATCAACCTTCAATCCAACCGAGACTGGCAAGATTTCCAAAACTGGACGGGCTACTTGCTCAAGATCGCGTGTGCCATCTATCAGATTGATGCTGCCGAGCTAGGGTTTGTGTTTGGGGCCGAGGGCCAGACCGCGGCCATGAACCACCAGGGGCCAAGCGATAAGATTATGCTGTCCAAAGAGAAGGGGCTTAGGCCTTTGCTCCGGTCGATGCAAGGTTGGATCAACCGCTGGCTGATTTCTCCCCAGAACGAAGAATTTGAGCTGGTTTTCGGCGGCTTGAATGTCCGCACCGAAGACGAAAAGCTCGACCAAGACATTAAGCGCGCCACGAAATTCATGTCCGTAAACGAGGTGCGTGCTCGATGGGACTTAGATCCCCTAGATTCGCCCGCAGCAGATATGGTCCTTGATCCTACATATATGAATACCGCGTTTCAAATGTCGATGAACGACGAAGGCGAGGAAGGCGAAGGCGAAGGCGAGGAAGGCGACATGGGCGGCGAGGAAGCGCCGGATCAGGACTTCGAGGACTTTGACATTGATGCGTTTTTTGCAAAAGATGAGCCTGCTGAGCCCGAGCCTGCTGAGCCCGAGCCTGCTGAGCCCGAGATGGCAAAGGGCATCTATGTAAAGTCTGTATCTGTTGAGGTCGAGTAATGTTCTCGCGATTGCTCAAAGCAGCTCGCGGGGACCAGGCCGCGGAGCACAAGTACCTTCGCCGTGAAGGCACACCTGGGCATTATAAGTATATCTACACTGAGCCGGGGGAAAGGAAGGAGCCGGGGAGAAATGCTCGAAAAAATCTCACCATTCTAAGCATGGGCCTGGGACGAGATTCTATCACGATGCTTTTGCTTGCCCGTGAGGGGCGCTTGATGGTGGACGGCGAGGCTTTCTCTGGTGATGACCTGGACGCAGTGGCTTTTAGCGATCCTGGTTACGAGTGGCCGCACACCTATGCACTCATTCCGCGGGTTAAAAAAATCTGCCAAGAGATGAATGTCCCGTTTCTGATTTTGCAAAAACCAAAAAAGGAAGGCAAACTCGGATGGCAGCGGCATCATGACATGCGCCTTGCCCGACAAAAGCAGCGGGGCGAAGACCACGAGGTGGTGACCGTCCTATTCCCGACAGTGACCGCTCTTTCCCAGGCCGACCCCGCAGACCTTGCGAAAAAGCTGGCCTCGCCAAAGACAGATTTGATTGAATCGACCGAGGATCGGGCGGCGTACTACGTGCAGTCGGCTAAAAATCAGCACAAAAAGAAGCGGATTAGGGACAAAGCGACGGGAAATGAGCGGGCAGAAACGCCCGCGGAGGTGCGAGCACGGGTGGGGCAGGCACCCGATCTGCGTGCTCCTGTGAAATTTGAACCCTCCTGGGTATCGGAAGGCAAGAAGAAAGAAACGCTGGAGGAACGCGCCCAGGCAGGCACTTATCATACACGAGGGCCTATTCTGGAGGACTACGAGCGCCTGTGCAAAATCACGTTACGGGCATCGGCAGCATGTACTTCTAATCAGAAGATTAGCCCTATCAACTCCCGCCTAGTAAACGATATGTCTACACTGAAATTTGGCGTAGGTAGCTCTAAGGGGGAATGGGGCCGTGAGGTTACCGCGGGCAATCGGGAAAAGCACCGAATCCTGATAGGGATTGCAGCAGATGAAGAACATCGGTTGCGCGGCGCGGAGGATTCTGCCAGCACCAGTAATTTTACGCGGCCCGTATATCCCCTTGCGGATATGGGAATTGCAAAACCAGACGAACAAGAGATCTTAGAAAGGCATGGGCTTGGGGATACGCGCAAGAGCGGGTGTGTCGGTTGTCATTTCCAGCCGACATCTTGGTATTGGGCACTGCGCGAGCTACAGCCCGAAGCATTTCAGCGCGTGGTGGAGTACGAAGAGCGGGCTATTCAATTTGCAAAAGAGAACGGGCTAACCGTCAAGTACCTGGGAGGCACGAAGCCGCTGCCTGGGCGCGTGGACGCCTTTGTGGCGCGGCATAATCCAACGCCCGAGGACGTGGACCGGATTCTTGATAAGGAGTATGGCCGAGCGAAGAAAGAATCGAAACAGATAGGGCTCGACCTTGTCGGGATTGGTGAGCCTCGAATCCGAGGCAAGAAGAAGCAGCAAGCCGCAATCTTGCTCATGGACGACAATCCTGACGCGGAGCAGCTTGGACTGTTTGCGATGTCAACGCGCTATTTGATGGATTTGTCGAAGGCGCGTACCCCGTTTCGTTCATTGCTCAAAGCAGCTCGCGGTCAAGCGTATCAAGGCAAGGGCAAACGCAAGGGCACACCTAGACACTACACCTACGAATATGATGAGCCCCAGCAGGGATCTTTTGCTTCAATCCTACAAGAGACGCGGCCCGCGCCCTCGAAGCCTGCCCCGCAGAAAGACGAACCCTGGTTTGATGTGTACGGCCCGCGGGGAGCGCCTCGCCCTGGCGAAAAGGGATACAAAGAAGATCCGACGCGACCACCAGGAGCGCATGATGGGCAGGAGCCGTATGACCTTGTCATTGATATGCTCGATCAGGCATCGCGGGTATGGAGCGATGAAGACTGGGCGCAGATCTATCAAGGGGGGCATCCCGATTTTGAATACTCGGATTTGCCTGACCTGATCGGTGTCCCTGCGCGTGATGGGAACGGGGAATTGTATTCTGAAAATGACCGTTCGCACATTGCAGAAAGAATGATTGAGTTGGCGCGAGAAACCCGCGAGGAATGGGCGGAAGGCGGGGATCTGGACATTCCGCTACCCGAGACTACCCAGAGTCGCAAATCCACCGAGACAAAGCCTTTATGGAGCATCGAGCCGTACCGTGACGGGTTCCATTTCCCGAAGTGGGTTGTTGCCGCGGCCCTGGCGGATTCGATGGACCGGGATAATTTGAAGATGAGACTGGCCCTTGTCTCGAAAGACGAGGCCCGCGCTTTCATCGAGAAGCACCATTCTGCATTGCCGTACCTGAACCCCAAAGGACTGATGTACGCGATTGGTGTAAAGCGCGGCGGGCGGCTGGTGGCAGTGGCGACGGCAGGGACGCCAACAGGCAATTGGTCGAAGACAGGCCGAGACCCCCACCAGATTGTGGAATTGACGCGGGTGGCGAGTGATGGCACGGCGAAGGGAGCAGCGTCAAAGCTAGTTAGCCGACTGATTGATCTAATGCCCCAGAGCGGGCGCTCTGATCCTGACAAGCCCGCATTGCTTGTGACCTACCAGTTAGAGAGCGAGTCGGGCACGACCTATACTGCATTGCGAGATAAGGGGCTTCGGCCTGTGGCGTCTGTTCGAGGATCAGCGCCTAGCGGTGCGCGGGCGGGCGCGAGTACGCAATCACTGGCGCACGTAGACAAAATCGTGTGGGAGGCGGGGCCGGAAGCGCGGCCCGCCAAGTGGGGACTGTTAGAATCGGCAGACCAGGTGGAGATGCTCAAAGCAGCTCGCGGTCAAGCGTATCAAGGCAAGGGTAAACGCACGGGCACACCTGGTCACTACGAATATGATTATGACGAGCCTAAGCGGGGGCGTCGGAAGCGCACACCGCAGCTCCCGAAAGAGGAAAGCCCCCATCGTAGTGAAGGGGGCAAGGTAGGAATGGTAACGGTGGCAGGTAGGAAACTAAGTGCAGAAAAGACCGACACCGACGACACCTTTCCACCTGCAATAGCGGCATTTAAGGTTATAGACGGCTGGCTGGCCTATAGAGGGAGAAACGGATCAGAGGGCGTTGTTGTAGGGAGAAGAAGCGAGTTAGATAAGTGGAAAGCAGATGTTCAGAAGTACCTAAAACAAGTACCTATCGCACAGCCCGCAAAACAGTGGCGAGAGTCAGACGGCGGGAAAGACCATATTGAGTTTGCGACAGAAGCCGCTAACCGCACAGCAAAAGCCTTTGGACAACCAGCGCCGAAGTTAGAGTTTTTGGTAGACGGAAAGTCTCGCGCAAGCGGCGAGGCGGGGCACAACAAACTGACAGTTGTCAACGCGCACACAGGGAGTAGGACAGATTACACAGGCGTGTTTGAAGGCATCAACACGCACGGAGGTGCCCACATAGCGGCCCATGAAACCACGCACTGGATGTATGGCGTGAACCCACAAGCGGGGAAGAAAGCAGAGGCGGCGGTAGCCGCCCACGCGAAAGAACACGGGGCCATAACCATGTACCACGCGACATCCAACCACCACGAGGGTTTGATGGAGGCAACGGCTCTTTTTGTCCTAAACAAAAGGGCAATGGAGAGTAAAGCCCCAAAACTGGCTAGGGCAATAGCGGCATGGATGACAGAGGTTAGCACGCTGCACAAGGCTCGCGGCCAGGCATATCAGGGCAAGGGTAAACGCACGGGCACACCTGGTCACTACGAATATGATTATGACGAGCCTAAGCGGGGGCGTCGGAAGCGCACACCGCAGCTCGCGTTTGATTTCGGCGCACCCGAGCCCCGCACGCCTGTGCGCTCGTATGCGGATTTGTTGGGTCTCTATCGCGACTTTCGTGCAACGGGCCAAGCCCCCGTCGAGATTAGGGCCGAGGCGCGTAGCGCGGATATGTCGCCTCGACAATGGATCACAAACAAGATGCGGGCCGCTGAGCAGCGCGAGGCTGAGCAGCAGGGGGAAGTGGGCGAGTACGATCTTGATCGTGCCTTGGATATGCCCGCGCCCAAGGCTGATGCAGATACGCTGGTGCCATACAGCGTGACGATGCCCAAAGCAGAAGAAGAATACGAAAACATTGTACACGACAATTGGCGGGATGAGCCCTGGGCTGATCCTGACTGGGCACCTGATCTGGCCAGCTATGACCAAATTGTAATTTCGTCGAGCGGCGGGAAAGATTCGCAGGCCATGCTGGACCGCATGATCGAGCTGGCCGATGCTCAGGGCGTGGACCGTGAGCACATCGTGGTCGTTCACGCGGACCTGGGCCGTTCGGAATGGGACGGGACAAAAGAGTTGGCCCGCAAGCAGGCCCACCGCTATGGGGTCCGGTTCCATGTCGTTTGGCGTGAAGCCGGGGATTTGTTGGACAGCGTATTGGAGCGGTTCGATAAGCTCACCCAAAAGAGCCTTGACCAGACTGCAATCCAGTTGAGCGGGGTACGAACGTGGGATCAGTTGGTTGCCCTAGACGCGGAGATCCTCGCGTCGTTGATTGAGCACGTTGAGGAAATCGAGGTCACTGAGACCGGCCAGAGCGCAGCGCGTGAAGTGGGCGGCGCACTCATTCGCGCAAAAAAGATGCTGACAAATGTGAAAACATACAAACTCAAAGCGCAGGTAAAGGCCGAAGAGAAAGCCGTTGCCGCCGAGGGCGAGGTCGAAGACCTGGTGACGGCTCTAGCTGACGAGGCTAGTCCAAAGAAGCAGGCCAGCATCGAGACGAGTATTGTCAAGGCGCGGGCGAAGGCTACGGATTTGCGGGAAGCCGCCGAGGCGGCGAGGATGATCGACTTTGGCGAGATCGTTCCCTGGTTTTCTGCAAAAATGAGATTCTGCACCGCGGATCACAAGCGCGGCCAGATCAATAAGGCGCTCACGACAATCCAAAACCGGCATAAACAATCTAGCCAGCACAAACCGAGGGTATTGAATTGCCAGGGGCTTCGAGCCCAGGAATCCGCCAGCCGCGCCAAGAGGCCTGCTTTCAAGCGCAATAGCAAAGCAAAGAGCCGACACGAGGACGTGTGGTACCCGATTCAGTCCTGGTCAGAAGAAAAGGTGTGGGATCGGATTAGAGCGAGCGGCACACCCTATGCCGAATCCTATGATCTGGGTATGAGCCGGTTGAGCTGTGTTTTCTGCATGATGGCGAGCGACTGGGATCTACGTACCGCGGCCTACAACAACCCGGACTTGCTCGAAGAGTACATCGAGGTTGAGGCGAGGACAGGTAAGAGCTTCAAGCCGGATATGTCGATGACCGACCTGAAGCAGTGGATGCAGGCCCCTGCGAATGTTGCTGAGCTTAAAGAGTATCTGCGCGAACGCCAGGGCTCAAAGCTCTATCTGCCGGGATCTGATGATATGGGGGGCCTGGTTCAGATTGGCGAGCCCTTGTCTAAGGCGATGGCGCGTTACCTGGAGAGATTATTCCGGCGCTCAATTACAGAGATTGAGCTGCGCGAAGGAACCCCGGTCGAGAAGATTGTTTTTGATTACAAAGCGAACGGCGCGTGCCTCCATTTCGCCACCGCGACCGACTCAATCCACGTCACCTATTTTCCATATCCCCACGCTTATGGCGCGGCGATTGAGATTTTCGCAATTGCGAATAAGATAGGATTGCTTGTCGAGGAACACGGAGCCCCTAATGAGAGCTAGTTTTCGCAGCATTTTGCAGAAAGCGCAAAAGCCCCCCGCGGGGTACTCCCCCATTCCCAAGGGACGCAAGGGCGGATATCGCAAGCGCGTAGCGGGGAAGTGGGCTTATTGGTATCCGGGGGATCCCGCCGCCCCGCAAACCGAATTTGATTTTGCACCACCACCTGAGCCCGAGCCTAAGCCCCTGCCTACGGATAAATTGGAGGGGTATCGCCGCGAGCTGGCCGCAGAGCTGGATACTGAATCGGGTAAAGCGCAAGTGGCGTGGGTAGAGCGGGCGTTAAAAGAGCCCCACTTGGGCGTGCAATCGTATTCCGATGTGGCCGGTACGAATGAGAGCCCGAAGCTACGAGCGGCATACGATGCTTGGATGGCGAAAATGGCCCAGGCTACCCTCGATGTATCGGATGCGATCCATAACCCCGTTGGAGGCACAGACAGGACGGACAGGATCATTTACAACCAAGAGCAGCTTGCCAAGTTGACCAGGACGCTTAGGGATCTGGAACAGCCCGCGGGCTACGCTAAAGTAGGCGCAATAGATAGGGTGCCCGTGGACGAGGATGGTGAGTCCGTATTTTCAAGGTATGACTATGAGGGTCTGAGAGACCCGCTTTTGCAGGCGGTGGTAGATGCGGGCGGGTGGCAAGATATACAGAACACGTTCGATAACCTTGATGAGATAATCGAGGACGCGGTGAAGGGTATTGAAGAACATCTAGTCCCCCCAAAGCCAGGTTGGCCGCGGGGCGTCTTGCGCGATGACTATTTGCAACTTTTGCACGATGATCCGAGCGTGCGCGGTTTTGAACCACAAAGGGGCGCGTGGAATGCTGAAGCCCGTGCGCGAGGCGTGAGGGAGTCTTTGATCAATCATATCAGAGAGAACCAGAGCGGCCCGCTGCAAGCGCCAGACGTTCGCAATGAAGAACATCTCGCGAAATTCAAGCGCGAAATTCAAGCGCAGTTGGCCAGCCTACTAACAGTGGCCCCCCACGACGCGGAGGTTGTAACGTCAAATGCCCTGTTGAAATTCAACGAGTTTAGGTACTTATTGCGAAAGGGCAATGAGCTAGGGCATTGGGGCTCTGCCGAATTTCAGAACACAACGGCTCGCGCTACTGCTGTTTTTGGGGACGGTGGGCGCTTTCGACCGATAGATAAGGGAATGCAAGAGCATGTGTTGACTGATCGAGAGATTGAGAGCCCATACATGCGGCGCGTTGACAACTCCCTGACTGAGCGACCGGCACACTCAGATGCCCAGATCCACAAAGCTCGAATGATGGCAATGTCGCGGTACGTCCACGCGCAGAATCAGCTTCGCCGGTTTTCGCGGGAGGAACATCCTACGGTGTATCGGGGCCAAGGGCTTAAAGAAGATCTGGCCAAGAGCCTCACCGCGGGTGAGAGTTTCCCCCTAACAGGGTGTACGGCCTTCAGCTACTACCGAGAGACCGCAGAGCACTATTCATCGTCGGAGTGGACACAGCAGCTTAGCGGTGAGGGCAAAGTGGCCGTCATCATCGAGCTTGAGCGCACCGAGGAATTTGATTCCACAATCGCGGGCTGGCACGCAAAGGACCGAGCAGCCGACCAACCCGCGTTTGAGATTGTGAGCGGGGCGAACCATATCGAGATCACGGAAGTGATCCCTGGCAAGACGTTTGCGAACACGTATCCGGTAGCCGATGATCTTATGGAGGCATTTGCGCGGGGGCGGGGCTATCTTGGATTGGATGACCTTGACGCGGGGTATCGTATTCCTGTGCCTTTTCAGGGTGTGGAACAAACCGGAGGTCCGCGTGGATTAATGCTGACGGGCAAGCGTGATATTTTACCAGGGGCATTTGAGAAAACTGAAAGCGGGAGCTGGCGCGTGTTGGGGAAAGGGGCCGTGCCTGGTTGGGCCGAATGGTTTGCAGATGTACGGGCGCGGGGCGGTCGCCCTGATGCGTCTTGGTCGAAAAACGACGGAGACATTATCACGCCACGTCAGGTCGCAGCGTTTCTTCGAGCCGCGCAAGAGGCTTTCAAACCAACGACCCCCGTCATACGCGGGCGCGGAGTATTGGCATGAGCAAGCGTGTGACGAAAAGAGAGTTTCTGTTTAACCTGGCGTTTGTCGAATATCCAATCCCGCCCCAGGACGAGGTATTCCCGCCCGAGCCCGAGAATCTCGAAAAGAAGCAAGGCCACAAGTACATTCGCCGCCTGGGCACTCCCGGCCACTACAACTACATTTATGAAGAAGCCAAGGGACGCTCGATCTCTCAGGTGCGCGAAACGGCTCCCGCGCTACACGGCGCTCTCTACGAGGCGTATGATGCGATGGTCGAGAATGCCCAAGACGACCCAAACTTTACCTGGAACCTGGACCGGGATGCTCTGGATGCGCCACCACCACCACACACTCAAAGGGCGCTCTTAGACGCGCTCACCCTATTCACGAATGGGGACGTGGCGAGCGTTCGTAATCCAGCGCGGCACGATGGCCGCTCTGCCCGAGTCGAAGGCCTCGGCCTTTATGAAATTGATCAAGCCGAAGAAGCCGATTACATCAAAGCCCACGCCGTTGTGAAAGCACTGTGCGAGCGGCCTTTGGCGAAGGGTGAAATGGACACTGTCTATCGCGGGATGAGGCTTTCGCGAGACGTGGTTTCTGCAATTCTGGCCGACGCGGACAAGAATCTAGGCTTTGATTTCAGCATTATCGGGTCGTGGTCTCCTACAAAGAATGAGGCCAATGGGTGGGCGATTGCCCGCACGTCCGAGGGTAAAGGCGAGGGGTATGTACCCGTTGTCTTTCAACTTGCGCCTGAGACCGGATCTTATATCCGAGATCTTTCTGCACACCCAAACGAAGACGAGTTTATCACGGGCGGAACAATGCGTATTAAACGAGTCGTGCCCACTGAAATAACAAAGACAAGCCGTGGTATCAACGAGCCTGGCCTTGTCCCTTTGGCCCCGCGGTCCCAAACCGTGAGTGGGTACACGATTGAGCTGGAGCAAGTGATGCAGAAATCATTAGGGATGCTGTCCGCGCATATTCTCGCGGAGCTGGATTCCGAATTTGATATTCCTGCAAACCGCATGATGCGGAAAGGGTTTCACGGGTTGCTGCACAAGGCGCGAGCCCATAAGTATATCCGACGCACGCCGACCGGCGACCCCAAACGACCCTGGCGCTACTACTACGCCGAATCGAGCGTGGCCCGCAGCGCAGTGGCCGGGGAAACAATCCGCGTCAAAGGACACTCCCTCGAAGTGCTCTCCGTCGATGATGACAAGCTCGAAGTCGAGTGGGATGGCAAGAAACTAACGCTCTCTCACGATGAATGGGCCGAGAAAATGCGAAAAGTTGCCGGGGATGCCTACATGGCGTCCGCGGAAAAACGAGCCCGCCAGCACGCCAATGCGATTTTGCGACATGTTCCGCGCAAGTTGCTTGCTGAGCTTGAAGGCGATAGCGATGCGATGAGAATGGCTGACCTACGTGCCCGTGCGCCTGATGTGTACCGGCGCTTGCGCAAGTCCTTCCGTCGTGCAGGCATCTCGGCGCTCGATGCTCAACGCTCGATTCGCTGGACCCTAGCCCGCCGCGGGTGGGTGCCCGAGGCGCGGGCCACGTTCTTGGGCGCGATGCTCAAGCCGGGGACCGCGTGGATCACAAGTCAATACCAGACGATTGGAGGGGCGGCAGAGCGCATTGCACAATCGGAGACCGCCCCCCTTGATACGGTTGAGGTTCGGCCCGAGCACATAGCCGCGGCTCTCGACCTGCCCAGGACGAAAAAGGCCGTCGAGAAAGTGATCGCCAACGCCGATAGTGAGCTTGAGCGATTGCGTAAGCTGATGACGCGCCCGCGGCCTATGAAGCGAGGCCCTCCCGCACAGCAGGAAGAGTTAGATATTAACATTCCAAGTGATGCCATTGCACAGGCGATGGCCAGCGAGGCGCTCGCAAAGCTGCGGTTCCTGGTCAAGGCATACCCCGGTATGGCGTTAGACCCCACCGCTCTGGCCGAAGTCGGCGCAATCAATGAGATTCAAGCCGCGGCCCCCCGCGCCGAGCCCAGGACCAAAGGTGCCGAGTGTATGCTTTTCGTAGCGGGCGAGGGAGGGCAGGCTTCCCAACTAAAGGCACGTTACGAGCTGCGCGAGGCCAAGTCCGTCCGGCCTTCACATATCCCGTGGGAAGGGTTTTCCGAAAACGCGGAGTATCCCGCGGGGCTCCAGACCAGGCCGTATCACACCGATAAGCAGCTTCAACAGGGCGTTCGAGATAACGCAGGGCTGAGCCCTGAGCGCACGCCGCAACCGGCGTTCTGGGTCAATACGAACCCCGATTCCGTCAACGGCCCGCCGATGATTCTCGATGACGGCACGGTGCTAGGGGGCAATTCGCGAGCAATGTCCCAACAGGTGATTTTTACAGATCCCGATTTGGCCGGTGGTGAACACGATCAGCGCCTCCGAGCGTACCTCAAAGAGAACGCGGGGCAGTTTGGGTTTTCCGCCGATGACGTGGAGGCCCTCGAACATCCTATGCTTGTCCGCGTGGTCGAGCCCGAGAACACGAGCGACCGGAATCTCAAGCTGCTAGTCCAGCAAATGAACGAGAATTTCACAAAGGGTCTGGACCCACGGGCAATGCAAGTAGCTCTGGGCCGTCGCATAGACGAGGATGTGCTCAAAGCGTTAGCTCGTGAGATGGATCCCGACGAGACCATTGATCACTTTCTCGATTCGCAGGGACTCAACGACGATGGCCACCCTCGCAATAAAGCGTTTCTTGACCAGCTCCGAAAAGTAGGACTGATTGACGACAGGAACGCGAACCAATATTACAAGCCAGGGGCGGGCGGGGCTCTCGGGTCTCAGCTAAACGAAGATGGGAAGCGGTTAGTGGCGCGAGTGCTACTTGGACATGTAGTGGATGATGTTGATTTGTTAAGCGGGACACCCCCCGAAATGGTCAAGACCATCGCTAAATCGGTTCCATACGCAATCCAGGCAGGCGCAGGGGATGCGGATTACCAAATCAAGGAGCCTTTGAAGCACGCGCTACGCGCCTATAACGATTTCGTGGACCGGAAGCTTCTTGCGAAGTCGAGCCGCGACCAAGACCTACTCACACGGCGAATTGATGCGTATTTCTCGCAGCTCAAAGCGGATTTGACAGATCCAAAGAGCGGCGACCAGGTGTTCGAGCCACAGCCAGTGGAGACAGACCCGCTGGTTCGCCAGATGTTTGAGGCTTTGATTCGACGACCGGGGCCTAGCCAACTGTCCTGGGTGATGCAGAATTATATGGAACAGGTGGATAAAGAAGCCAGCGCAGCAAAGGATATGTTTCGCAAAAAGCCGTCTGCCGCTGAGTTTATGGAAATGGCGTTGAACACCGCGATTGGTCGAGCACAGGAAAACGCAGAGATTCGAGTAGCGCAAAAGAAAGCGGACGCCGACTACAAGCGACGTGAGAAAGCAATGCTCGCGGCGTATGCCAAAGAGCAAGAAGAGCAAAAGAAGGCAGAGCAGGATGGCCCGGAGCGCGATGATGCGACAATGAGCATGTTTGACAAGGCTTTACACTTTTGGATGCAGCGATGAAATTGCAAATATCAGAATCCTTCCCTGGCGAGCTGAACGGTGATCCTAACCATTTACTCGAAAAGGCGGCCAAGGCGCTAGAGACGGCCTTGGAACAGGCGGGCGTCACTTGCTGCGGGGCATTGCTAAAAGCTGGACCGTACCGCCAGCGGGGCGGTGAGCTGCAATTGATCGAAGACCTAGCCAAGGGCATGGGCGACTTGTACAGCGCAAGGCTCGAAAAGCTACAGGCCGATTTAATCAGGCGCGTGGAGGCGGCGAGTGAGTGACGTAGGGTATGACCTGATGCAACGTCTTACGACGCAGGTTATCGCGGACCACCACGATGCGTTCCTGGTTGAGCTGTTTGGCGCTGATGCCAGCGGCCTGCCCGCCGAACGGCTAAGCGAATTAGTCGCCCAGGGCTTGATCCCCGCTCAAAACCTCAACGGCCTGACAATCCTGGGCATGGAAAACGAGTGTGACTATTTTGAATTCCTGTTACACGCGAACCACCATATCGGGCGCAACTACGAAGACTCCGAGGCCCTAGCCATCATGCGCGGTTGGGGAATCGACGACTGGAAGGTCGCGGTCGACGCTTCGATCACGCAAGCGCGGGCAGACATGCCTACGCCTGAGCTGGACAGCGGCGTGGGGGTGGTCTTACCTCGACCAGATCCCCCGCCGCCATCAACGCGCCCGCCCATCGTGCCCCAGGTGCCTCCGGGTCTCACGCCAAACGAAACGTATGGATATGTGCAGTCTGTGAATCGCGCCGGGGAGTTTGCCCGCGGGTTGGGCCAGCAGATGGGCCTCGACCTCGAAAACAAAATCCGCGAAGAGTGGTACGAGGAAAAGATTGTCGCGGAAGCGGATCCCGAGAAGCGCACAGAGCGCCTTGACGTGATCCGCGAAGAAGTCGCACGAGAGATGATCGAGTCGCGGGATGCGCGGGCGCTGGCCGCTAGGCTGGCCAACCGCACGGGCATGTACGCGCACAACTGGCTGAGAATTGCAAAAACGGAGTTGCAAGGCGCATACAACGACGCGGTGATCCTCGAAGGCGTCGATTTGTTTGGCGAAGACTGCCAAATCGCCAGGATTCACGAGAGCGGCGCTTGCCGACATTGTCAGCGGCTCTTTGGTCCCATTGATAACCCTATTGTCTTTAGTGTGAAAGATTTGCTGGCGAATGGTACAAACGTAGGGAAGCCTGCGAACGATTGGCGGGCAACAATTTGGCCCATCCACCCTAATTGCCGGTGTGACACGCGAATGGTCCCACCTGGTATGACGATTGTGGACGGTGATATGGTGATGACTGATGAATAATGACTTTTTTGCAGTTTGGGCACCCTTCGACGTAATGAAGGGTTCCGCAGCAGACTCCGAGGCGATGACGGGCCGCATTGGCGGCATTGTCTCAACCGAGGAATTAGACCAGCAGGGTGATCGCCTTTTGCAAAAAGGGATCGACTGGTCCTATGCGTTGAGCAAAGGCTGGTTTAATTACGAGCACGCCGCTGGTCCTGACAACGTCCTGGGCCACCCCGAGACGGTTGTCGAGTCTATCCACAAAGGCCACCCCGCCACTCGAATTGAGGGGGTTCTTTACCTACACAAGCCGAAGGCCCGTGAGATCTACGAGACCGCGGTCGCAATGGCCAAAAGCCAGACGGATCGCCGCCTGGGTTTCAGCGTCGAGGGCCAGGTCAAGGCGCGTGAAGGTGATCGGATCATCCAATCCAAGGTGTTAAATATTGCAATTACTGCACACCCTGTTTGTGCAGAAGCCCGCCTCGACGTATTAAAGTCGCTTGCTTTCAACGCGGGGGGCAACATCGGATACCAACAATCCCCACAATTGGCGGGCGCGGGCAGTCTGTCCGCCCTGGTACCGCAGAGCATGGGGGGTAATACCGCAATATCCACATTTGCGGCGAGGGCGCTCCGCGGAAGAAAGAGAGTGAGCGTTGACCACCTAGCAGGGATGATCTCGGAAGCGTTCCCGTCGCTTGGATACCAACGTGCTTTACAGCTCGCCCGAGACTTCTCACAAAATCTAGGGCGCTAACTATATCTAGTGTGCCCGTAGTTGCAATATGTTTTGCGGGGGACCATCCTGCAAAAAGAATCAAACCCCTATAGGGCTGTCTAGGAGCTATCCCATGAACGAGAAGCTATACCGGCATTTGGTCGCCAGCGGCGTCGCAGAAGATCAAGCGATGAATCTGGCAAAGGGCTTTAGCTCTGATGCCCCCGAAGATGTTGACGTTGAACGATTGCAAAAAGCACTCGACGGTGTGGCCGAGGCCATGCAGACCGAGCCGCAGCCGCAGATCGACGCAGCTATCCGCGAAGCACAAGACGTAGCCGAGGCCGTGACCAAGGGAGCTGACGCGCTCCTGAACGAGGTTCGGACGCAAAATGATGCGTTGGCCAAGGGATTATTGGCCATTGGCGAAGAGATGCGAGCCGTTCGAGATTTTCTCATCGGTCAAAATACCGCGGTTGCTCAGGTCGAGCAATCTGTGGAGGCTGTGAAAAAGTCGCTGAGCGAGCCCATCGCCGCTAAAGCGTTTGGAACCCCCGCAAGGCCCCTCGCCTCGCCTCAAGAGACCGGCGAGACCGGCGAGGACGAAAGCCCCCGCCATCTCATCGAGAAGGCTCTCACTGAGCTGCAAGCAGGTACCGATACGGCTCGCAGTCACGCCTTGCGCAAGGCGATTGTTCAAATTGAGAGCGGCGTGCCTATTGCCGACGTTCGCCAAAGCTTGGCACTGCACTAAGGAGCATTAAGCATGAATTTTCCAGGAATTAACGAGACGGTGCCGGTCCAGGACCTAATGCGCCTCAACGACATGCTGCGTAAGAGCGGCGATGTCGGGTATCAGACCCCCGCGAGCATCTCGGGCGCGGGCAGTCTGTCCGCCCTGGTGCCGCAGAGCCTTGAGGCCAGCTTGGCGAGCGCCACGTTCACCATGAACGAGATCGCTCTTTGGAAGAATATACCCAAAGTGAAGGTCGGATCGACGGTCCACGAATACAACGTGATCAAGGAGCATGGTCTCGATTTATCGCCATATATGGCAGAGGGCGGAATCCCCGCCATGAACAAAACGGAATATGAGCGTAAATTTTTGAAGGTGAAATATCTTTCCGAAATGCGTCAAATTACCGACGTCGCGAGCACAATCAATCCTTTAGTCGGTCCTAACCCTACGGCCCTGGCCGAAGAGACCGAGCGCGGAACCATTCGGCTTATGTCGAAGTTGGAGCGGGAGCTTTGGCACGGCGATGAAGATGCCAACGCGCTTGGGTTCGACGGTGTCATTAAGCAGATCAGTGCTGAGCCCAAGTCTGTCGTTGACATGCGCGGTGCGTCTTTGACGGCTGCTCGATTGCAGGAAACTCTTAGTGATGTGTACGCGGCCCCGTTTTACGGAAGCCCCGATTGCATCTATGTCGAGCCCCGCGTGCATGGTGACCTGATTAACTCCACCGTCCAGTTTGGGCGTCACGATCAGCTCAAGGTGAGTGACGGTTCGAGCTTCACCTTCGGCGCTCAGCAGCTCAACATCATGGCCCCGTATGGGTCTGTGCCTGTAAAGGCCGCGCCCTTCTTGTTCAATTCGTGGGATGCCCCCGCGGCTGCGAGCGGACATGGCCTGGCAGCGGCCACCGTCAAGTCTATCGCCAATCCTGTAGATGCGGCATCTCTCTTTGTCGCCGCCGACGCAGGCGAATACTGGTATAAGATCGTACCGGTCAGTAATTCGGCTGGTTATGGCGCTGCGGTTCAAACTGCAAAGGCCACGATTGTCGCGGGCAAGTCCACCGTGATCACCATGCACGCGCACGCTACTGCCGACTTCTTCCGAGTGTACCGCTCTCCGGTAGGTAGCCAGGCCGGTAAGCATCAATTCATTGGTCAAATGAGCAACTCAAACCCTGGGACCTCCGAGGATGTCTTTACGGACATCAACGCCGTGATCCCTGGTACGTCGAGCGTTGTCATGATCAAGCATGATCCGAATTATCTACAGGTCGTCCGCTTACTTGACTACCTTCGTCGCCCATTAGCAGAGGTCCAAACCACGCGGCCCTTTCTTCTCATGATGTTTTTAAGCTGCGTCGTCAAAATTCCGTCGAAGATGCGTGTCTTAAAAAATGTTGGCATCGCGTAATTCGGGAGGATCGCAAGGGGGTTTGCGCGAATGTCGCGTAAGCCCCGATTTTCTCGACCGGAAGGAGCCTGCATGATTGTTCGATGTCGCGATAGTGCGTACTTTGGGGCTCAGATTAATGTAGGCGGTGTCTCTTACGCCATTGCATCCGATGGGGCATTGTCTCCGACGCCGGAAGGTGCGCAGCTCCACATCTTTAGGGAGTGGACATCGTTGTACTTGGTGGATGACGCCCACGTAGAGCCCAAGGCAGAGCCCAAGGCAGAGCCCAAGGCAGAGCCCAAGGCAGAAGCCGCGGCCCCCAAGCGCCGAGGCCGGAAGCCGAAAGAGTCCTGAATGTGAGGGAGCGCCGTGGCCAGTATTCTCGACGAGTTGACCCCTGCCTGGCTCAAGGATCGTTTCCTTGTGGGCGTCGACCTTACGCTTGACGACGGCACCGCGTATCCTGACGCTATATATTCACAAGCTATCTCTGCCAGCGTTGCGTTCTTAGAGCATGATATTGGGATCACGATTGACCCCTTCGAGGTAACGGGCGAGCAGCACGACGCCTACGAGGCTAACCGCTCTGGCTTTTGGCCGTTTCGCCTGGACCATCGCCCTGTGCTCAAGATGGATAAGATGCAAGTCCGCTTTGGTGGCTTTGCGCCCGCAGAGCTGCCTGTGACGTGGGCGCAGCTCGTTAGCCCCGTGCATGGTCAAATCCACCTAATCCCGTCCGAAGAGTCGCTGCACTCAAGTTATCGGTTTACGCATGGGATCCCTTTGATCACAGGTGACGTACTCCAGCCGCAACGCTATGTCCCAGGGTATTTTCACTTCGATTATACAGCGGGGTTCGAGACTCGGGCGGTGACTGTGACTGTCCCTAACGGGGAGACCACGGGCACTACAACATTGTCCCCTGTGATTTCTCTGCGGTATGAGCCTGTGATCTCTACGAACCCGCTTGCGGGGAATGGGATCACGGCAAAGGTGAAAACCAGAGGGTCCAAGTCGATTACGCTCGAATTGAGCGCCGCAGCGCCCGCAGAAACAGATTTTGAGGTCGTGATTTCGACTCTACCCGCTGACATCAAGCAGGCCATCGGCTACAAGGCGGCACTTTTGCCTTTAGACGTGGCAGGCGATCTCATTGCAGGCGCGGGCATTGCAAATCTACATGTGGGAGTGGACGGTCTCTCACAATCTCTCGGAACAACCTGTTTGCATAAGAACACGCGCATTGCGTTGACTGATGGCACGCGCCCCACGATCAAAAGCCTCGTCGATGTGTCTGAATTCGCGGTGGCGTGTGTCGATGACACTGGCCATCCTCGCGTTGGCATTGGCCATTCGGCACGAAAGACCATCAAGGATGACGTGCTCCAGGTGAATCTATCGACTGGAGAGCACGTACTTTGCAACGCGAGCCATCCTTTTAGGACGTATGGCGGGGAGTACATTCCGGCGGGTGAGCTGCGACCTGGAATACCCCTGACCCCCTGTTCCCTGGTCACCGATGAGCCGTTTATCACGGTGGTCAGTGTGAATGAGACTGGCCGCAGGGAGTGGCTATACGACATTACGGTGGACGAGCATCATTGTTTCGGACTCGAAGCGGGCGTGATTGTACACAATTCTAGCGCCACAAATGCGGGCTACGGTGCCCGTGTTTTGCAGTTTGAGCGTGAGCTAAAATCCCTACTGCCCGCGCTCCGCGCCAAATATAAAGCTATCAACATGGGCGCAATCTAATGCAGCTCCCTTCCCGCGTACCGACCAAGCTAGGGCCGCGTGTCGATTTTCGCCCCGAAGAATTCCGCAAATTCCTATACAAAGCAGGGCTTGATCTGACCTGGGAGCAGGCGCAGGAATGCCCTTGCAGAAGGCGCAGCGACGAGATTACTTTAGATGGCAGTTTCGCGGTTCCGCAAGCTTCGCGCACGGCAGAGGCACGCTTAGATTGTTCAATGTGCAAAGGCAAGGGATACTTCTATCATTCGTCGCAACGTGTGAAAGCGGGCGTTACAAGCGCCACGGAGAATCCCGAGCGGTTCCGCGCATACGGCGAGTATGCCACAGGCATGGTATCTATCTCGTTGCTCCCAGAACACTTGCCCGCGTGGGGCGACCGCTTCACGATGATCAACTCCGTTTTATTGTATCGCGAGACTAGAGTGCGGGCCGCAGGGGCGATCACGACCTTGAAGCTACCCGTGGTGACCCGCTCTCTGGACTTAGTGCAAGGCGCAACCGACATAAACGTACTCCACGCGCACAAAGCAAATGTCGATGGGACAACCGACGTGGGCCTATCCTTGATCCCTGGTCAAGATTTTGAGGTTACAGCGGCAGGGGAAATAGATTGGGCGCTAGGGGATGCTTCGGGGAACGCTCCCGCCGAGGGGGTTAGATTTGCAATCTCGTACTACGCCCACCCCCGATTTGTGGTGATTGACCACCCCCATGCGTTTCGGGATACTTTCACCAAGCGCAAGAACCCTGACGAGGTCTTCGCCCCCCTGCCTATCATGTGCAATGCTAGGCTCGACTTTCTGGGCCAGGACAACGAGTAATGGCATATATTCGCATTGACGATATTGACGCGAGTACTTTTGGCCTTCACGGAAAGGGCCGTCGCCAACGCATGGGGCGCGTCGCGTCTATAATCGTACACGAGTGGAAAAAGAAGGCGTCCGCCCTTGGGAAGACCCGCAACGCCTACGAGATGTCCATCCAGATCGCGCTAGTCACAGAAGATGAAGTAGTCGTGGAGTTGCCGGGGTCGAGTGCCCGAGGCGGTAATGCGACGCTTGCCCGAATCGTGGAATTTGGCATGGGACCAGGGGGCATTGGGACATACGGCCCCTACGACGTTCGGAAGCACTTGCTCACGTCGCAGCGGGAGGGCTCTTCGCGTATTCGCCCATCGAAAACGGGCGGTTCGCCCTATCGAATTGTAAACTTTGATCAGAGTGCTTCCGCTCTCCAAGAGTCCGCGAGCGGCAAGGACGTGATGGATATTTTCAAAGCGGCGAACGAGCGTGGGGAACGTGTATTTTCCGCGGACGTGGGGCGACAACGCACAGCGTGGGGCGCTACCATCCCCGCCCATATCGGGCAGCGGCTAAAGCCACACCACGCGGCAACGGGCGTCGCGGGGGGATACTTGTTTGGGGCGGAAAAAGGGGCCAGTGGCAAGAGCGAAACCTCGCGATTCTCCACATTCCGCACGGCGTCATTGTCCAATACCAATCCGATGGCCTGGCAGTCAAAGGGAGTTAAGCCCCGCCGATTCGGCAGGGAGGTCCAGAAGGACGTCCGCGAGAAGATATTGGCGGTGCTCTAATGGCGGGCATCTTCGATTTGCATTTATTGCATGGGCTCCAAGGGGGTTGGGTTGACTACAGAGACAGCTTCGCGCACTTTAGTGAGCTGTTTTTTGGCGTGAAAGAATCCCTGCTACAAACGTGGTGGCAGCACCTTAACGACAATGAGCCTAAGTTTCGCGCCGCGTTTGCTCCAGGCGCGGAGAATTTTCCGCTCGTGGTCGTCCAGCTCGAAAGCGAGTCCGAAGCGGAGAAGCCCGCGCTAGGTCAATTTGCGTATCGTGACCCCGATACAAAACGGGCGGTACAGCAAATTATCATTCGCCAGACGGTGTCAGTGACCATCATGTCTAACCACCCTGAGATCACACGCGCACTACATGTCGTGTGTCGGGCGCTAGTGTCACGATTGGGGCCTGTCTTCATGAAACAGTATCTCGATGTGCATTATTCAAGTGCCGAAGATCTTGCGCCCGATGACCAACTCATGGCGGAAGATCTAGGCGTGTACGTGCGGCGGCAGCGGTACGAGGCAATCAGCGAAGTCTCTATTCCTGAGATCGTAGCGCCCGCCTCAAAGTTCTGGCAAACGCTGGCGACTGATATAAAAAACGAAAACAATGTAGATCCCACGGTCGGAGCAGGGCTCCCTGGCGGGGTCACTCTGGATGAATGACTCGAAAAGAGCTATGCTCTCTCGGAATCCCTTTAGGAGATAATTATGCCTTCCAGCATGAATCTGAATGGTCTACGCCTATATAGACCTGGCATCTACGCGGTTATTGACGCTTCCGCTTTGGGGGGCAGCGGTGTGTCGACCGGCAACGTGGCGGTTGTAGGGGATTTTCCCCTGTTCAAAACGATGATTCCCTACACTTTTTCCAACGCACGGGCATTGTCCGATTGGTCTCTCGGAGACGCGGGGACCCAACAGATCGCGAAGCTTGCGTTCTCTCCGTCAACCGATGATCGCGTGGCGGGCGGTGCTGCTACTCTCACGCTTGTTAACGCGGGCGTTAACACTGTGGCAAGTAAGACTTTCAGCGATGGCGCAGCCGACTCGCTGGTGCTCAAGTCGCGCTTATGGGGCAATGCAGGCAACCGCATATTTGCAGAAATCGCAGTCAATGCAGCCAATGCAAACGCCAAGGATATTATCCTCAAGTACAACGGGCAGACCGAGAAATTCACAGCCATCGAGTCCGGCGCGGTTTTCACGTTGACCTACGACGGAGGCTTGCTCGACGGAGCGAAGGCCACTTTCGACGCGAACGACAAGTACAAAATTGTCTGGGAGATCAACGAGGCTCTGGTCGCGAGCAAAACAGACGAAGTGTTCGCCGTCCCCAAACTCCCTCATGCTCGATGTGACTCTGCGGGTACCACGATTACGCTGTCCGTCTCGAACGCTGAGCAACAAGACGTGGTCGTCACGGTCACGGGCAAGGGCGCAGCGGGTGCAGCTCTTACTGAAAACATTACGATACCAGCAGGCAACCTCACCGCCATTGGTGCCAGCTCTTTTGCAGAAATCACGGCTCTCGACTACACCACGGGGGCGGGCGGCAATGAAACGCTAACTGTGTCCGGCCATGCGTTTAACCTGGACCCCGCCAATTTTGCAAATATCAAGGAAGTCACCGATTTAATCGGGGGCGCAGCGGGCTTCACGGTTGTCGAAAAGAACCCGCGCCTGGGAGGTATCCCCGCAGGAGAAATCGACGAGCTTCCTGAGCAGGGAATCGGCGGGGCAGTCAAGGAATGGCGTGCAGACCTGTATGAAATCGTGCGAGCGGTCAATACGTCGGCGTTCGTAAGTGCCGAACGGACAGCAAGCGCCACGAAGCCCCCCGTTGCGGGCAGCGGGTTTCTTCTGGGAGGCACTCAAGCCGCGGCGATCCTGGGCGGACATACAACCGCCTTGGCCGCAGTCGTGGCGAGCGATATTCAGATTGTTGTGTCCATGTCTACCGACGTGGGTGTGCATCAGGCGGTTGTCGCGCACTGCAATGATGCCGCCTTGTATGGTTACGAGAGATGCGCCTGGGTGGGCACGCCTGCGAGTAAGACATTGACGGAAGTTTTCGATGGATATTCGTCCAAGCTCAATACCCGACACGTCGCGGTCTGCGGGCAGTCGATCAAGGTAGCGGCCCCTGATGGGTCCACTCCCACGCTCGATCCCCCCTACACGGCGTTGACGATGGCCTGTATGCAGGCAGGAACCGCCGTGGCTACCCCTTTGACCAGGAAGCGGCCAGCGGTCCTTGACGTGATAGGTGAGTGGAACGGCGTACTCGACGCAAACGAGGCCATTCAAAAAGGCATTGCGTCTCTGAGCTACGACGCTCTGGGTTGGCGGATTGAGCGGTCGGTCACGTCGTACATGTCGGATGATAACCCGATTTATTCGGAAGTATCCGCGAATGAGTCCGTGAACACGTCGGTTCGCACATTGCGTAATCGCCTGAACATCGAAATCGGGAACCCTATATTATCAAGCACGTCTTCCGCGCTTAAAGGATTTACGCAGTCTAGTCTCGAAGACCAGGTCCGCGACGGCGTGATCAAGGCCTGGCAAAATTTGATCATCGAAGATCTAGGGGATACGTTCAGTATCAGCTATGAGGTGGCCGCGGTCGAGCCGCTAAACTTCATTAAGATTATTGCAAATGTGGTACGCATAGCGGCCAGTGTATAGGAGTTGACTTATGCCACGGGCATTCGCGGGAGCCAGGGCTAAGATCCTGGCCAATGGTAAGGAAATCGGTTGGGCGCAAGGCGTTAATGGGCAAGAGAATATCGCGCTCCAGCGTGTCGATGTCCTTGGGGACATTGATACCCAAGAGATCGAAGCTATTGGCCGCACAGTGTCCTTCTCGTGCGATTTCGTTCGTATCTTGGACCAGTCACTAGCCGAGATGGGGATCTGGCCCCGTGGCGGGACCGAGATTGTGATCAACTTCCCTGAGTTGACATTTCAAATCTACGATCATGTCGATGAAAAGGTCAGATGGCAAATCGACGGCGCGAAATGCGAAAGCCGCAGTTGGCGCGTTGACCGCACGGGCGTAATGACCACGAACGCGACCTGGCAAGCGCGTAAGCTCTATGATGAAGCGGGGGTTGTGTAGTCTATGGATCTTCGCAAGCTCGCAGAGGACGCCAAGAAGCCCATTGATACCGAGCCGAAGTTTATTCAGCGCGAACAGGTGTGGTCGATTAGGTACACGTCGCCTGAGGGTGTGAAGTACGAGGGCTCGGTCGCAAGTCGTGTCATGACAGGGGATGAGCGGTTCCAGTCTTCGCGAATTGCCGCAGATGTGGCGGGCCGTCCTTGGGCCACGTTGCCCCCTGGTGCGCAGCTCCATGCGGCATCTCTTGGCGTTATCTCAGTGCAATTACGCAATCCACCAGAATGGCTTTTGAGTCATGCCGCGGAAGACGAAGAATTGGCCGCGCAATTATACGCATCGTGTAGGGAGCACGATGCACGTTGGTTTTCAGGAAACCGCGGAGCGGGTGAAGGAGATTCGAGCCACTCCAGGGTATCCATTGATCCAGTCGGTATTGCCACCGCTTCCGACATCCACGATACATCCGCTGTGGCCGAATTTGGGGCCAGGTGACTTCTTAGAAGCGATCCTTTTGAGGCTAGACGAAGACGTTTGGCGAGAGAATTTTGGGGTCACTCTGGATGCAGCGGGGATCCCCGTCACGGGCGATCCCCTAATCGACAAGTGGGAGAGAGAGGCCCGTGAGGGAAGAACACACAACCCGAATCCAGATTAAGATCGACGACGTGGAAGCACAGGCGTCCATCGAAAGATTAGTCACCGAGCTAAAGCGGGCTCAGGACATCGCTCAAAATCTGTTAGTAGGCGGCGCGGGTGGTGCGGGCGCAATCACGGGGGCTGCTCAGGTAGCGGGTGCAAGCGGCGCGGTAAACGGCGGGGGAACATCCACAACGGCGAGTGGGGGCGGAGCGCGTGATGCCCAAGGGCGCTTTACCAGCGGTGACGGCGGTGACGGGGG
>Ga0209501_10000607_pt1 | contig 43151 bp, 42 predicted proteins | sample ArcticOcean_MG_C_4_FD_187434 | JGI IMG/M metagenome (GOLD analysis project Ga0209501, IMG submission 187434) | Marine microbial communities from western Arctic Ocean - ArcticOcean_MG_CB4_134 (SPAdes) (version 2) | ecosystem: Environmental > Aquatic > Marine > Oceanic | place: Arctic Ocean...
AGTTAACGCTGCAAAGGCAGATGTCGCAATTGCAGACCGCGACGGTGCTATTGGCTCAGCAGAGGCAAACCGCGCCCGAGATATTCAAGTTGCAGAGAATGAGGCTGAGGCTGAGAAAGGAAAGAAGGCTGCTAAAGCAGACCAGCGTATTTTCGTTCAGGGCCAAGAAGCACTGGCTATTGAGGGTGAGAACACCGCCAAGGCTAACATTGCAGAATACAATGCTGGATTAGCTGAGAAAGAAGCCGAAGCAATGCGTCGTGCTGAAGTTGCTCGAAGAACAGCAGAGATGGAAGTTCAGAAGGCACAGTATAAACTAGAACAAGAACGCCTACGTGCAGATGAGATTGTGAAGGAAGAGATTGCCAAGACTCAAATTGAGATCGCTGCAGAAGCAGAGGCCGAGCGCCTACGCCGTATTGCACGGGGTGAGGCGGATGCAATCCTCGCACGTTATACCGCTGAAGCAGAGGGTGTGCAGAAGGTTTTGGAAGCAAAAGCAACTGGTTACAAGAGTTTAGTTGCAGGTGCTGGAGGAGATCCGAAGGCTGCAGCAACTCTACTCATGGTTGAGAAGATTGAGACCATGGTGGAAGCACAGGTTGAAGCAATTAAGAATCTAAAGATTGACAGCATCACAGTTTGGGATTCTGGTGGTGATGGAGATGGAAGTTCAACATCTAACTTCATCAGTAGTTTGGTAAAGAGTCTACCACCACTTCATGACGTAGCGGCCAACGCAGGAGTTGAACTCCCAGAGTATCTTGGCACCGTGTCAGATAAAGAAAAATCTGAATAATTTCAGATGATTAAGATGAGGGGTGAAAACCCTAGATTTGCTAACATTTCCGGTGTTAGTGCTGGCACTCACTCACCAAACGATTGAAGTTTGGTTGGCATTCGCCGCACCATGGAGCCACGCGCGTTTGCAATGCTAGTGCTGCTCACGATGGTTGCACCAACCATAGCCGGTTGTTTTGGCAAGGATGAACCGCCTGTTGTAAAGGAGCCTTCAGTTTTTGATTTTGACCAAGCAATTGCAAACAATACCTTCTATCATTTTTCAAATTGGACAAATGCGTTGGATATGTCTGATGACGAGTTAAATCTGTCAGCAAACATGACCCCAATTTGGTCTCTAGGCACCTATTATGGGACGGGTTATGATACATTTGAACCTACGATTGGCATTACTTCTTCAGGAACGATAGTCTTCACAAACCATAACGGTTTGGGCATGGGTACTCACATTATTCGTAGCCAAGACCAGGGCCAAAACTGGGATGATATTGGCCCATTTTTAACCGGTGCAACCGGGCAAGTTGCCAACTCTAACGACCCGTATGTCTATGTTGACCCGTGGACAGACCGCATCATGAAATTTGACATGCATGCTTTAGCAGTCATGTTTGTAGAATGGTCTGATAATGAAGGTGAAAGTTGGAGCCCACCTTTCCCTGCTTCCGGAGTTTATACCCCTCAAGACCATCAATCAATCGCGTCGGTTCCACCTGGTCCTGATTTTTCTGGGCCGTTATTACATGAAACAATCTATGTTTTCTGCATCAATACAGGAGCCCAAGGTCCAATTGGGGCTTTTTGTGATACCTCACTTGATGGTGGGATGACTTGGGAGGGACAAGTAGCTGGCTGGCCAAATGGTGTTACACAATGCGCTGGTCTTCATGGACATTTAATCGGGGCAAATGATGGGGCGATATATCGCGGCAATCCATCTTGCGATGGTCCTGCTGCATACCGCTCTACTGACGGAGGGCGCACTTGGAGTGAGCATACGATTGACACAGCGCATCAATCACGTGGACATGAAGTTGCTATTGGCACCGATGAAGCGAGCAACGTTCACGCACTTTGGGTGGCAACAGATGACCTTCCATACTACTCATTCTCGTCTGACCAAGGTGAGACTTGGAGTACCCCATTGATGGTTGCACCACCTGGTGTAAACTACACTGGCTTCCCGACCATTGCAGGTGGTGCTGATGGAAGAGTTGTGTTTGGCTACATCGGTGAGTCAAATCATTCAGAGTGGTCTGGTTATATGGGCATCATCACCGATACTTATGCTGAGAATCCACTGATAACAACAGTTGCAGTCAATGTGAAATCGGATTATCTTGATGAGACAGAAGATTGCGGTTCCGTGAGATGTGGTGGCTTTGGGGATTTCATTGATGTTGTAATAGATGTTGAAGGCAGACCTTGGATTGCTTTGTCACACAATATTTACAATACAGAAGCGATAATTGGCACGCTAACAGCAGGCCCTGCTCTTCGTGGTTCATTACAGCCTTTGACTGAGTTGCCACTTGGTGGCCCAGAGACCCTCAAGATGTAATAGGAGGAATGAAAATGGAACTTGAAATTATAGTTGCAGTCCTTCTAATATTGATGACTGCATTCATGTTTGCCCCCCTTGGACTTGGTGGTGGGGTACTCTATGTGCCAATTTTTCTGTTTCTTCTTGAATGGGATATTCACCTATCCTTGGTTGCTTCTTTGATACTTGTTTGGATGGTTTCTCTAGGTAGTAGGGTTGCCCATTCTAAAGGTGGGTATGCTGTAGTTAGTGTTGGGAAAAAGGGCACAAAGGCTGCTTTAGTAGGTGCGATTTTTGGTACCATTCTAGCAGCAATTTTCATCAGTCAACTGGGAGATATGTCTATCAAAATCACATCAACATTCCTTCTAATTTGGGTTTTATACTCAACTGTAAAGAAACTTACTTCCGAATTGCATGGCAATGAAAATGATGATTATCAATCTCCAGAAGTTGAGGGTAAAATATTGAATATCTACCGCGCTGGTTGTTTTGGTGGTGGTGCAGCATCTGGATTACTAGGTATTGGAGGTGGTCCAATCTTTGTTACACTTCACCGCTCGACTCTAAAGTATAAGCAACATCAAGCAGCAGGCACATCCTACATTATTGAGAGTTGGATGGTGCCAATGGGTATCTTTACTCACCTTGTAATAGACGGGTCGGGAACAGCATTAATCGAAACGCTTGGGATTTATCTCATTTTGATCCCTATACTAGTAGTTGCTACTGCTTGGATTGGTGCGAAGGTTGCTATCAAGATGCTTCCACAGCGAGTTTTGACCTATCCGTTTATCATTGCAGTATTTGTGGGTCTAGTAAGATATCTAATGGACATCAAAGACATGATATTACTCGGTTGAATCTGATTAATTCAAATTGTTTATTCTGCTTGAATCGGTATTTTTCCCCACTTGACCATGCTCCAACCACGCTCATGGGCATAGTAGAATATCATCTTGAGGCTGATGTCTGCAATCATGAATTTTCCTACAGCCTCAAACTCCCCGTAGAGGAAAAACACAATCATTGCCCCCGTTAGAGTTGCGATGGCTCTCCAACAGACAGCCTTCATCAAACTTCTACTTTTTGTCACACCCATACTTCTACCGCCTTCAAGAGGATTCCCTATGTTGACGGAACGGACTGCGTCCTTATCTCAATTAACTTGGTATGGTCGCCAGCCTAGAAAAATGGCCGTTTACACACGCTTAAACTGCGACGGTAATGCCTGCCAATCTCGACTCAGTGAACTTGTCAAAAAGCGCTATAGGAGAGCATCTCAATGAATGGGGCCCTTCTTTGCTAAAGAATCTACATCCACATCGACGTCTTCTAGACCCCAATCCACTCTACTCCAACCGCGCTCGTGTAGATAGTACAACATCATCTTAGTGAATAACTCAATTCCTCCTACAGTGGCTCCGGCAGCCCAACTGCCGGTTACAACTCGAGTGATTATGATTGTATCAATCGTTCCAATCGTTCTCCATGATATTGTCTTCACTAGACTACGTTTTTTCCCAGAGTGCCCGGCTCCTTCAATGTGCTCGGTTATGGTATGCGGTGCCATGTTATCAACATTCTAAGCAGGCCGATTAGTAGTTAATCCCTCCTACGGAGTGAAATACCAAAAAACGGTCAAATGGACTCAATGATGAGTGCGATTCCTTGTCCGCCGCCGATGCAGGCAGTTGCGATACCGTAACGGCCACCTGAGCGTTTGAGTTCGTGAGCCAAGGTGAGAACCAGTCGGGTACCTGTTGCAGCGAGAGGATGGCCAAGTCCAACCGCTCCGCCGTTAACATTGACCTTCTCAACATCAATTCCAAGGTCCTTCACACATGCGACCGCTTGACCAGCGAACGCTTCGTTGATTTCCCAGAGGTCAATGTCGTCAACAGTAAGTCCAGCCTTTTCGAGTGCTTGACGGCTTGAAGGGACAGGTCCGTGAGCCATAATTGCCGGTTCTAGACCGACTATTCCCCATGATACGATACGGGCAAGAGGGGTGTCTCCATCAGCCTCGGCGCGACTGGCTGACTTGATGACAACTGCAGCCGCACCATCAACAACACCAGATGCGTTGCCAGCAGTAACTAGAGAATCTGGTCCGAAGTGTGTGCGTAGTCCCGAAAGGGATTCGGCGGTAGTACCGGGCACAAAATGATCTTCATCTGCTGCACCAACAATTCCATCAGGTGTTTCGACATCAACAATTTCCTGCTTCCATGTGCCTTCCTCGACACTCTTCTGTGTACGCTGATGGCTCAGTGCGGCGAAAGCATCCGCTTCTTCGCGGGTTACACCGATTCGCTTGCAAAGTTCATCGCTGGTCTGAGCCATGAATGAGTCGCAGGTGCTGTCGACTAGATTAGTAAACAGATAGTCCTCCATGTTCTTGGGAAGTTCATCCCCTTTTCTTGGTGGTCTTCCAAGTCCATAGGTGTCGCGCATTCCACGTAGAACATGTGGTGCCTGACTCAGGTTCTCCATTCCACCAGCAACAACAACCTCAGCTTCTCCAAGCATAATCATCTGTGCACCTGATACGATTGACTGAGTTCCACTACCGCACAGTCGGTTGAGTGTGAGCATGGGTACTTCCTGGGGTATCCCAGCCTTCAGACCGGCGTGGCGTGAGCCAAAGATTGCTTGACCTGAAGTCTGTAGGGCGTGACCCATCACAACGTGTTCAACTGCCGAGGAATCTGTTCCAGATTTAGCCAAAGCCCCTTTTATCGCGATAGCACCCAACTCCTCTGCGGTCAAGTCTGCTAACAGCCCTCCTCTTTCGCCATCTCCTCTCTTACCACCGAGCCATTCACAAAATGGGGTTCTTGCTCCGCCAACTATGACGACGTCTTCTACCATGGTGTAGCCGAATCGGGCTTGGTTTTTCAATATCCCCACTCAGAGTTATTGTTTGATTATGGCCTTATCAGACTAGTAAGGTGCCAATGATTGCGGTTCCAGCAAGGTATGCACCAATAGATGAACCAAGATTAGCAAGAGCGGTGACGAGCAAGACTCGCCCAACCCGATTACTCCAGAATAATCCAAAAGAGTCTAATTTCAAGAAATCTTGTAGGTCTTTTGAGGTTGGTTTTGCGATTTTCATTTGCACTGCGCCAGCAAACCAACCAGCAGCAAGAGTTGGATTCAGCGATGTGATAGGGGAGGCTAATGCAGCGGTAAGAATTGCCAAAGGGTGCCCCCGGGCGAGAAGAGCACCAAGTGCTGCAAGAGCGGCGTTGAGAGCAAGCCAAGTGTAAGCAACGGCGAGTAATTCTTCATAATTGCCTTGCATCAATAGAAATCCAAACAGGCCAAGAATGATTATTGGAAATCCCCATTTCAACACCTTCCAAGCAGGATTAGGCGATGGCACAGAACGTAACTCATCCCACCTTTCTTGGCTAAGTTTTTGATGACTCTGCAAGCGTTTTTTTACACCATTGATGTGGCCAGCGCCGATAACTGCTAGCACTTTTTTTTCACCTCTTAAATCCTGGATAGAGCCTGCCAAATAGTCATCTCTTTCATCAACAAGAACTTCACCAGCACCTGGGGCGCTAGCACGAAGTTCATCCATTAATTGAGTGATTAAATCTCCATCTCCGAGAAGTTCCTCTACGTCAATATCCTCTCCATCAGGCTCATCAGCAAGAAGTGAGTATAGGATTCGCCATTTTTCACGTAATTTCATCTTCTTCCAAGCGCGTTTCAGAGTAATTTGAATATCACGGTCAACTAATTCAATGGGAATATTATATTCCTTAGCAGCATCAACAGCGGCTAGAAGGTCAACCCCAACTTTTTCGCCAGCCTCCATTCCCATTTTTCGCTGTTCAATTGCTAGCAGACTTTGGAATAAGAGTAGCGAGGTGCGGCCTTCCTTCATGACTTTGGTCAGCGCCTCATCATCAAATTTCTCAGGATTCTGTAGATGTGCAAGTCTGTTTGAATCAAGTTCGATGGCAACAACATCTGGTTGCCATTCGCCAATCTGTTGCTTAACGACTTCCGCGCTTTCACGACTGACGTGAGCAGTGCCAATAAGTCGTAATCTATCATCAATATCAACAATTGGAATATTGCTCATTTCTAGACCCACTCCCCTAGTTTGTGTGTAATTATGTTGTATCACCTGTTAGTTTTGGTTATTGTGAATGTTTTCTCAGTTTGGCTAAAACGGTCAACAGGTCATGGTGTTCTGCAACATCATGAACCCTCAGGATGTCTACTCTTTGGTTCATTGCGTGCGCCGCTACTGCCAATGTTCCAGCCAGCCTTTCTTCACTTAATTCTCTAGAAAGAAGGTCTCTAAATAGCGTTTTTCTGCTCACACCCCATAGTACAGAGAATCCCTCATCTCCTCGCAAAGGTTGACTTTTTTCGAGAAGAGAAATATTTTGCTCCAAAGTTTTGCCAAATCCAATTCCAGGGTCTAGTGCAATGAGTGCTGGACTATGGCCGCTAGCGATGAGGCGTTGAGCAGTTGAAAGCAAACTTTTGCTAACTTCTGCAACTACGTCTTGGTAACTTGGATTTCCCTGCATATTTCCTGGTTCCCCAAGCATATGCATGATGCAGACAGCAGAATTTGATTCGACAATGAGTTTGAACATGTCAGGGTCGCGCAACCCTGAAACATCATTCACCATGTTTGCTCCTGCCGCTATTGCCTCAGCAGCCACAATGGGATGTCGCGTGTCAATTGAAATCAACCCATCAGGGCGTTGATTTCTCAGCGCTTTAATCACTGGTACGACCCTAGATATTTCTTCGCTAGCAAGTACTGGCTGTGCTCCTGGCCGAGTTGATTCCCCGCCAACATCGATCCAATCTGCACCAGCATCCCACATATCCAATGCGGCAGTAACTGCCGCTTCTAAAGAAGCGACTCTTGAGGCTGCGTGAAATGAATCTGGCGTCACATTGACAATTCCCATGAGGCGTGGCCGGCCATCATCTCGGCATTTCAGGAAAGGTGCCAAGTCATGCATGTCTGCCTTGCCCTTAGGGCAATCGTTTATCATCCCACGCAATAGCCTACCTATTCATGACAGTTGCGGGAGCCTCGTCTAATGACGGGATTAACGATGCAGAATCCCGCATTGAGGTGATAGATGACGGAGGAAGTATTCCTCCTCCCGCAAATCTAGAACTGGCTGATAGCGTGCTTAACCGACTTGAGCCAAAAGACCGCCATGAGATGGGTCAAATGATTCACAGCCGCTCAGTAATGGGCGGTATTCTATTCGCTGCAGTGGGGATATTTTGGTGGCTAACAGTTTCAGTCATTGGCAATAAACTCGGTGACACAGATCCGGAGTTGCCAGCATCTATGATTTTCAATCTCGAGTTTTTCCATGTTTCACTTCTAATTCCGCTTCTAGTCCTAATTGCCACAATTCTATTGATGCATAGTCGAGAGAGAAGCAGTTGGGAGTCGGGATTAATTGGAGGAATTCTTCTCATCATTGCACTTTACTTTACTTTGGAACCTCTAGGTTGGATAGTCTTCACCGACCAAGGTAGTCCATCCATGGTTCTTCAGTCTTTGAGAATCGGAGCGCTTGCGATAATGGTTCACTTTGCCTCTCACATGCTGCTTGATGCAATCCTGTTATCATGGGTGCAAAAGATGCTGCAAAAGTTCCCTCTTGAATTATCAACTCTTGACGAGCCACTTCTTCTGAGCGCTGGAGACTTTGACAAGGATGAAGAGGAAGTCTCTCCCGCCTAACATTGAGGGTCATGCCACACATCACAGTTCTACGCTTGTCTCACAGGGCTGGTCGCGACCCACGAATATCGACCCATCTTGGCCTTACCTCTAGGGTTTACGGGGCCAAACAGTTCTTGCTTGCAGGTGACAAAGATTCTGCAGTTTTAGAGTCATTAGATGATGTTAAGGTGCGATTTGGAGGAGAGATGCAAACACGCCATGAAGCATCACCTCTAGGTTTTCTTCGAAATTTTATTGCCGAAGGTGGTGTTGCAGTTCACCTAACGATGTATGGTCTTCCATATCAGGAAGTGATTCCAGAAATCCCTGCTGACAAAGCAATTGTGGTTGTTGTTGGAGGGGCAAAAGTTTCACGCGAATACTACGAGATGTGTCAATTCAATGTTGCAGTTGGAAATCAGCCGCACAGCGAAGTTGCGGCTTTGGCTGGATTTCTTGAGCGGCTCAACGATGGGGTTTCGCCGCCTGATGATTTCCAAGGCGGGAAGTTGGAAATCTATCCGACTGAGCGCGGAAAAGATATGCGACAAGAAGAATAATTCAGCGAGTTGCATACAAACAAGTTGCTTATTTTTCAATTATCTCGCGTGTCAATGATTATGAGCGGTTTGCGGGCACGATTCTAAGGTGCAAGGGTGACTTCAGACGGCGGCTTTAGTCCCGGAGAAGGTCAACCCGGCGTTTTTACCCCATTTTGTGGTATTGATGCCTCAGATATCCTCCAATCTGCTACACCGGCCGTTGACAAAGCCGCTCACGGCAGAGGAGTTCTGTTACTAGCCGATGGTTCTCGTTTTGAAGGCGAACTTTTCGGTGCAGCAAAAATCGGCGAAGGTGAGTTGGTTTTCACCACTGGGATGACAGGGTTTCAGGAATCATTGACCGACCCATCTTTTGCTGGACAAGTATTGACCTTTACTTGGCCACTTTTGGGGAATTATGGAGTGGCACCGGGAATCTCAGAATCGGCAGGTGTTTGGCCACGGGGGGTAGTTTGTCGAGAATGGATAGACCATCCCGACCACCGCCACTGTATTGGTTCTGTGAATGAGTTCCTACTCGCTCATGGCGTGCCTGGGATTACAGAGGTAGATACTAGGGCACTGACGATGAGAGTGAGAGAGCATGGTGTGATTCTGTGTCAGTTTGGACCTCTTGAGATGGAACAAGAGATGCTTTCTCGGTTGGAAAAAATGACTTCACCTGATTTGGAAGATTTAGTTGATGAAGTTAGTAGGGATGATGCCGTCCTTCTCAATGAGGGGGTTACAGACTCAAGTGGGTTGGCCCTGCCACGGGTAGCGGCACTTGATTGTGGTATTAAGTACAATATTCTGCGCCAACTTAGTAACCGATTTGAGGTTTTGTGGTGCCCACCTGACATTGGTTATGACACACTTGTAGCGGATTGGCAGATTGATGCATTATTCTGTTCGAATGGTCCTGGAGACCCTGCTCACGCAGGAAAAGCGATGGTCGCAAGGCAGACTCTTGCCGCCGGATTAGATGAAAAAATACCGGTGATGGGTATTTGTCTAGGCCATCAACTACTGGGGCTTGCAACTGGTTTAGAGACTTACAAACTACGTTATGGTCACAGGGGGGCTAACCAACCCGTAGTTGATTTGGTGACCGGTAAAGTTACAATCACTAGTCAAAATCATGGTTTTGCTGTTAATCCTAGAGGTGAACAGCCTCTAGCACCGCATCCAATTTGGCAAAGTCAAGGGGCGCCTACAGCACTTTCTGAGGCTAAAACAGAAGTCCGATTTGTCAATGCAAACGACAGAACAGTCGAGGGATTGGATGTGATTGGCCGGCCCGCTTTCAGCGTTCAATATCATCCCGAAGCAGCCCCTGGTCCACATGATGCCGAACCATTGTTTGACCGCTTTTCAAAAATAGTGGCTAAAGAGTTGTCTGGGCAATTGCCTAACTCAAAGAGAGGTGGTGCATAATGCCTCGTCGTGATGACCTCAAGAGAATCATGATACTTGGCTCTGGTCCAATCAAGATTGGCCAAGCCGCTGAGTTTGATTTCTCCGGCTCGCAGGCTTGCAGAGCATTGCGAGCCGACGGCTTCGAAGTCATTCTAGTCAACAGCAATCCAGCAACAATTCAGAATGACCCCGAAATGGCTGACCAAATTTACATTGAACCTCTGCTACCAGATGTAATTCGCAGAATCTTAGAAATTGAGCGACCAGATGCATTACTCGCGGGAATGGGCGGTCAGACCGCGCTCAATTTAGCATCAGCATTGGCTCACGATGGCACATTAGAGAAATTAGAAGTTGAATTAATTGGTTGCGACCTTGTCGCTATTGATGAAGCAGAAGACCGCCATTTATTCAATCAAGTTTGCACCGAAATCGGGTTGCCTATCTGCGAAGCTCACGCTTGCAATTCAATCAATGAAGTATTATCTGCAGCAGAAAAAATCGGTTCTTTTCCACTTCTTGTGCGACCGGCATTTACTCTTGGGGGTTTGGGGGGTGGTACCGCCTGGAACCGGGGTGAGTTGGTGGAAATTGCGAGTCAGGGGATTCTCCACTCGCGAATTGGCCAAGTGCTCATCGAAGAGAGTATTTTGGGGTGGCAAGAACATGAGTATGAGGTCATGCGTGATGCCGCTGACAATTGCATAATTGTCTGTACTATGGAAAATATTGACCCGATGGGGGTTCACACAGGGGAGTCTGTCGTGGTTGCCCCTCAGCAGACACTTTCTGACCGCGACCATCAGATGTTGAGAGATGCAGCACTGCGTCTTATTCGACGTCTTGATATCAAAGGTGGTTGCAATGTTCAATTCTCTTTCAATCAAGATACAGGTGAATATGTTGTGATAGAAGTAAATCCGAGGGTTTCCCGCTCCTCTGCTCTTGCTAGCAAGGCGACTGGTTATCCAATTGCAAGGATGGCGGCGCTCATCGCTGTTGGTTACACTTTGGATGAATTACCAAATCCAATCACTGGTGAAGGAACAACAGCGGCCTTTGAGCCAACTCTCGACTACTGTGTTGTCAAGATTCCAAGATGGCCATTTGACAAGTTTAGAACTGCTGATAGAACTTTAGGAACTTCAATGAAATCAACTGGCGAAGTTATGGCCATTGGCAGATGCTTTGGCGAGGCTTTTCTCAAGGCTTGGGCTTCGCTTGAGTATGGACCTCCACATCCTAGACCTCTTACCATGGCAGATATTTCTGAGGGTGAGGGCATGGGTGAAAGGGCAATTGAGTCGCTTCCCGATCACATTCTCGAGGATTGGATTAGGATTGCCACTGACCGTAGAATGGGTGCTCTTTACGAATCTTTCAGACGAGGATGGTCTGTTGATAAGGTGGAGGAGATTACCTCAATTACGCGCTGGTTTTTGCATCAGTTTGAGAGAATGGCAGCGATTGACAACGACATTGTCGTTGCAGGTAAAGGTGGTTTGAAAGCAGATGGTATCTCGTCGCAACAGATTCGGCATTGGAAAGCAAATGGATTTACTGATGCTCATATTGCTGATGCTTTGGCTGGATATCCTGCATCAGGATGGCGTATCAAAGAAACTGCTAAGACTGAGTTTGATGTCATGGCTAGGCGCCATGAATTAAACATTCACCCCGTCTATAGAATGGTGGACAGTTGCGCAGCCGAGTTCGCAGCAGTCACTCCTTACTATTACTCAACTTACGAGCCAAATGGACAATTAGGGATTGATAGAGTCACTCAAAAGAGGAAACTTACTCCTGATGGTGATGATGCAAGAAGGCTGGTTGTAATTGGTTCAGGACCCATCCGCATTGGCCAAGGAATAGAGTTTGATTATGGTGCAGTGCACGCTGTACAAGCTATTCGCGAAGTCGGCCATGAAGCAATAATCATCAATAATAATCCAGAAACAGTTTCCACTGATTTTGATACCTCTGACCGCCTCTATTTTGACCCATTAACATTGGAGGCGGTCGCTGAAATCCTGTTAAGAGAAGGCGCAGATGGTATTTTGCTCCAATTCGGTGGCCAAACTGCAATCAATTTAGCGCTGCCACTTGATGGAAGATTAGAACATCTAACAACACTAGGCTTGAATTTACAATTAGAAGGAACTTCACCGGATGCAGTTGATGAGGCCAGCGATCGTGAACGCTTCGAAGCCTTCGCAAAGAGAGCGGAATTAAAGATGCCAAGAGGTCAAACTGGTAGCACTCCCGAGGAAGTGAGGGCAGCAGTACAAGAGATTGGATTTCCCGTTCTAATCCGTCCATCATATGTTCTTGGTGGTAGAGGTATGGAGATACTTACTAGTGAAGCACAATTAGATGCATACATGCAAGAAGCATTCTTAGCACCAGATAAACCTCTGCTTGCAGACGAATATTTAGGCCATGCAATTGAACTCGATGTGGATGCGGTATCCGATGGGACCGAAGTACTCATTGGCGCCATCATGGAACATTTGGAAGAGGCTGGGATCCACTCTGGGGATTCCACTTGTTTCATCCCTCCTCAGAACGTTAGCGATGAAATTCTTGCTCAAGTTGAAGATTGGACCGAAAAAATCGGGCTGGGTCTCAACATCATCGGCTGTTACAACATTCAATTCGCCATATGTGAGAACGAACTTTACGTGTTGGAAGTTAATCCTAGGGGCTCACGCACTTTCCCATTTGTAGCAAAATCAACCGGTATACCCTTGGCTAGGATAGCGGCGCATGTGACTATTGGGGCCAAGTTGGCAGATTTGGAAATCCCAAAGCGCACAGTTGGGCTTGTCTGTGTCAAAGCACCAGTTTTCCCTTTCATAAAACTAAGAGGTTTGGACCCCGCCCCAGGGCCAGAAATGAAGTCAACTGGTGAAGTGATGGGCAGCGATGTTGACCCGGCTCGCGCATACCTGAAGGCGAGGCTTGCGACCGAGTTGCCGGTTCCTACGGGTGGTGGAGTTTACCTGACTGTCAAGGATGGGGATAAGGAAAGGTTAGTGCCAATCGCAGAGAAACTTGTTGGGATGGGTTTCTCACTTTACGCCACGACGGGTACCTCAAATGCTCTAAAAGCAGAAGGCGTTTCTGTTGAAAGGGTGTTCAGAATTGCTGAACAACAATCACCGGATGCTTTGGATTTGATGAGAGAGGGTAAAATCAACTTAGTGATAAATACACCAAGTAAGAGCGGAGGAGCAGTTCTTGACGGCAACATGATGCGCAGGTTGGCAGTTGAATTGAATATCCCGTTTGTAACCACTATGTCAGGCGCATATATGGAAGCAGAAGCGATTGAAGCTATGCTGGATGGATTGCCAGAACCAAGGGCACTCAAAGTAGATTATCTGAAGTGAACACAAAGTAATTCACTAAGGCAATATGGAAATAAGATGGCTTTAATCGCAAATTGGTAAACATGAGTGACAAGAAACCAAAACGACTTGGGAAATTTGCTTCAAAAGTTGGTGGGGCTGGAAAGGCTGCAATGAAGAAGAAGGCTGCTGATGCTGTAAAATCTGCTGCAAAAACCGCTGCCAAGCCGGTGACAGATGTAGTTAGTGCAAAGGCCTCAGAGATTACACAAAAGGCAACATCGGCAATTGAGGAAAAGGCTACAGAAATGGTCAAAAAACAGATGAAAAAGGAAGTCAAGAAAAAATTCCTTGGCCGCTGATATACTCTAATAATCTAATTAATGGTGTAATAATGATTAAAGAGATTGATTTACACAAGACAAGGGATTTTTTTGATGGTAGAATGTTAATTCAAGACGAATTGTTGAATGCCTATAATTCGGATATTACTGAACTCAAAATTATTCATGGGCACACAGGCGGTACGGTGTACCGAGACTACATTCGCCATGGCAAAATGCTGCGAGATGCTCCTGCAAATATGAGAGAGAATATGATTATCAGACCACATGATGAAGGCAGCACTATTGTTCAATTCACGAATTGATCAGCAGGAATCGTATGCTTCGATGATGTAACGAGTTGAAGGGCTAGTCCAAGCCAATTCACTGAGTCCATCTTCGCCTTCCTTTGCATATATTCGTACTACATCTTGCACCCGAACATTGCCATCACTTGAGCGTGCTAGAATTGTCTTTGGCTTGAGAGGTTTACCTGTGCCATGAGGGTCATAAATTGTGTCTAAAGCCTCATCGAGGAACCAGTCTGGTTTGTCTTTCTTTGCGCCCTCGAATTTCTTCGTTATTTTCGGGCCCCCACCAAATAGAGCCGCTGCTCCGCCTACTTTCCCACCTGCTTTTGCCGTGGGTTTGGATGTACGTGTTGCAGTTTTCGTTGCTTGGCGTGCGTCAGACGCAGCAACAGATTCGGATTTGTACTCTTTTTCTAGTTCTGCGCGTACCTTTTTGCGAATTTTTGGTTCTAGTGCTTTAGCCAATTCATCCTGGTCAACATCGGCTAATTTTTCTTCAAGTTGTTTGTTAGAAATTTCAAGAGAATCCATTGCTTTGAGATAATGGGCAGCGATTTGGACTAGGGATGCTTCCATAGCCGCTTGTGCTTGAACTTGCACGACCTCGGCAGAATGGTCTCTCCATTTCTTCCATTGTAGATTACTGTGAGATAGAATATCTGAACCACACTTTGGGCAAAATGACCTCTTTGGCGGTTTTAGTACAGGAATTGCCCGTAAATCCTCATTAGTAAGATTAGTTTCATCAATTCCACCATGGGATATGTCGTGAATATGGTGGCTTGCCTTCATCCCCAAATCCATTGCTTGCTTGAAAATCTGGTCGGATGTGTTGACTCTACCCGCCATTACCATCCCCCAAGCGTCGCTTTCCTGTGAGACTAATGCAACGGCTGCGGCTGCAGCCGGGCTTGAGACAAATGTGGAGGTCACAGCAGGGTCAGATGACGGCTTGGGTTTCATCGCTTCTTGTTGGGCTTCCTCAGCAGCCTGTACGGAAGATGCAGCGATTCCAAGTTCAATCGGATTTGCACCATCTTCAATTTTAGCAATCAAGTCAAATTTGTCTGACATTGAGAGGTCATCTCTACTTTTTATAGAGTCTTTTAGCGATTTCACATCATGCCCAGTTGATGTAATTGGGCCATCTGTATCGAAGTCATTTCCACATTGCAAACAGAACTTCGCGGTGGCTTCGTTTGGGCCTTCGCACTTGGGGCAGTAGACCGTCATCGGTGCGTACACACACCCATCCCATTTCAAACATAATGCTCACGCGTGCTGGCGGAGGTGGTTTTCTTAGACTAGTTTAGTTGGTCAAGAAGGCTAATTACATTGTCTTGGCCTAGTTCAACAAGAAGGGCTGCTAATTTAGGGCCACGTTCTCTTTTTAACAAGGCTTGATAAAGAGTTGTAAACGCTTGACTAGGCTCTAATTTTGAGTTGGAAATTGCGCCTCTAATAGTTGCCAATAGGTTTTCTTCAACCCATTCAGATTGTGCTAACATCTGAGAAAATGTCTGCAAGAATTCAAGTTCATTTGAGGTGAAACCAGCGGAATTGATTGAATCTGCTAACTGAATCCGCTCGCTGGTGGGAAACCACTCCGAATCAACCCAATTTCTCATTCTTTTTACTCGGTCAATTAACCGTATATCGGGTTGAGTTACATCAACGCCATGGGTCACCGCTAAGGATGCCAATAAGTCTTCATTTTGTGATTTAATCTGGCATAGTGTTGAAAGGTGACTGAATGAGATTCCAAGACTTGAATCGTAATCCGTTCCGGAACGGATTGCTTGAGCCAGTTCGAATTTGCGGGCTTCATCAATCAATTGTTGCTCTTTACGACTGCTTTCGCTCAAGTTTTTATGGACAATTTCGCTTAATTTACTATGATACCGTCGCTCTAATCTCTCATACTCATCAGCTAATGAAATCAAACCTTCACCAGGGTCAAAATCAATGTGTTTGCTAGGTTTTACACGAGTAATTAGGTAGCGCATAATTTCTGGAGGTACAATATCAAGCAGTTCTTTGCCACTGACGGTATTTCCCTTACTACTCGCCATTGCGCCTTTGCCCTTGAGATAGATCCATTCGTACATCATCCCCATAGGTGGGTCTGAGCCAAAAATTGGGGCTAGATGTTGCCCCGTGTCCCACGAACCACCTGCTGCCGAGTGGTCTTTTCCATATGCCTCAAAGGTGATGTCTAACAAATCCCACCGCGCAGCCCAATCTATCCTCCAAGGCAGTTTTCCTCCACCTTTTTCGATATTTGTTCGGCCGGTACGTCCATCTTCTGAAACCCATTCAACCCATGGCCATTCACAGTTGGTGACTTTGTTGCCGTGCATTTTTCCTTCTTCATCAGCGGGATTGTATGGAAACCAATCATCCTCAAGAGGACGTTGTGAAACTTCTGAAATTATATCACGAATTTTTACACGGTTGGAGATTGAAGTTTTTACTGCTTCAGTATATTTTCCCTCCAAGTATGATTCGTGAACATCTACAACTCGATATTCCACCCCAAGATCATCCAAAGCAGAGAAAAACGGTTTCAAGAAGTAATCTGGATAACTACCTTCGCCATCGGGGGATGGAAGTGTCGCTAATGCTTTGCCAACATGTTGGCCATATTCTTGTTCATTGAGAAAGGGGTAGACTTTACGAAGAGGGTCCGCGGTATCTGCGAGATAGATTAACTCTGCATCAAGGCCGATTCTTTCACAAGCCCGAACCACCAGGTCTGCTGTGAGAACCTCTCGCATATTCCCCACATGGATTGGACCAGAGGGTGTTATTCCAGTCGCCACGACATGAGAATCACCTTGCGCTGCCAATCGCTCAGCGATGACATCTGCCCAATGCATCCCTCACACCGACCACTTAGACTGAGACTGCTCTGATTAGACCGCGTAATGGTACTCCGGCGATTTCATTCTTTTCGGTCTTGTTTACCATGACTAGACAAAGAACAACTTCAGCACCATCATTTTGTAACACTTCAATCGCTCTACGCATTGTTTCGCCGCTATTGAATAGGTCGTCAACGATTGCCACTTGCCTGCCACCTACATTTGCGTATTTGTGGGATAAGGCGCCGCCTTTATCACCAACCGCACTGCGGAAAATCGAAACTTCAGCACCAATTTGTTCAGCAACAGATTGGGAGAAGAAAATTCCATTCAGGCTGATACCTACAACGGTATCTATTCCTTCAGGATGGTGTTCATCAATAATATCAGCCATTATCATCCCGATAGCATCAATTCGTTGAGGTCTAACTCCGATTGAACGCCATCCGATTCTGACATCATCCGGCTTCGCCTCAGGTGCAGAACTGCCTTGTAACCAAGTGATTGTAGATTTTGAAATAGACATCTCATCAGCAATTTGCTGGTCGTTCAACCCTTCTTCTCGTAGGGTAAGAACTCTGTCCCTCAATTCATCAACACTCAATGCCATTCACACTTAAGGATGAGTAGGACGGTAATGAACCCACCGCCATAGGCGGTGTTAAACAACCCTGTATGTGGCTTGTCCAAAGTCAACGATAAAGCAGTATAATTCAATGCCAATAGATTTCAAAAAACAGTTCAGATTTATTTTGATAGTATCCTAGTAATAAGATGGCGGGCTGAGGGTAAGTTGTGGGTCAGAATCTGCCAGTGCTACCAAATCCACCTTCCCCACGTTCGGTATTACCTAGGTCATCAGCGTTTACCTCAACAAACGAGACTTGTGGTACAGGAGAAATCACCAGTTGTGCTACTCTCTCACCTTTGGGGATAGTGTACGAATCACCTTCACCAATCCATGTTAGTAATACCATCAATTCTCCTCGATAGTCAGCATCTATAGTTCCTGGTGCGTTAGGTAAAATCAATCCTTTTGCGGCTAAGGAAGAGCGTGCTCTAACTTGTCCTTCAAACCCAGCGGGGATGGCGATTTTTAGTCCGGTTTTGATCTTCACAGCAACACCCGAGCCAACTACCGTTTCCTCAACAGCTCTCAAATCCCAACCAGCAGCTAATGAAGAGCCTTGAGTTGGTGCTTGAGCATCGGCATGAATTTTTACAAATTGGACGGTCACTTGCTCTCGCATCACTTCCTGCGGAGCGCGTCAAGGCTGTTGAATTAACGGTGGGCTTAACAACAGTGCGTAGGTCGGCGAATTCAATGGCAGACTTTGACTACGAGTCCCTTCTCGACAGAGCCCGCGACAACATACCTCAAGAGTTGTCGTCATCCGCGCGTTGGAAACTACCAGAACCAGATGTAATGATTGAAGGAAGCCAGACGATTATCCGCAATTTTGGTGATATCATTGACATGATGGATAGAGATGGCAACCATGTTTATCATTTCTTGCAAAACGAACTAGGTACTTCTGGCTCAAGAGAGGACCGTCGTGTATTGCTCAAAGGCAGAATCCCTCCTAAGAGAATCCGTGAAAAGTTAGGTAATTATGTAAAAACCTTCATTTTATGTGGTCAATGTAATGCTCCTGATACAAGTTTCATCAAAGAAGATCGAACAACTCTTCTCAAGTGTCAAGCTTGTGGGGCAACTCGCCCAGTTAGATTATAATCAGCCGTTTGGCTTACGAATTTAAGTTCGCTTCTGCTTCTGCAATTGATATTCTTACTGCCATCACTGTATCTGGTGTGACTGATATGCTTGAGATTCCACAATCAATTAAGAATTTAGGAAATTCATCAGGGTAGTCTGATGGTGCTTGGCCGCAGATTCCTATTTCAAGCCCCGATTCGGTGAATTTTCTAACAGCATCTCGAATCATTGATTTCACTGCTGGTGAACGTGCATCAACTGGATGCTGATAACCTTCTAAATCGTCTCTAGATACAGCATACACTGTTTGGACTAAATCGTTTGAACCGATTGATCCTCCAGATAATTCCATTTTTTCTATGAAATTATCTGCATCTATCACGTTGGATGGTAGTTCAACCATCACAAATAATGGCACATTTGAGTCAGGTCCAACATTGTGTTCGTTGAGCAGGTGTTTGACCGCCTCGCCCTCTTCAGGCGAGCGACAAAACGGTACCATCAACTGCAGATTATCTAATCCAAAGTCATGCCTGACGGAAGCCATCGCTTCAAGTTCCATCTCAAATGCTGGCTTGAAATTTTCATCAAGGTATCGCGAAGCGCCACGCCATGCAATCATAGGATTCTCTTCTTTAGGCTCAAAGATCCTGCCACCGAGTAGTTCGCGGTATTCATTTGACTTGAAATCTGAGAGCCTGACAAGCACGGGTCGCGGATGGAATGCTGCACAGATTAATCCGACGCCTTCGCGCAGTTTATCGATGAATAGTCCACGCTTATCATCGTATGACCACGCTCGACTTTCAACTGCTTCAACTGCAGACCGAATGACTGATTCATCAATAATTTCCAGTGCTTCAATATATGGTTGTAGCCCTGCACCTACCTCGCCGGTCTCAAGATATTCTAACAACTCTTGATGGTGAATAAATGTAAGTGGGTGTATACCGACTTCAGCAGATAGTACGAATTCAATTCTTGCTAAACCCACCCCATCAACGGGCAATAGCGAATCTGCAAGCGATTTTGTAGGAAACCCAACATTCAACTTTATCTTGGTGTTTAATTTGACATTGGAATCAACTTCAATTTCTTCAATTTCAAAAGGATGATTACCCGAATAGATGAATCCTGTATCGCCTTCAGCACAACTGCCTGTAACGGTAGCCAAATTTTCTAGTTCCATGGCGCCTGCACAACCGACAATTGCCGGAATGCCAAATTCACGAGCAATGATTGCCGCGTGTGATGTCCTACCACCTTTACGTGTGACAATCAAAGATGCTTGTTTCATCAATGGCTCCCAGTCTGGAGTAGTCATTTCTGTGACTAAAACATCACCCTCCTCAAAGACTCGGTTTTCATGAGGGATTTCCTCAATTCGAACCCCCTCCGCAAGCCTTTTTCGAATCGCTCTCTTACCATCTAAGACCTCTTCGTAGGAGCGGTATGACCTGACTTTACCACACCCAATTCTCTTTCCAACTGCTTGGCCAGTAGTTAGGACCAAACCACCTTTCTTGAGTTTTTTAATCAGTGAATCATCCATACTATAGCGGATAAGTTTGGCAGAACTCGCTTGTGCGTGTACGGTTTCAGGTCTTGCTTGAACAATGAATAATTGGTCTGTAACACCGTCTTTTGCCCATTCAATATCCATTGGTTGTCCATAATGTTCTTCAATTGCTAGAGCCATTTCGGCAAGTTGTCGGCATTCCTGGTGACTCAATGACCATGCCCTTCTTTCCTCAAGTGGTACACTAGTTGTGGTCACTTCATTAACCGTGCCATGTGCATATATCATACGCGAATCTTTGCTGCCTAAGACGCGGTGAACAATCGCGAAATTGCCGCGCCTCAACCCTTCTTTCCATACGGTGTAGGTATCTGGTGTGACGCTACCTTGGACTACCAGTTCTCCCAAGCCATATGCTGATGCGATATGGATAACCCCTCGATGGCCAGAATCGGGGTCAATCGTAAACATCACACCTGAGCAAGCCTTGTCAGACCTTGCCATTTTCATTATGACAACAGCGATGGCGCTATCTAGCGGATTCATATTCTTCTCAAGTTGGTAACCAATTGCTCGCTCAGTAAACAAGCTAGCAACACATTGTCTCCACTTTTGGATAACGGCCCTCTCACCACTTACATTTAGAAAAGACTCGTATTGTCCAGCGAAGGATGCTTCAGCAGAATCTTCTGTGGTTGCAGAGGAGCGAACTGCAACATCTGCACCTTGGCCATATTCTTCACACAATTGGCCGTACGCGATGATGATTGCTTGTCGAATAATTTCTGGGACAGGGGTATCGCGAACAATGGCTCGAGCCAGCGAGGCTCTGCCATGCAAATTTAGGTGGTCACTTGGGTCTGCTCCTGTGAGGCAAATTTTCAATGCCTCTGATAGGGTTGTACACGCTATTGCTTGTTCACGAGTATCTTCAACACCTTCTGGGTTCCGAACATTGTCCCACGTTGATGCTGGGACTTCGGCATTGACAAATTGTTGAAAGGCTTCAACTGTAACATTAAAGCCGTTGGGCACTCTTACTCCTGCTTTTGTGAGATTACAATACAACTCACCTAAAGATGCACCCTTTCCGCCAACAGTTGCAGAATCAGCCATGCTGACTTCACTGAACCATTCAACTAATTTCACAGTTGCCAAGCGATTCAACCCCAAACCGACGCTTGCCGGCAAAAAGGTGCGGTTTAAGGGGGTAAATAATGATAAGGTAGTGTAAAAAGTAAACTTACAAGCCGTGGCATCATTTTGAACGGAAATTTATCAACACTTTACCACGGTTTTTTCTATCATGAATATACTGTTGGGCAGCGGCAACATCAGTATAGTGAAACACTTTGTCTACAACAGGTGAAATCTCTCCTCTTGTGAGCATTTTTGAGAGTTCATCCATATGTCCTTTGAGAACCTCATGGTCAGGCCAGGTCCCCATGTGCACCCCAAAAACTGCCTTATTCGAACTCATCATTCTCATTGGGTCAAACTTCGGCATTCCCCAAAGAAATCCGAGCGCAGTTCTGAGTGAGCGTTTACTTCCACTCACTGCTGAAGAACCACCAAAGGCGTATAGATTCCCACCATTTCTGAGTGCTTTGTAGGAACGCAGCAGGTGTTTGCCACCAACAGGGTCTAAGGCGTGGTGTACTCCTTTACCGTCGGTTTCTTTTTTGCACACTTCGACAAAATCCTCAGCTTCTCGGTCAATATACCTCATACCTAATTCGTTAACAAAGTCAGATTTTGCAGTAGATGCGGTGCCGATGATGATACCTGCACCAAGTGCTTTTCCGATTTGTGCAGTTGCAGTCCCAACTCCTCCAGCAGCATGGTGAATTAGGATGGTATCATTTGGTTGAAAATTCCCCAAATACTTCAGCATGTGATATGTAGTCAAGTAAGTGACAGGTAGTGCTGCTGCGGTGTCAAAACCTACATCATCAGGTAATTTGAAGACTCTATCCGCTGAGACTGCAACTTGCTGTGAGTAACCACCCATGCCACATAGTGCTAGGACTCGCTCTCCAATAGTGAAGTTCTCCACTGATTCGCCCAAGGCTGAGATAGTTCCTGAGACTTCGTAACCAGGTGTGAAAGGGAATGGCGGGCTTGGTTGGTACAAACCTTGGCGCATCATAAGGTCGGCGAAGTTTATTCCGGCTCGGTGTACTTCAACTACAATTTCACCTGGCTCAGGGACCGGGTTCTGTTCGTCGACGATTTTAATGGCTTCTAAACCGCCTCTTTGTGTATAGACTACACGTTGCATAATCAGGGCTCCGGGTGCATCAAGAGATGCTTGGCTACAGTTCCTGTTCGTAAATGCTCAATGAGGTAAGGAATGTTTTCTTCACCCGTGAGTGTATACCACACACCTTCTGGATAAACCACACATGAAATCCCATTCTCACAATTACTCAGGCAGCCAGATTTTTGCACACGTATATTTGGGATTCCTTCTGATTTCGCAGCGGTTTTAACTTTCTTCATCAATTCTAAACTTCCCTTTGCAGCACAGCATTCTCGCACCGCATCATCAGGCCTTTCATTGGCGCAAATGAACATGTGATGTCGAAATTTAGTCGCCATGGTTTCACCCCACTAGAATATCTAGAGCCTGAATTAGAACATGATCACGCTCAGAAATACCATCAATATCATGGCTCCAAGTTCTGACTAGGACGCTGCCCCAATTTAGTAAAAATTCAGCGTGATGATTCAACTCTTCACAAATGGCACCAGCTTTGTTGACAAAATCTAGAGCACTAACAAAGTCCGTGAATTTCCAGACCCGTTCGTAATGATGATTGTCAATTAATTCCCAATCCTGATGCATTTTCACCGAATCAACCCCAGACGTGGCTATCATCAGCCCCAGTGGAATCCTTCTCGACTTCTTCGTGTAATGAGTTTCGGCGCTTCATATCCTCTCGTTCATAGTTCAACAGGTCACGGTCGTCAATGTAAGCCGCTCTCATATGAGCCACTAGGCAGACATCAACAATAACATCCCTAGATATGTAATGGTAATTTTTGTCAGCAGTGAGAAGTTCGATGGTCAATTTATTAGTGCCCATTAATCGGCCACGCATCCATGGGTCCATATCCGAAGGCAATGCTCTAGCATCAATTAAGATTTCAACAAGGTCATCTCTTCTAAGTCCAGTTCTTCGTTCAAGGAGGGGACCATTACGAATATCTTGGTATTCAGAAAAGTCAGGTTTCCCAAGGTCCTCCCATAATGTAACTGCCCAATCAGGTAGGTCTTTTTTCTTGCTCCGACTCCGTTTCTTTGCTGCCAACTCGTCCGCCTCTAACACCCTGAGTAACCCAACCCTTGAAAAGAGAACCCCTTGATTGTAGAATACAAATTAATCCAAATGAAGGATTATGATGGGAAATCTAAACCTTCGCATTGAAGAGGGATGGGCGAGCCGCAAACAGTGGAGGTAGTACAATGCCCGTCATTATATGGAAGAAATTGCCCACTGTTTTGCTAGCAGATGAGTTGCTTGACAAGGCCTATAGGCGAGCAACTAAAGCCAAGGATTCAGTTGAGGATACTGACAGATTATTTCGCACCAGGAAGCAAATGATTCGCATGATTCAATCAGCTAGCGACGTTTTGGATGCTACACTGAAAGGCTATGTGGCAAAATGGCCATCGCTAAACAAACAATCCGAATTCGACCGCTCACTCATCGATGCTTCAGTTGGTTGTGATGCTTTTCGCCACCATCTCTCAAACCTACAATGGGCTGCTAACCAAACCATGTCACTTGCCAAGAAGTATGAACAGCAAATTCAGAGAATGATGAATATTGATGGTATGCATGTACGAAGACGTGAGGCCTATGGGAGAATATCCTCAGTAATTGACCAAGTGAACCCTTCTCTGTTGTGGTTGAACCGAGCAAGAGACCAGTTGCGAGAATTACCCTCAATTAACACTTCTGAACCGTGCATTGTTGTCGCAGGTTCTCCTAATGTAGGCAAGTCAGCATTGATTGGTGTTTTATCAAGTAATGAACCAGAAGTAGCAGCGTATCCATTCACTACTAAGCAGTTACATGTTGGCCATTTTGAACATCGCCGACGTGTTTACCAAATGGTTGACACCCCTGGTTTGCTTGACAGACCTATGGAAGACAGAAATAACATTGAGATGCAAGCAATTGTAGCCTTAGAAAATATTGGTTCAATTGTATTATTCTTACTTGACCCAGCCGAACATGGTGGTACATCTATGGAATCCCAAGAAAATTTGTTGACTGAAGTTGCCGCATTGTTACCACAGACTCCACTCATCGTTGTTGATGGTAAGGCAGACTTACTGAAAATTGACACTGGAGTTAATCCAGTATCTGGTCACCTATGTATCTCAGCAACTGAAGGCTACGGCATTGAACAGTTGCGAGAAGAATTAGTTGCTAGAATTGCTGCTGATGATATTGGTGACCCACTTCTACTTCCTGAGGGCTGGCACCGTTCAGACCTTTGAATAGCAAAAAAATTCGCAACAACTTGAACTCAGTTGGTTGCAGAAATATGTCCGCAACGGGTACAATATATTTTGTAACCATATTGGCTGCTTTCAAGCCCTTCAATAGAAATTGGAACTCCACAGCCCTGACACTTGAAACCCGGCATGACCAATCCTCACTTCTCCCGAGTAGCATAGGGTTCTTCAACGGTCCGACTAATCGTTGTCAGGTTTTATGAACTTTAGAGGGAAGGCCATTTGTACACCTGCGAGGCACAAAACTACGCCTACCACACCTAGAATAAGCATCGGGAAAAGAGCCATACCAGCGCTATACGAGTAAGTCACTATGTTCGTGTCAAGCGAAATAGTCCCAGCGCGCCCGCCAGTGATGAATCGCGTCTTTCCCGGATCTAAGTCCCATTCTAATCCCGTATCGGAATTAGGGCCGCCAGCTATAATGTCAAAATCTGATGCAGTGCATCCAGTCAATCCTTGATCATCTGGACTACATTTTTCCCAATCAATAGTATCAGCATCAACAATGCCAATCCACGCTTCGCCACTATGGTCCCAGTTCATTGAGACTGAAACATCCAAGAGCATGAATGGCTGTGGGATTGAGAGGTTATCTTGATTCATTCCGACTTCACAATTTTCATCTGAACCGGGCGCACACGGCGGAATTGGAACCCCGACTGTACTTGAATCCGAAGAGTAACCTATTGCCCCAACTAGCACTAGTATGATGCAAAATACTCCTGTAATCATCGGCAGGGCCGACATGATACGGACCATCATCAAAGCATACCTGCGGGTTTCGGTGAATCAATCCTTCGCTTTCAAATCTCTTCCTCAAAAATTCTAGAATCCAGTTAGAAAAGGGAATAAGAACAACATAATTGCAATTGCCGGGAATAAATAAAGCATCACATTGAGGCGTTTTCTAGACTTTTCTTGCCTTGCGGTCTTGTCTGAACAATGTTCGTCCCCACAGTGTGCAGGGTCCGCGTCAAGAGGGATAGGGGCGTGACAAATTACGCAGTGCCGATGGGGTGCAATGTGCTTCGCACTTTTTGGATTCTCAGATATTTGTTTTACCACCTTTTTTGTCGTCTTTGCCGTATCTGCAATTGCTTTCTTCAAACGTTCTTCCATTCTTCCCATTAATTCACCCCGATGATAGTGCCACGGAAGGCTTGTCCGGCTAGACACTTTGCTAGTCCTTCTAACTCCCTTCCATTAAGTAATGCTAGTTCTATATCATTGTCTATAGCAATTTGAACACCTATGGGGTCAATCACTACATTCGGCCCAGCACCGCGATGTTCGGGGGGGCCTACAATTGATTGTAATTCAGTTAATGTCATCTGCTCAAAAGCGATAGCATCTGGATTGGTTTGGGGTGCTTTGTCATAAACAAAGTCAACATTCGTTGCTATTGTACATCGCTTAGCATCGCTATCGACTGCAAGATTGATCGAAACAGCATCTGTTGTGTGACCTGGTATTGTACCGCCCATTACTATCACTGCATGGTTTTGCAGAGATTCTGTTGCGCTAGCAGTTGTTTCTGGTACATTTTCTGAAACATCTACACCAGCAGATTTCAACGCGGCCGCGAATGTAGCGGCATTGAATCGAGTTGCGGCAATGCCGACCAAGTCAAGCTCAAAGGTGTCAGTTACTCCTGACTTACGTGCAGCGGCAATATTTTCTCGCGCTAAATGGCCGCCGCCAATGACAATGCCTATTTTAGTTCCAGTTGAAGCAGTTTGAGAAATTATCGTGCTAGCAGAATCAACCCAGTCTTGGTCAATTTCTCCATTGTCATACATCAGACTGCCACCGAGAGCAACAATGACAACTTGACTCATCACGCTAGCGGTAGTGCCGCCAATTGATAAGCCCGCCCGCTATATTTTAGAAATAAAACCCTTTGAAGATGGGAAAAGTGGCAGCGGACAGCATGAAGGATGATAACCCGCTGGCAATCGCCTAGAACCACAAGGTGGTTCTGATGGCAGACGACTCCGAGAAACAAGCAGCCAAACTTCGGCTCAAGCGAGTTCTTGAAGAATTGATGCAACTCAAGGGGATGGGAACTGAGCTTGTGACTGTCATCATTCCACCGGAACGACAAGTTGCTGATGTTCGTCATCAACTAGCAAATGAATCAGGTCAAGCACGCAACATCAAATCCAATCTAACGAGGAAGCACGTCATTGATGCGATTGAATCTGCATCTGCGGCATTAGCAAATCGCCGCAATGCTGGTGAAAAAGGAATTGCAGTATTCGCTGGCCACGTTATAGTTGGTAACAACAAATCTCGTATGACAACAATAGTTATTGACGACCCGCCAGAACCATTCACCTCTTTCAGATATCGCTGTGATAGCACTTTTGAGACATCTCAACTTGAAGAGATGCTCATCAATCGTACTGCATATGGGTTGTTAGTAATTGACCGTGGAGAAGGCGCATATGGCATAGCAACTGGAAGTACCGTATTTGTCAAGAAACACATCACTAGTCTTGTGCCAAGTAAGCATCGGCAGGGTGGTCAGTCGCAACAGCGGTTCGAGAGACTGATTGAAGAAGCCGCTGACAAGTTTTTCAAGAAGGTCACTGAACGTGCTTGTGAATACTGGTTACCGATGTTAAAAGACCTCAAAGGTGTGATAGTTGGCGGACCTGGTGCGACCAAAGATTTCGTAATTAACAACGGATATCTGCACCACGAAATTCAAAAAATTGTCAAGAAACCATTGTTTGATGTAGGTTATTCCAATGAAAGCGGTCTTCGTGAATTAGTTCAGAACGCTGGGGATTTAATGGACCAAATCGCTTTGGAAGAAGAGAGAACATGGGTTGACAATTTTCTCAAAGAGATAATGCAGGCGCATCCCAAAGCAACATACGGAGAGATGATGATACGCTCTGCTCTTGACCAAGGGGCTGTTGATACGCTATTGCTTTCAGAAGCATTGAGAAAGAAAACAGTGTTTTTCAACTGTCGTCAGTGCAAACATGAATGGTCAATGACTGTTGAGAAAACTCCTGAAATTCCAGATTGCCCGGATTGTAAGGCAAATGCTGACCAAGTGCGAGGAGATTCTGATAAGGACATTGATTTGCTAGACGAATTCACAGAACTAGCAGGGCAATCTGCGGCTAGTGTAAAGTTGATTTCAACTGATTCAGAAGAGGGTATGACCCTGATGACAGCATTTGGAGGAATGGCGGCAATTTTGCGCTGGCCATGGAGTTGATGAGATGCGCCAGTTGAGTGAAGTAATTCGCGCCACAGTTTGGGATGGACTAACTGAAATGGGGGATGAAAACCCCGATGACACCTTAGCCCATCTTACTACACCTCGACATGCAAACCAAGGTGACCTTGCGTTGCCTTGTTTTGCTTTAGCAAAAGTGATGAAAAAATCACCCCAAGATATTGCTGCAGATTTAGCCCAAAGAGTTGCACCAGTTTTGACAGCAATTGATGGATGCAGTGAAGTTGGCAGTGATGGTGGCTTTTGCAATTTTTTTGTTGATGTTGAATGGCTAGCAAATCAAATAATGGCTGATATATTCAATCACCCTGAATCAGTTGGACATTTCCGTCCTTCTTCTTCTCTTTTAATCGAACATACATCAGCCAACCCCAATGGCCCGTTTCACGTTGGTCGTTCAAGAAACGCAATACTCGGGGACACTTTCGTGAGGATGCACCGTCTTGCAGGTGATGATGTTAGAGCAGAATACTATGTTGATGACATGGGAAAACAAGTTGGTATTTTGGCTTGGGCGCTGGAGAATCTAGATGATGACAGGGTCAGCGAAATCTTGGCCGCTAAAGATATGGATGAAGCACCAAGTCACCCACACAAAGAGGACCACAAAAGGGTACGATATTATCAAGCGGCAAATCTGCTGAAAGAAGTAGATCCAGATGTGGAATCTGGTGTCACAAAGTTAGTGCAAGCATCAGAAGAAGCTGATGAAGAGGTTCTTGCAATTTTTGCTTCGGCTTATCAGCCAGTCCTTGATGGAATGTTACAAACCTTAGAGAGACTTGGTATCGTGTTTGATTCATTTACAAAAGAATCAAGATTCATTGTTAATGGCTCAGTAGAGATTATCATGGATAAACTTGGCAAGAGTGAGTTGCATGGTACGGCAGAAAATGGTGCACATTTCCTAGAACTAGAGAGCCGAGGAGTACAAGGCAAATCAACAAAATTCTTCTATCAAAGAGGTGATGGTTCATCTTTGTATGCCACTAGAGATATCGCTTATCATCAGTGGAAGTGGGCTGAAGCAAATCGCCTCGTGAATATCCTTGGTGAAGACCACCGTTTGCAATCCAAACAGGTTGGGATTGCACTGGATGAGTTGGATATTCGCAATCCCGAAGTTGTTTTCTATGCATTTACAAAATTACCAGGTGGGAAAATGAGTACTCGACGGGGCAATGTTGTCTACATGGACAATCTATTGGACGAAGCCAGTTCTAGGGCAACAGCGATTGTTGAAGAGATGAGAGACGATCTCAGCGCTGAGGAATTGGCCGCAATTGGCGAGGCTGTCGGTCTCTCTGCTGTGCGTTACAATATCATCCGAGTTTCGCCAGAAAAAGGGATAAATTTCCGTTGGGAGGATGCCCTAAGTTTTGATTCGGATTCGGCTCCATTCATTATGTACAGTCATGCTAGGGCTTGTTCAATAAGTGCTAAACTTACTACTCAAGGCCATGATGTTGAATCTCTTGTTGCAAACGCACTGGCAAGTTCCAACTGGGCTAACCTCTCTGATTCAGCCTCCGGCTTGATGAAGAGAATTGCAACTTTCAGTGAGGCACTAGATGCGTCAATCAAAAGTCAGCGCCCAAATTTATTCTGCTCCTATCTCCTATCTCTAGCAACAGAATACAATCGATTTTACCGCGATAATCACGTGCTGGTAGAAGGTGAAGTCAATAGTCAGAATTTGGTTTTGTCACAAGCCGCTAAAATATTGCTTTCAGCAGGCTGTTCTGGACTAGGAATTATTGCCATTGAATCAATGTGATTCAAAGGTCTTCCATTAGTTCGCTACTCATTGTGGAATGACGCTTTCGTCCCGAAGCAGTCACGGCTCCACGCATTTCAACTAAACCGCGAATACCTAGATTGTAACTCTCAGCACGTTTTGTCCACTGGGCTGCGGGCCAGCCACAATCCCATCTGCCTTCTTCAACATTATTTTCATCAACCCAGGCGGAACATTCTGGGCGGTGGCAACGACCACTTTTTCCATTCCTTACACCCTTGTAATTCGGTTCATCTAACTCTTCCCAGAAGGATGAACGTTCGCAAATTGGACAAGGACGTCGCCGCATTCTTCCTAACTCAGTATTAGGTTCTTCGCCAACATAGTCTATTTCCCAAACCTCGACATAAGCCTCGACATACTCAGTATTTTCAGCCCGGGCAAAGAAGGCACGCAGCACATCCCATGCATCACTTTCTTTGGAAGTCACTCCCAGCGGAGTAGGCACCTCGTCAACATTGACTACGGACGGCATGAACACCTGTTTCAGGTCACTCATCGCACATCGGTACGAGCCCTACCCCATGAAGGTGGCGTCAAATTTGTTGCTAATCACTTGAACCATTCAAGAACCGCACCAACTCGTGCACCCATTACCGAGTCAAGCCATTCGCCGCGTGAAAAAAGGATGGAGAAGGGTAACACACTAGCTTTCGAAGCAATTTGAGGAAATGAGGTTTTGAACCCAGCATTGCCCGGGCTATCAAGTACTATCTTTGCCACAGGGAAATCACAACTTTCTAATGTTGAAACAAAAGGCTCACAGTTTTCACAACTGTTGCGCGTGAGGATGAGAACCGCATCTCGTTGAGCGATGAATTCGGGCCAAGTTTCATCGGTGAGGATTTCTGCTGCCATTTGATTTCCTCATTTGGTTTACCTAACGATGTAAAATTGATAGGTTGAGATTAAATCATTCATCTCGCTCATGAACCCAAATGATGTGATATCCGAAACCAGTTTTGATGAAGCCATCAATCGATTTCAGGTCTTGCTCCCACACCTTTTTTGAGAAATCAGGCACCATCTGTTTGAAATGGAACCATCCCAAGTCACCACCCTTTGAGCCAGACGGGCACGAAGAATGCTTGCGAGCCATTTTTTGGAATTCTTTGTGAGGCTTTCTAGCAGCAGTAACCTTCTCAACGATTTGTATTGCTTGGGATTTACTAGCAATCAATATGTGACTTGCATGTGCTCTCTTTATTGTCATTTATTCAGGACCCCCTTCTCAAACTTCTCCCCACGCAAGGTATCTTGCATAGGTGCCATAGACGATGGAACTAATCGCTAAACTTTCCTCGTTGAAGCGAGTCATATCATCTGCATATGTGTGATATTCGTACGAGCCTGAGCCGTAGCATACTAGGGCATGTCCTGGCTTGTCATCATCATCTTGTACAGTATCATAAACGAAAGGGCCGTGATCTGAATTATATGGCATTCCAGTAGGTGAATTTTTCTCCCCATCTAAGGTTCTGATGTTGATGGTGTAATTTGAAGTCAATTCTGGACGTTGTGATTGTAGCAATGAAACAATGTTCTTAACTTGGTCAACGTCGCTTTGATAGTTGCCAAATAGAGACAGGCTATTGCCCCTTTCAGGGTCTATGTCAACATGATTCATATCTAGATTAATGTAGATAATAAGGTTGTCAGCCAAGGTTTTTTGATATTTCTCAACCCACGCTTTTGAGCCATGTAACCCTTCCTCTTCACCACCCCATGTGCAGAATTTAATGGTGTGTTTTGGTGTACCTAAATCACTGTGCATGATTCCAAACTGCCTTGCTAATTCTAGGACTGAAGCAGTTCCCGATGTGTCATCAATTGCACCAGGTCCATTGTAGACTGTGTCGTGGTGAGCGCCGAAGATAATCAGTTTGTCATCATCTCCTTGAATAATGCCGCATGGTACTCTTACTGGCCTCATGCCTTGGTTGTCAACATCGACCTCAATTCCAATTTTCACATCGTTTGTATCTCTTTGCTCAAACAAATCACTGAGTTCCTCACCCATCTTTTTTGACAGTTGAACGAATGGGATTGTGTCTGGAAGGTTGCCTCCTGTTTGGTCCATCAAGCCTTCAATGTCAACGGTTTTGAAAATCGGCACACAATCGTCAGCGACAACTTTGCCGCAGTTATTTACCACATTTACTAGGAAAAGTGCTGCCAAGTCGTTCTTGATTGCTTTTGCATAAATATCTGTGTTACTGCCAACTCCTGCAGAGCCCCAAACCATTCCGACTTCTCCTGCCGCTTGAGACCACAAAGTGTCATCACTTCCATTTGATAAATTGACAATGTTTAGGTTGTCACCAAATTGGTAGTTCCCTGTGCCACTATACCCTTGAATGACGTAATCCATTCGGTGCTGGAATTCTTTTTGCTGAGCATTAAAGTCTTCAATACCACATGGGAATGCTGCTTGACCCCAAGGGTATGTTCCGGGAATGCAATAAAAAATACTGGGTGGTGATTGGATTTCAAACATCGGCACGTCAAATACCTCAATGGTTGCTGACATGCCATATTCGGTGAAATTTTGTTTGTTTGATTCTGCTGTTGCAAGTTCTTCTTGGCTACCAGACATTCTGCCATCCCATTGTGGATGCCCTAGACTGACTAGGTGGCTGGCCCTATCCCGTGCTTGAGCAGGATCGAAATCGATGAGGGTATATTCAGGTTCATCTTCCAACCAAGACATTAGTGCAGGGATTCCAAGAATTCCACCCCCCGCAATGCTAAGAAGTAACAGTGTTACAACTAAAATTCCAAACATCGGGATTTGAGTTCCAAATACTTCTTTGCTAGCCTTCATTCTGCTTGCAAGGGAAGAATCTTGTGAGATTTCAGCAACTAATACAGCGTCCAGAACTTCTTGTTCTAATACAGAAGATTCAGTTTGGTCATATTTCTCTAGGCGCGCAAGTTTTTCACCTTTATTTCCACTACTTGGGAGATTAATACGTTTTAATTCAGCAGTCAATTCTGCTGAAGTCATATCATGATATCCCATGTTACTCATCACTCCGTGGTACTAGGTCCTTCATCAACCCAACCCCAAAAGGTGTGTTTTATTTTTACTGTTTAAATTGAGTAAAAGTAGTTGAGTCAGTATCGGCTGACTCAGCCGAAATAACCTCTCCACCGGTCCATCGTTGTGATAATTGATGTTCAACATCTAACTGGTCAAGGATTCGTGCTATCACGAAATCAACCAAGTCATCAATTGATTGTGGATTGTTGTAGTATCCCGGGTTCGCTGGAAGAATTACTACACCATAGCCAGAAAGCTTTGCCATGTTTTCAAGTTGCACAGTTGCGTATGGTGTTTCGCGTGGTACAACTATGAGTTTCCTTCTTTCCTTCAAGGCGACCATTCCCGAGCGAGTGATTAGGTTGTCACTAATTCCGGCTGCCAATTTAGAAATCGTTGTTCCTGATGCAGGGCAGATGATGTAAGCGTCAAATTTTGCTGAGCCCGAGGCTGATTTCGCCGCTAAATTATCGTTGTTTTCTAGCACAGCACCATATTGTGAAGCAAGTTGTTGAGGGGTGATTCCACATTCAAGGTCGAGATTGATTGCGCCTTCACGGCTAATGATGAGATTGATGTTCCAGCCAGATTGAGTCAATGTCTCAAGTAGGCGAGCACCGTAGCGAGCGCCGCTTGCGCCGCTGATGGCTAATACTGCTGATGGCATTGTTTCTCCCTGTGCCCTATCTCACTTCAACTCTTGCAAACAAGAATCAAATGCATCCATAGCTGCTACGAACGCTTCTGGTTCGCCTCCCCAAGCGACTCGTATCATGTTTGAAAGTTTAGACGAGAACATCAATGCAGGTGTGGCGAGCACTCCATGCTTTGAGCAGATATCTTCAATGAATCGCTGGCAATCTACGTCTGCAGGAAGTGGAATACATCCGAAGATTCCAGTTGGCGGGGGGGTCCATTTAATCCCATTCGCTGTTAATACATCCATGAGATGGGGAAGGTTATCCTCCCTTCTCCTTTTTATCAATTCCAGTGGTTCTTCAATATACGGCCAAGCCATTTGTGCAAGGCGAAGTGAGGGTGTAGCCAACATGCCCTGCAAATTATTCATTACACGCACTGCGTTTACTGCGGTTTTATCTGAGCCAATAATCCAACCCATTCGTAGGCCACCTAGGCCGTAACATTTGGTTAGAGAGTTCACTGACACGCAATGTGGGCCGTATTTGTACATTGGTCGATGGTAAGGTGTGCCAATTGTTGTATCAAGGTAAACCTCATCTGAAATCAGTCCCAAGCCTTTGTTTTTGCATATGTCAGACAACCATTGTTGATCATCTTCGTCCATCATCCAGCCGGTAGGATTCTGGACAGGGGTCGTTATTACGGCACACACATCATCAATGATTGACTCCAAAGATTCTCGGTCAATTCTCCATGAACCGCAATCCTCAGAGTTTTTCGGTCCTCGCCAAAATGGAAGTACCTCAAAACCAAGAGCACGTGGAAACTGTGATACAGGCGCGTAAGAGGGCATTTCAACAGCAACTTTCCTTGGCTTCTCTGCATTCATGACTGACAGAAGTGCGAACAGAAGGGATTGGCTCACACCGTGTCCGCCAGCGACTTGAGAGGGTTTCACACCCTCGCGCTTTGCCACCCACTCTCTTGGGTTAAGAGGAGTATTGGTGAAGGGATTTGTTAGGTCGTCTGGCATTTTCCCGCCAGATAACTTCTGCCAATCCCAGGGGTAGTGAAAACCAGATTGTGACAAGTCATGGCTTACCCCTTCCTGCAATCTAGGGACATACCACTCCAAGTAGTCAATGGCAGGGAATTCACCACCACCTACTGATTCGCCGAGATTTGGTGAGAGTGGGTGGTCTTCCATTACATTGTGGAATATGCCTCAGAACATGAAACCTCGCTCCGTCCACTCGAGGTTAGCAAGCAGGTTGTCAGCGTTGATTGCTCAACGTGAACGCAATTTTGAGAGAAGTCTGAGAAGTTCAAGGTAGAGCCAGACTAATGTGATCATTAAACCAAATGCAGCATACCACTCAAGGTGCTTCGGAGCACCTTGCTCAACCCCCTTCTCAATGAAATCAAAATCCATTACGAAGGTCAAGGCTGCAATTGTGATTACAACAAGTGAAAATCCAATTCCGATTAAGCCATTTCCGTGAATGTATGGGATCTGGTAAGGGGTTGCAATTGCTAAAATGAATGATACCATGTAAATCATGAAAACTGCTCCCATTGCTGATGTAATTCCAATTCGAAAGTTCTCTGTTGGCTTGATTAGGCGGGCGCGATAGATTACTAGCATTACAATGAAAAGCCCAAACGTGAGGGAAATAGCAGTCAATATGATACCTTCATATGCGGTTTCATACATTCCTGAAACCGGGCCAAGAAATAGTCCTTCAAAAGCCGCGAAAATTGGGCCAATATAGACAGCATGTTCCTTATTGATGAAGCGCATGGAAATTGCTGCAACCAAAGAACCGATTATCCCGACGAAGAATAGAATTCCTCCTAGGCCAGGATTATTTTGAAAAGTGGTCCAAGATATTGTAGCTGTTACCACACAGATTCCAAGCAATAACATGGTTTTATTGGCCACTCCCTCAAGAGTCATTCTAGATTCAGTTGTGCCAAACCCAAATGAATCGTTATTCAGATAGGGGTTACTTGAGCGCATCATGGTGCTTCGTTACCGCCTATCGTTCTCAAACCTTCGCATATCAATTAAGCCATGGCGGGTTACTAGATTGGCAAGAGAACTTAGCAACAGTCCGGTTGAGACTAATTTGTGTAGTTGCCATCATCATTGCTTCTATTATTTCACGAGTAAGTCCTCGCTTACCTAGAGCATAGAGTGAAGTTGTGGTGCCGGTGGGAAGACCACATCCATCCAATTCTTCTACTCTACCATCAGGTGTATTATAATTAATAGTTAGACCGTGGCGACTGACCCACTTTAGGAAATTTAAGCCAACACTAGAAAATTTGGAGCCATCCTTCCAAATCCCCTGCATTCGCGCGTCTCTCTCACCAACAACGCCCAACGGTCGCAATGTGTTGATTATCCAATCCTCAAGCAACTTGATTATTGCTACAACATTCTTTTCACCATCTAAATCCCATAGGAAAATAGGGTACGCAACTATTTGTCCAGGTCCGTGCCAAGTGATTCCACCGCCTCGGTCTATAGGGGATGTCTCATACTGTTGTGAGACTTTAACACCATCTTTTCGTGCCTTTGGACCTATTGTGACAATTTCGGGATGTTCAACCATAATCAGAGTGTCAGGTATCTCATCATTGATACGCAACTTCTGCAGTCGCTTCATTTCTTCAGCAACTACTTCGTGTTCAACAACACCAGCCACAATAACATTGAATTCACGCATTTCATCACATCGTGTGAATCGCGTGTCCCAAAGTTTTGAGCACACCTTCATGGAATGCTTCACTCATTGTCGGGTGGGCTTGGATGGTTCCAGCAATATCCTCCAAAACAGCACCCATTTCAAGAGCTACAACAAATGCCCCAGATAATTCTGCAATATGACTACCAACTGCTTGAATACCTAATATCAAATGGTCAGATTCACGAGCGACTACTCGCACAAATCCACCCGTCTTTTCTGCTTCAAGAGTTAATGCTCGGGAATTTGCTGCTAATGGGAATTTACCGATAATAATCTCCTCTCCCAAAGCGGTTGCTTCATCTGGGCTCAGTCCAACACTGACAATTTCAGGTTCAGTGAAGACAATTGCTGGAATAGCAACCGGTTCAAATGCACGCTTTTTGCCGGCAATAATTTCTGCCACCATTTCGCCTTGGGCGCTAGCCTTGTGGGCTAATAGAGGCTCACCAATTAGATCACCAATCGCATAAATTCCTCGCATATTTGTTTTGCATTGAGAATCAACTGCTACAAATCTGCCAGAGTCGTCCATTTTGACTCCCATTTCTTCAAGACCCCATCCATTAGTATTGGCTTTACGGCCAACGGTTACGAGTACTTTGCCAAAGGTTTCCGAAATTAAATCTCCATCTTTGTTTTTCCAAGACAACTCAACACCATCACTACTAATTTTAGCGCCTTGAGCCATACAATTCGTGTGGACTTTAACCTTATTTTTCTTGAGCCAGCGTTCAAGGGGTCGGCGAATTTCAGCATCAAAAATAGCCACTACTGTGTCAAGTCCTTCAATGACTGTAATCTCAACTCCAAGTTTTCTTAGAGCGCATCCGAGTTCAAGTCCGATATATCCGCCGCCAATTACAGCAATCTTTTCTGGTAATTCTTCTAAATCAAGTGCACCAGTTGATGAGATTATGTTTTCTTCATCATATTGCATAAATGGCAATTCAATTGGCTTCGAGCCTGTTGCGAGAATGACATTTTCAGTTGAAATGTGAGCGATCTTGTTGGTATCAGAATCTGTCACATTACAGGTTTTCCCATCAAGGAAGGTTGCCCAACCGCTAATCAATCTCACCCCGTTGGCTTTTAGAAGCGTTTCAACTCCTTTGTTGAGTTTGTTAACTATCTTATTTTTCCAATCAACTAATGCAGGCATATCAATTGAAACATCGCCGCCGACTTTGAGGCCCATGTGCCCACTTTGGTGAGCCTTAAGCGACTCAAATCTTTCAGCCGCGTGAATAATTGCTTTTGAGGGAATGCAACCACGTATCAAACAGGTGCCTCCGGCTCTATCACCTTCGACAATAACTGTTTCAAGACCTAGTTGGGCGGCCCGAATTGCTGCCACATAACCTCCAGGTCCAGCACCAACGACTAAAACTTGGCAAGAAATTTGTTCCATTCAATTTCACCTCAAAGAATTTGTGTTGGGTGCTCAAGAAGTTGCTTTAATCCTAGCACTAGTGCGGCGCCGTTGGCGCCGTCAACAACCCGATGGTCCCATGATGAAGAGAGATTCATCATTCTACGAATAGTGATTTTCCCATCGACTACTACTGGCCTTTCAATGGCCTTGTGAACGCCTAGAATTCCGACTTCTGGAGTGTTGATAATGGGTGTGGCACCTAGTCCACCGTCCCTTCCTAGTGAGGTGATTGTGAAGGTTGAACCGGTAAGTTCTGAGAGGGTGGCTGTGCCATCTCTGGCTGCTCCGGCAACTCTACCCAGTTCACTTCCGAGTTCCCAAATATTCCTTGCTTCACAATTTTTTACCACAGGTACGTAGAGCCCACGGTCAGTTGTTGTTGCAATGCCGATGTTGACTGCGTTGTGGAGTACGAGAACTTCTCTTTCATCCTCGTAATGTCCATTACAACCATGATGGCCTTCATTGAACAGTTTGACTAATGCCTGCATGATGAACGGTAGGTAGGTGAGTTTTGGTTGGCCCGCAGTGCGATTCACATTTAGCCACTGGCGCAATGCCTCCAAATCTGTAACATCAACTTCTTCGAAGAATGAAAAGTGAGGGATTTTGGTGTATGACTTTGTCATTTGTTCGGCAATCTTTCGACGCAATCCAACTATTGGGATTTCGGTTGTTCCTTCAGCAGGTTCTCCTGGTGCTGAGAACTTGATTCCACCTCCAGATTCACCGACTTCGCTGTGAGAATCTAAATCAGCGTGACTGATTCTTCCCGCCGGACCACTGCCCTGAACTTGACTGAGTTCTATTCCTTCGTCCTTCGCTCGCTGACGTACTGCTGGAGATGCTAAGGCTCGACCACCAACTCCACTTCCTCCACTCATTGTGCTTGGAGAGGCACTAGGTTCGCTTTGCCTAACCGGTTCGGCTTCGGGCGCTGCTTCAGGGGTCTGTTCAGGAGTTTTGGGCTCAGGCGAAACCTTAGGTTCGGTTTTTGGTTCTGGCTCAGCAATTTGAGATGTATTTCCTTCGCCTTCAACTTCAAACTCAATACACACTGCGCCGACTGCAATGATTTCTCCAGTGCGGCCAACTGTTGACAGAATTTTTCCAGTAACAGGACTGGGGATGGTTACGGTTGCCTTGTCAGTCATTACATCAACCAACGCATCGTCTTCTTCAACCGATGCTCCGACTTCAATATGCCATTGCACTACTTCGCCTTCAACAACTCCTTCTCCGATGTCGGGCAATCTGAATGCATATATTCCCATCTTCAATCCTCCTGTGTTCTCTTTATTGCTTCAGCAATTCTCTCAGGACTTGGCATATAATCCCATTCTGTGCTGTGCGGGAAAGGTGTATCCCAACCGGTAACTCGCTCAATTGGGCTCTCAAGATGATAGAAGCAACGCTCCTGTACACTCGCAGACATTTCCGCTCCAAAGCCACTAGTTTTTGGTGCTTCGTGAACTATTACACAGCGTCCAGTTTTCTTAACGGAATTTACCACTGCATCCCTATCCCACGGTACTAGTGATTGTAGGTCAATTAAGTCACAAGAGATGCCAGAATCTTTGATTCCCTGCTCTGCAACATGGACCATCGCTCCCCACGCAATAACGGTGCACTCATCACCTTCCATAGTGAGATGTGCTTCTCCAATAGGTATGGTATAGTGTTCTTCTGGTACATCGCTAAACTCGTGATCTTTCCAAGTAGGGACATTGTGTGGGTCGCCATAAAATGGGCCTCGGTAACAGCGTTTCGGCTCAAAGAAAACAACTGGGTCGTTACATTCTATAGCACTGATTAGGAGACCTTTGGCATTGTAAGGGTTTGAACAGTAAACTACCTTGATTCCGGGGGTGTGGGTGAATTGAGATTCGGGTGATTGTGAGTGGTGATGGCCTCCCTTAATTCCACCACCTGCGGGTGTTCGGATGGTTACGGGGGTGCTAAACTCACCACCACTTCGGTGACGAAGTTTTGCCATTTCATTTACGATTTGGTCGTAGGCAGGGAATATGTAATCTGAGAATTGTATTTCCATTACTGGGCGAAGCCCATTAAGTCCCATACCAAATGCGATAGCGGCTATTCCACCTTCTGCAAGAGGTGCATCAAAAACTCGTTTTGCTCCGTGTTTCTCTTGCAGGCCATCTGTGACTCTGAATACACCGCCAAAGTAACCAATATCTTGACCAAAAATGATGACATTAGGGTCGGATTCCAATAGATTGTCAAGAGCGCTGTTTAGTGATTGTATCATGTTCATTTCAGTCATCTCAATCACCTCACTTTCCCAATTCCTCTCGCTGTTCTTGAATATGCCATGGCATTTCCTCGTAAACTTCTGTGAATATAGTGCTGGCTGGTGGCCAAGGTCCGTTGGCAAGGTCGCCATGAGTCACGGCTTCTTTGTAGGCGGCTACCACTTCCTCATCCAGTCTGTGCTCAAGTTCAGAATGTTGCTCTTCACTCCACTCTTCTATCAAAATAAGATGGTTCTTGAGGCGCTCAATTGGGTCGCCACCAGGCCAATGTTCGTGTTCATCTGCTGGCCGATAACGGCTAGCATCATCACTGCTGCTGTGTGCACCCGTTCGATAAGTTAGGATTTCAATGTGGGTTGCACCCAAACCAGCTGATGCCCTTTTCCTAGCCCACTGTGTGACAGAGTATAGGGCGAGGAAATCATTTCCATCAACTCTCAATGATGGAATGCCATACGGTAAGGCCCGTGTGGCAAAATTTTCCCCACCAGATGCAAAGTTTTTGTGAGTTGAAATTGCCCATTGATTATTGACGACGCACAAGATGATTGGGGGTTTGAACACACTAGCGAAATTGACTGCATAGTGGTAATCTCCTTCTGCGCTAGCGCCATCGCCAATCCAGGTAATTGTGGCTTGGTCTTCGCCCTTGTAGGCACTTGCCATTGCAACACCTACAGCCTGAGAAAATTGAGTGCCAACTGGGCTGGAAACTGAAATGTAGTAACCCTCTTTGTAAGTATAATGGACTGGCATTTGTCTACCCTTGACATTATCCTCTACATTACCAATGCAGTGATTAATCATGCTAACCATACTTCTTCCACGTACAAATTGACAACCAGGCTGGCGATAAGTTGGGAACAGCCAATCGTGGTCCTGCAAAGCCATTGTTTGTGAAATTGCGATTGCTTCCTCGCCAAGGGACCGCATGTAGAAAGACAGTTTCCCAGTTCTTTGCATCTTCATCATTCGGTCATCAAATATCCGCAAACGGCACATATGCTCAAGTCCAAGACGTAGTTCATCAGCGCTTAAATTTGGATGCCAAGATCCGCTTGCAGCGCCTTCATCATCAAGAACTCGAATCAATCCTTCAGCTTGTTTGACAGTATCTTCCGCAGTACATGTGATTGGGTCGGGTTGACTCAAATCTGCAGGTGTGTATGTCCAAGGTTCAAAATGCGATTCTTCACCGGGTCGGCTAGGTGCATCTGGAACAGTAAAACCATCCAAGCCGCCCCCCTGCTCGTCCCCCGTCATGGTTTTACCTCACAGTGCTCCGACTATGATGATTTTCATGCTTGCCCATCTTTAGATGGGCTGTAGGATAAATTAGTTACTGCCGCTCCTGGGGTTGAAAGGCTTGCAACAGGTTGGCCACCTTTTGCTTCGCCAAGTAAAAGGCCCGCTCGGTATGATGAGCGAACTAGAGGTCCGCTTGCTACTGCTTTGAAACCAATTTCGCGGGCCTTTGCATCCCATATTGCAAATTGCTCAGGGGTTGGAAAACGGTCAACTGCCAAATGTTTCCATGAGGGGCTAAGATATTGGCCAAGAGTTACGATGTCGACACCAGCTTCCCTAAGCAACAACATCGCTTGCTCAACTTCGTCATCTGTTTCACCAACTCCTACCATTAAACTACTCTTTGTAAGGATGTCAGGACGGAGTCTTTTTGCCTCTTTTAGAACGGCTAATGATTGACTAAAGGATGCCCGCGAATCGCGTACAGTTCGGTCTAATCTCGGCACACATTCTACATTGTGTGCGAACACCGAAAGCGGGCTCTCATGCAACAAGTAAGCAAGGGCTGACATATTGCCATCAAGGTCAGAGCAAAGGAATTCTACAGTGACGCCTGGTTCTGCCTCATTTACCGCATTGATGCATTTTTTGTAGTGGCTAGCACCACCATCTTCCAAGTCATCTCTATTGACTACGGTAATTACAACATGAGAAATTCCCATATTGCTAACTGCTTGGGCTAGGTCACTTGGCTCATTCTCATCTAAAATGGGTGGGGTTTTGATCGTACCAACTGCACAGAAACGACAGGCGCGTGTACACTCTTGCCCAGCAATCATGAAGGTTGCCGTGCCTCTTCCCCAGCAATCGTGAACATTTGGGCAACGCGCTTCTTCACAAACCGTGTGAAGGCTATTTTCCTTCACTCGGGATTTGGTTTTATTGAATCGTAACTGTGCTTCTCCAACAGGTAGGGTAGTTCTAAACCAATCTGGTAAGCGTTTTCTTTGAGTTTTCCTGCGCTCTTCGACAGATGGCCTCGCAATACCACCACAACCACCTGAACTAGTCTCTGAGAGGTCGTTAATTGGCAGTTGTTGACCTGGCATCTGCATCCCCTAATTGAGTGCGGGGGGCCGGTTCAAGTTAAGGCTTTGATTTTAGAAACTTCTCGACTCAACGCGGCAGCCTCAAGTCAGTTTGGCCCACCGCTTCTCTTACGGGTGTTGTTATGGGGGTCGCTCTTGTTACAGGCGGGGCAAAGCGAATTGGTGCTGAAATATGTCGCACCTTAGTTAGTAACGGACATTCAGTAATCATACATTATCGTAATTCTGTAGAGGCGGCAACAGAATTATCTGAAGAGTTGAACAAAGTTGCAAAAGCAGCAACAATTTACGCTGATTTAGAAGATTCAGAGCAGGCCAAAACTCTGCTTGATAAAGCGGCAAAAATCTTTGGCCCAATTGACATTTTAATCAACAATGCATCGATGTTTGAATATGACAATATTGATTCACTAAATATCGACCTTTTCAATCGTTCTATAGCAACAAATGCCTTGGCTCCAATGCTGCTAATTCAAGGCTTTGCAAAACAAACATTAGAAACACAAGGATGCATCATAAATATCCTTGACCATAAATTGGAAAACCCAAATCCAGATTACCTTTCTTATACGACTTCAAAAACCGCTTTAGCCGGGCTCACAGAACCGCTAGCAATTGGCTTAGCGCCTTGGGTTAGAGTCAATGGGATTGCGCCCGGCCTGACTTTGCCTTCACCTCACGCGTCGAAGCAAGCATTTGAAAAATTGCACGATAAGACACCCCTTGGCAGAGGAGCAACTCCACGCGACATTTCAGAAGCGGTGGTTTTTCTCATAGGCGCCAAATCCATGACAGGTCAAGTGTTGTTTGTCGACGGCGGGGAAAGGTTACACCCTCGGGACACAGATGTACTATACGGTAGAGGTGAGTAAATGGATACAGCAGAATTTGAGAACCAATTATTACAAAAAGTTGGTTTTTCGTTAACTACTTTACAATT